>WNFY01011728.1_pt1 | contig 11313 bp, 9 predicted proteins | sample 5400091 | NCBI WGS metagenome assembly WNFY01 (sample SAMN13153364, study PRJNA577476) | soil metagenome | isolation source: 60 cm soil or saprolite under grassland replicate 1 | place: USA:California | collected 2016-06-15
GGAGGTCCAGCGCTGCTTCTCCGAGATGCAGCTCGCCCTGGAGGCGGCGGGTCCCCAGGTCGACCGCGTGGCCCAGGAGTGGTCGACCGGCGTCGACCACGGCGCCCAGTGGCCCATGAAGCTCGTGGCGGCCAAGCACAATGCGGTCGAGGCGGCCAAGAAAGTGGTCGACCTCGCCCTGGCCGTCTCGGGCGGCTCGGGCATGTTCAAGTCCAATGAGCTCGAGCGCCTCTACCGCGACGCGCGCTGCGGCGGGTTCCATCCCGCGAATTCCCTGCTCGTCCACGAGATCGTCGGAAAGACGGTCCTCGGCATCGACCTCGGCGAGCAACCGCGCTGGGGCTAGACCGAAGATTCTCGAAAGGAGCTTGGAGACATGCCGCTCTACCTCGACGTGCACGCCAAGATCGAAGGCTTGACGGCCGCCGTCGCTGCGGACGCCCACCGGAAGGACCTGGAGATTCAGCAAAAGCACGGCGTCAAGTATCTGCGCTACTGGTTCGACGAGGGCAACGGCAAGGTCTTCTGTCTCGTGGAGGCCCCGAGCCGGGAGGCGGCGGAGGCCGTGCATCGCGAGGCGCACGGCATGATGGCCGACGAGATCATCGAGGTGAAGGAAGGGACGTAGACAGCGCGCCGGCCAGCGGCCGCATCCCGAGCGTCTCGGCGAGGGTCAAGCCCGCGCGGTAGTATTCGGCCGCCCTCTCGAGGTCGGGGGCCGGGCCACGGGCCGCCAGGTCTCCGAGCAGCTGCAAGGCATAGGCCTCGTGCCCCGAGGGCGTGGGCCCGGCCAAGCCAGGCGAGCCGGAGCGCGTGGTTGGCCGCGAGCTCCATGGCTTCCGTTCGCTCGACGGCTTCCTCGAGGAGGCGAATGGCCTCGGGGTGGCGCCCGGCGAGCGCATAGGCCAGGCCGAGGGGCGCGGCGACGGCGGGAAAGAGCAAGGGGATATCAGAGAGACGTCCGATGACGAGGCCGCGCTCGAGCGGAGCGGTCGCCTTCACGTGATCGCCTCGCAGCATGTCGACCATGGCCGTCCCCACACTGGCCACGACCAGGCTGAAGGCATGATCCTCGGCCTGGGCGAAGTCGGCCGCTTCCTGCGCATACCGGTCCGCCTCCTCGAAGCGGCCCAGCTCGACCAGACAGAGGGCCAGCCACGAGCCGGACAGCACCGCGGGGAGGCCCGCCAGTCCGAAGCGCTCGCGCCGGAGATCGCCCTCGAGCAGCTCCACGTTGCGCTTGAGGGCTTCGGCCGCGCTCGAGTAGTCGCCGAGCGAGTAGTAGATCTGCCCGAGGCGGTAGTTCGTCCGCACCGTGTCACCGAAGCTCCCGAAGCTCGCGGCCACCGCCCGATCGCGTAGGGCCACGGTGAGGGCGCGGTCGTACTCCCCGCGAACCCAGAGGTACCCGGGGCTCTCGGGTCCGCCGAACAGGGCGTCGATGTTCGCGGGAGAGGTGGTCGTCCCCGTCTGGCGGAGATAGTGCAGGGCCTTGTCCCACACTTCGCCACGGAAGGCGTGATGGGCGAGGCGATCGACGTGCTCCCACAGCCGATCCGCGTAAAGTCGCTCGATGACGTGGACGAGCCGGGCGTGAATGGCGCGCCGCCGCTCCTGGAGCACGCTGCCGTAGGCGACCTCGTGGGTGAGCGCGTGCTTGAAGGTGTACTCGGGGGCCGGGAAGAGCCGGGCCTCGTAGACGAACTCGGCGGCCTGCAGTCGCGCGAGGCCAAGCCGGAGCTCGTCCTCCGGCTGTTCGGTGGTCTCGAGGAGCACGGCCCACGGCACGTCCTTCCCGATGACGGACGCCGTCTGGAGCAGCTGCTTGTCCTCGGGGGCGAGGCGGTCGATCCGGGCGGCGAGGATCGCCTGCACGGTCGCGGGCACCTGTATGGCGATGGGATCCTTGCCGAGGCGATACGCGCCGGGCTCCCCTACCAGCACCTCGGTCTCCACGAGCGACCGCACGCTCTCCTCGAGGAACAGGGGGTTGCCTTCCGTGCGCTCGATGAGCAGGCGCTGGAGGGGCCGGAGCTCTTCGTGATCGCCGAGGAGGGGGACGAGCAGCGCTTCCGCGGATTCGCGGGGGAGCGCGTCGATGCGGAGCTGCCGGTAGTACGTCTTGCTCGCCCAGTTGTGCTGGTACTCGGGGCGATAGTTCACGGCGAAGAGGGCAGAGGCGGTGGGAAGGCTCTCCACGAGGACGTCGAGGAGGGTCTGGGTCTCTGCGTCGATCCAGTGCAGGTCCTCGAAGACGAGAAGGAGGGGTTGATCGCGGCTCTCCCGGAGCAGCACGAGGCGGACGGCGTCTACCGCCTGCTCGCGCCGTCGGCCGAGATCGAGCGTCATGAACTCGTGCCCCGCGGGGAGCGCGTCGAGAAGCCACCAGAGCGGCGGGATGATGTCCTTGAGCCCTTCGTCGAGGGTAATAACCACGCCGGTGACCTTGGCGCGTATGTCACGCGTCTCCTCCCGATCGGACAGCTTGAAGTAGCTCTTGAGAAGATCGACGAGGGGAAGGAACGGGGAGGTCTTGCCGTAGGAGACCGACGTCGCCTCGAGGACGAGCCAGCCCGCCGTCCGATGCGATCGGATGAACTCGTAGAAGAGCCGGGACTTGCCGACGCCCGGCTCCCCGACCACCGCCACGAGCTGGCCGCGCCCGGTCCCCGCCTGATCGCACGCCCGCCGCAGCTCATCGAGCTCGGCGGCGCGGCCGACGAAGCGCGTGAGGCCGCGCGCCATCGAGGCGTGAAGCCTCGTGCGGGCGGAGCGGGCGCCCACCATCTCGAAGATCGGAATGGGCTCGGCCAGCCCTCTGATGGGCGTGGACCCGAGCGTCTTCACCTCGATGTAGCCTTCGGCGCTCGTCAGGGTCGCCTCGGTCAAGAGAGTGGTTCCGGGGCGGGCGAGCTGCTGCATGCGGCCGGCGAGGTGCGTGGTGTGCCCGACCGCGGAGTAATCCATGTGAAGATCTCGTCCGATCGACCGCACCACCACTTCCCCGGAGTTCAGACCGACGCGGATCTGCACGTCCGCCCCATGAGCCCGCCGCAGCCCCTCGGCGTATTGGGCCGCCGTCTCCTGCATTCTGAGCGCGGCGTACGACGCCCGCACCGCATGATCCTCGTGGGCGAGAGGCGCGCCAAAGAGCGCCATGATGCCGTCGCCCATCACTTGATTGACGGTCCCCTCGTAGCGATGCACGGCCTCCATCATGAGCTCGAGCACGGGGTCGAGCAGCTCGCGCGTCTCTTCCGGATCGCGCTCGAGCAGGCGCTCCATGGAGCCCTTGTGGTCGGCGAAGAGGACGGTGACCGTCTTGCGCTCCCCTTCCAGCACGCCCGGCGAGGTGAGGATCTTCTCGGCCAGATGCTTCGGCGTGTAGGTGTGGGGCGCGGCGAACCTCGCGGGCGGCGTGGGGCGGAGTGAAGCGGCGCACTGCCCACAGAATTTGTTGTCCGCCGGATTCGCCGCCCCGCAGGCTGCGCACACGGAGGCGAGGGGGGTGGCGCACTCACCGCAGAATCTCGCGCCGGGCGGATTGTCGAGCTGACACGACGAGCACTTCATGCCCCCTCCTCTTTTCTGTCCTGTGAGCTTAGTCGGCCGCCCACAAGGGGTCAAGACTTCCGCTTTCGTGCCGATGGCGTTACGATGCGGTCCGAAGCCACCTTCGTCATTCGGGAGGCCAGACATGAGGCGGCGGAATCGATTCGCATGGATCGGGACAGGGTTGATTGGCCTCTTGCTCCTCAGTCAGCCGGCTCACGCCGTGGAGTACCGGCTTCTCGTAGCCAGCGTCTTCGACACGTCCCTCACTTCCTTTATCGCCGCCAATGAGCTGACCTACGGCGCGTCAGGCCAGGGCCTGCAGAGACTGGAGATGGCGATCAGCACGGGCGGCATAGGGTGGGGAGATATGCCCGTGGGACGTCCGCTCACCGGCGTGCCGGACAGCATCGCCCGCGCCTGGTCGGGCGTGGGCATTCGCGCCGACATTCTCCGCGGCGGGGTCGACGCGGGACGCTGGGACGAGGTGCGCTGGGAGGGCAAGCCCGGCGAGCGGAGTATCTGGCTCATCAAGGCCACCGGCAACAATCGCCCGCAATCCGTTCAACATGTGACGCTCGAAAGCGGCGTCCGACCCGCCCGTCTCTATCCGCCCTATGTCTTCACGGGGGGGAGCGGCCGTCGTGCAACAGGGCGATCAGCCCACCAGTTACCGGGCCGTCATTTCGTGGGCCGATCCGGACATCGACCGCGAAGGGCGGAACAACAGGATGCGGCAGTTTTTCCATCGCTGAGCGGCCGCGGCGCGTTTGACACGGCAGGAGGGCCGTGACACAGTCTCGCCACCGAGCAGTGGGTAGAGACGCGGCGCACCCCAAAGAGGGGATCCAACATGGCCATCTCCGTCGATAGCAAGCCCGAGATTGCAGGCTCCTATGCCCGGCTGGAAGAAAAGATCCTGGAGCGAGACCAGCGGGCATCCAGCCAGATCTTCTATGACCTCGTTCGGGCGGGGCGGCCGCTCCCGGAGCTCCTCGGCGAGATCGTCCGTATCCATGCCCCCTACACGCACGTGCCCTACCATCAGCGCCTCGACGACGGCATCGTCCGCTTCGTGAACAACGACCATTGCCTGCTCAGCTCCCGCGCAAGCATGGACCTGATGAAGATGCTTCGCCCCGAGCTCGCCTATCTGCCTCTGGCCCAGACCATCTGGTATCTCCCCACCGGCCTCGATCCCTGGAACCAGCTTCTCGGCAAGATGCCCGGTCACTACGTGCGGCTGTACGAGCTCAAGTTCGAAGGCAAGCCGCCGCTCCCGGAAGTCCACTGGGCCGATCAAGAGCCTCTCGCCATCCCGGGGGCCTTTCCGGAAAAGCTCAACGCCTGGCTCACCCTCGTGCAGCGCGGCGAAGTGGTGAACGCCTACCGCGTCTTCCTGGGCCTGTGGGAGGAAGCGCTCGCCGACCCCACCCGGCGCTCGCAGCTCCTCGCTCATCTCGTCTTCGCCGGACTGATCGACGTGCAGGATCGCATGCTCCACAACCGCTCCTACACCACCGGTCACAAGTCCTACCGCGCCCGCGCCACCGTGCAGCTCGCCGAGGTCGTGGGCTGGCGGAATGCGCGGAGCATCCTCTACGCGGGCGTTCCCGACATGGCGGTGGGGCCCCGATGGCACTCGACCTACGAGATGGGCTGTCTGGTCGTGCAGAACTTCCTCGGCGGACGCGATCAGGATTTCCTCGGCAACGAGGGTGCGCTCAGTCCCGTGGAGTCGCTCGCCCTGATCGAGGCCATCCTGAGCGGCGAGGAGCCGGCGTACATCGATCTGATCGTGGCCCTCGTGAAAGCGGGCAAGGGGCTGCGCCAGATCATCGACACCATACAGGTCGCCTCGGCCCAGGTGATCCTCGAGACGGGGGAGCCCAACAACTACTCCATGGCCCAACACAGCTACGAGTACTGCAACAACGTCCGGTGGTTCTTCGACACCTTCCAGCATCCCCACCGGCTCAAGCTCCTCTTCGTGGCCGCCGCCTTCGTCACGCGCGCCTCGCATCACCAGCGGCACACGCCGGACAACGGCGCGGACAAGATCGCGACGCCGCCGGGCGCGGAGACCATGTCCGAGGTGCAGATGCTCGCGCGACTCGACGAGGCGCTCCTCGCTCTGCGGGCCGGCGAGGCGGTCAACTGGACCGCCGCCTACCTGAAAGCCGGTCACGATCGCCAGGCCCTCGTGGAGGAGCTGGCCACGGCCGCGGCCAAGATGGGGAATGACCCGCACAATCAGGAGCTGGGGGTCTGTCTGCTCGAGGACTATGCCCACAGCACGGCCGAGGACCGCGACCGGCTGCTTCTCGCCTCCGCCAAGCACACCGCCGGCCACCGGAAGTACGGCGACCCGCTGGAGGCCTATCGGCGCTTCGCGGAGGCGTTCGGCCTCGCTACTTGAAGATCTTCTTGACCGCGCCCACCGCCTCGTCGACGGGGCCGGCCCTGGGCGGCGGCGGGGGGACGAGCCGCAGGTGCACTTCTGACGTCTGACCCGCCACCACCTGCACCTGACGCGTTTCGGCGATGAAGCGCGGATGGGTCACGCGCAGGCGGTAGGTCCCTTCCTTGAGCTTGCCCCGCGCCTGTCCACCGGTACCCGGGACGAGGGTGGTCACCACCGCGTCCTTCAGGGTCAGGATCTCCACCGTCGCATCGGTGACCGGTTTGCCCGTTCGCGCGTCCTGCACCACGGCGACGAGGTCGCCCACCACGGGCACCGCGGGCTTGGAGAGGTGGAGATAGGAATAGAGTCCGAGACTGATCGAGATGCAACCGGCGAGGATGCCGATGATCGAGTGGGCGCGGGGCAGGGTGAGGTGGGTACGGACGAAATGAAGGAGGCGCCCGGCCGGGCCAGACGGGACCTCCGAAACAGCCGACCCGCGTTCACCGTCCATGACGCGGCTAGCTTAGCAGCGGAGACGAGCGCAATCTACCGAAACACGTCGGCCGCCTCCTTCAGGAGCGCCGACGGGACGGTCAGGAAGAGGGCCCTGGCGACCCGGAGGTTGATGGCCAGCTCGTAGCTGGAGTACTGCTCCACGGGCAGATCGCCGGCTTTGGCCCCCTTGAGAATCCTGACCACGTAGGCGGCGACGTGACGCCCCTGATCGGACGGATTCGCGAAATACGAGACGAGGCCGCCCGCTTCCACGAACTGGCGCCCCGGATACATGGCGGGAAGCCGATGCTGCGACACCACGCGCACCACCTTCTTGGACGCGTCGAACTGGGTCACGCTGGCGCCGACAATGAGCGCCTCCACCTGGTCCTCGATCATGGTGGCGAAGGCGAGCTTGTAATCGTACTCGACCTTCGCGTGGACGAAGCGAATGGTCGCGCCCGACAATTGGACCGCTCCTACGAGCGTCCGGAAGAAGGACGCGTCGGACGGAATGTCGGGATTGCCGAGGTAGGCGAACCGCGTCGCGTCGGGCACGATCTGCCTGAGGATCTCCATCTGCCTCAAGGCCAGCTCACGCCTGAGAAACTGGACGCCCGTGACATTGCCGCCCGGCCGATTCGTATTGGTGACGAGGCCGGAGTCGACCAGGTCACCGCTCCCCGCGACCACGATGGGGATGGTCGAGGTGGCCTGCCGGGCGGCCAGTCCCGCGGGGGTGGACACGGCGACGATGACATCGACTCCACGCCGCACCAGCTCGCCCGCCAGCTCCGGGAGCCGTTCGATCTTGCCTTCCGCGTAGCGACTCTCGAACACGATCCGGTCCCCTTCCCGGTATCCGCGCACGCGCAGTCCCTCGGCGAGGGCCAGGCGCTGGGCGGGATCCGAGGTGCTGTACCAGAGAGTCAGGTAGCCGATGCGATAGATCTTCCCTTCTGGCTCCGTTCGGGCGGGAGCCGCCGCGGCCAGGAATATCACAAGGGCGAGGACGGCAAACGCGCGCGACATGCTAGAGGCGACGGTGGACCAGATCGCGCGCGGCCAAAAGCAGGAGCGCGGCGGCAGCCCACGCGAGGGCGCCGTCGAAGAGAAAGGCGCCGGAGAGGCTCAAGGCCGCCAGACCGCCCGTGGCCACCGGGCTCGCCGCCGACGCGAACTGGACGCCGAGGGCGAGCCAGCCGAAGGCGGCGCCGCGATTGTCACTGGGCGCCAGGTGGCCCCCGAGCGAATAGGCCAGGGTCAAGGCGCCGCCCAGGGTGAAGCCGACGAGACAGCGCAGGACGAGGAGCCAGACCCACGAGTTGGTCCAGGCCATGAGCGCGCACGGCACGCCGCCAATGAGACAGCTGCTGAGGAGCAGCCGCCCGATCGGCCACGTTTGCGCGAGCCGTCCGGCCAGGCTCGCCGAGATCGTGCCGCAGACGGCGGAGACCGAGATGATGATGCCGGAGATCGCGGCTATGCGCTCCACGCCGGGCAGATGCGCGACCTTGAGCGGCACGAGGAGGGCGAGCCCGCGGTCGATGAACTGGGCGATCAGGAGCAGGCCCAAGACCATCGCGAAGTGGGGCAAGCGGAAGACTTCTCGGAAATGCAGGGGTGCCGGTCGCGGGGTCGCCTCCCCCGGCCGCTCCTCCTTGAAGAGCACCATGAGACCGATGAGCGACACCGCGCAGAGTCCCGCCGTCACGAAAAACGCGTAGCGTATCCCGAAATGCGAGGCGACGTAGCCCCCCGCCGCGGGCCCCACGGCCGCGCTCAAGAGCTGGGCGGACTGGACTCTCCCCACCGCCACCGGCACCTTGTCGCGGGGACACGACACGCTGGCCAGGGCCATGGCCATCACGGAGAAGCCCGCGAAGATTCCCTGGACCAGGCGCGCCACCAAGAGCTGCGGGACGGAGGTGACCAGCCCCATGGCGGCGATGGTGACGATGAAGCCAGCGAGCGATCGCACCATCATGAGCTTGCGGCCGACGCGGTCGGCGAGCCTGCCCCACAACGGTCCGAGCAGTCCCGCCAGGCCCGGCGTGACCGCCATGAGCACGCCGGACCACACGGCGATCTCGGCAGGATCGGTGACGCCCAGCTCCTTCACATAGAGGGGCAGGAACGGAGAGAAGAACTGGAAGCCCACGAACGCGGTGAAGACAATGAGGGAGAGCGCCCACACATTGCGCTGCCAGCTCCCCGGCTCTGACCGTGGCATCAGACGATGAGGCGCACTCCGCCGAGCTCCGGGATGCGGTCGTGAGGGAGCGATCCGCGAGCTATCTTTTCCCCTTCTCGACCGTGGCGCGCTCGACGGCGAGGAGCTTCTCCAGGTCGATGGCCGACAGCATCGCTTTCTCCGTGGGAGCCCAGTCGGGCGCCCCTTTGCCCTTGATGCCGAAGCCGTCGGCGAGATGCGCGTAGACCTTCTGCCATGCCGCGAAGGCGGCAAGGAGCGGGGTGGACGGATCGGCCACGATCTTGTAGCCCAGCGCTCCCAGATCGGCCAGGCTCATGCCGAGGCCGGCCAGCCCGTTGCGGCCCGTGAGATACATGAGCGGCCCGCCCAGCCGGTCGGCAATGGCGCGGAGCTGTTCGGGCTTGTGCGCCATCGAGAGGAGCACGACGTCGGCGCCGGCCTTCTTGTAGGCTTCGCCGCGGCGGAGGGCGTCGTCCATGGTGCTCGCCCGCATGGCATTGGTACGCGCGATGATGAGGAAATCCGGGTGGCGGCGGGCCGCCACCGCTTCCGTCACCTTGGCCGCCATCAGCTTCGCGGGAATCATGTGCTCGATGCCGATGTGGTGGTGGGCCCGCTTCGGGACGAGCTGGTCCTCGATCTCGATGGCTTCGAAGCCGGCCGCCTCGCTCATGCCGATGGTGCGGTGCATGTGCATGGGATCGCCGTAGCCGCAGGCCCCGTCCAGGATCAGAGGCAGCGACGAGACGGCGTGAATGTCCACCGCGGCCTGGCACATCTCCGTCACGTTGAGATTGGCCTCGAGGGAGACCTTCTGGTAGCCGGTGGCGCCGCCTCCGAGATAGCCCGCGGGGAAACCTATGGCCTCCACCATCTTGGCCATCAGCGGGTTCAGGACGAGGGGCGCGGTGACGGGTAGCCGTCCCTGCATGAGCGAGCGGAGAGACATGGGACGCCTCACCGGAAGACGATGGCAGAAGGACTCCCGGCCTTCACCACCTGGCCGGTCGTGGAACCGGCCATGGTCGTGCACCCCCCTGCGGCCGCCGCGGCCATCAGGCCGACGGCGCCGCCAAGAAAATCCCTGCGCACAATGCGCCCCATGTCAGTGGTCCTCCAGGCCGTGCAGGAACGTGATCAGCTCGCTGTTGACCGCCTCGGGCCGCTCCTGCTGTGTCCAGTGCCCGCAACCGGGCAGGATGACCGCTTTCTTGAGATTCGGCACATTTTCGGCCAGATGATCGACCGCCGCTTTCCACCGGATAAGGACCAGGTCGCGGACGCCCGCGATATAGAGCGCCGGCTGCGTGATCTTCGCGTCCCTATACGCGGCCATGAGCTCCCAGGTGCGATCGAGAGTGCGGTACCAGTTGAGTCCCCCGGTGAATCCGGTGCGCTTGAACTCGTTCGTATAGAAGTCCACGTCGGTTTCGCTCAGCCATGGCGGCAGGGTATCCGGTTCGTTCATTAGATCGAGGAACTTGGCCGTCCGCGGCTTGGGCGGACGATCGGGCGCCTCGCCGGAGGCCCAGTAGAGCACTCGACGGATGGTCGCTCGGACGTCCTGCTCAAGCTCGGCCTCGGCGATACCGGGGGTTTGGAAATAGAGCATGTAGTTGAAATTGTCTCCGGCCATAAACTTGAGTCCGTCGGTGGGCCGGATCACACCTCGGGGAATATACGGCACGCTCAGCGCCGCCACCGCCCGGAAGCGGTCCGGTCGCATCAGTGCGGACGTCCAGGCTACGGGGGCGCCCCAGTCATGTCCCACGATCACCGCCCGCTCGACGCCGAGCTCGTCGAGCAGGCCGACCATGTCGCCCGCCATATGCAGCAGCGTGTACTGCTCGACGCTCTCCGGCCGATCCGTCTGACCGTAGCCGCGCATGTCGGGGGCCACGGCCCGATAGCCCGCGGCGGCGAGCGCCGGCAATTGATGACGCCACGAGTACCAGGACTCGGGAAAGCCATGACACAGGAGGACGAGCGGACCCGTGCCCTGCTCGGCGATGTGCATGCGGATGCCGTTGGCCTCGAGAGACCGGTGCACGCAGTCGCTCACCAAGGCACCCGGGAGAGGTCAGGCCTTGGCGGGACGCAGCACGCGGCCGCGCCCTCGGCTCTCCGGCGACTCCGGCATCTTGCCGTCCTGAATGACGGCGCCTCCGTTCACGAAGGACCACGCGATGCCACGGGCGCGCTGCACGAGTCGGGGCCCCCCGTCGGGCAGATCATGGATCAGCTCGGGCTCGTCGGCGGCGATGGTCTCCGGATCGAAGACGACGAGATCGGCGGCCAGCCCGGGGCGCAGGCGCCCGCGGTCCGCGAAGCCGAATACGTCGGCGGGCATGGAGGTGATGCGACGCACCGCCTCTTCGAGGGACAGCGCCTTGCGCTCGCGCACCCAGTGGCCGAGGAGCCGGCTCGTCTGCCCCGCCTCGCAGAAGAGGGTGAGATGCGCGCCCGCGTCGGCGAGGCCGATGAGCGCGATTGGATGGGTGAAGATCTCCGCCACCGCCGCCGCATCGGTGTTCATGATGGCCACCATGAAGCGCGTCTTGAGGTCGTCGGCGAGGGCCAGATCGAAGAAGGCGTCGACGGGATCCTTGGCGACGGCGGCCGCCACTTCGCCCACGGTGCGTCC
>WNFY01005628.1_pt1 | contig 11309 bp, 16 predicted proteins | sample 5400091 | NCBI WGS metagenome assembly WNFY01 (sample SAMN13153364, study PRJNA577476) | soil metagenome | isolation source: 60 cm soil or saprolite under grassland replicate 1 | place: USA:California | collected 2016-06-15
AACCAGGCTGATGTCTGTAACAACCAAGACGCCCAGCCAAAACTTCAGGTAAGCAATCTGTTCCTTCGCAACGTCAAGTTTGGACATGCGCGTAGGTTACTCGTTTTAGGATGGAACCACCAGATCAGTGACCAGACGGTGACCAGACGGCTAAACGTTCGCGTTGAGCGGTGCGCCGCTCTTCGGTGCGGAATCTTCCCCCAATTCGGCAACTAGCAGCTGTTTCTCACGGGCTGCGCGCTCAACGCGAATCGTGCTCATGTACCTCAGACAAAAGGAATGCACCTCCTCAATGAAGCATTGGAGGGCTTCGCTCGCTTGGTTCTCAGTCTGAGTCATAGTTCGTGCAAAACCAACGAGAGCCTCTAGCTAACATCCAACGCTCGATGAAGGGTTAGATGCTCTCGTCGAAGGGTAGCTTCTCACCGTGTAGTTCCGCGAACGTTTTGCCGAAGGCCGGGTTGTACTTACGGCCGTATTCGAGTGTCACTGAAGGAACCGAGAACTTGGCGGAGTGCTTCCCTCCGAAGGCATCGTACACCCGTACTTTGAGGTGAACGCGTCCGTCGCGCACGGTGGGGCGACAACCACCCCAACTGTCAGTCTGTTCAAAATAGACCACTCCGTTCGTAGAGCGACCGACTTCAAGGTAAGTCTCTGGGTCAGCCGAAGATAGGAAATTTTTTTGCATGAGGAAGGGATAAACCTTCAGGTTGCCGCCGATGTTGGCCTGGAAGTCTGCGAGCGCGGGTGCCTGGTGCGGAAGCCAGAACCAACCTACCGAGTAGCGCAGCCATTGAATACTGAACGGGCGGAGGTGCCAGTGATAGCCCACTGTTACTCGGTGGATGCTGGAAGGCGCTGACCCGATATTTGCGACTGTGAGGTAGAGGGCGATGCCCGTCCGATGAACCTCGTGCTCGCCCCGCTTCTTCCCTGCGCTGAAGGTGCAGCAGAAGGTCGGACCGTCGAGTAGCTCAAGCTTGAATTTGGGTATCCGTCGCAGGGCCGAGAAAATTCCGCTCGCCCAGCCAAACGCAACCGTGACGATGAATATTAGGACGCTAACTACGCCCTCGTTCTCGTTCGCCCATTGTGCGGAGACCGCGTACGTGTCGGCAAGAGTATTGAGCATCAACGTGAACGATGACCGGTAATTTTTCAGCGTGCGTACGGTTAGCCCTTACGCTTCTCGATGCGCTCAGAGGCAAGAACATCGCGGGACAACGTCTTAAGGTCTTTAAGCGGAAATGAGAGGAGCTGTACCCCAATGCCTTTCCGGTGTTTGTACCGCTCCTGGATCACACTGCCAGGACCGTTGAAGATTTCCTCGTACTGTCCATCGGGAAAAAGCTTAAATCCAAGGTAGTAGTCGGGGACAGTTTTGAATGTCAGAGAATCTTTGAACGTTGCCTTGATCTGAACGCGGCGCCCGTCGGAGGTAGTCCCGTCGTGATCGGGCTGAGAGATGTCGTAGAGAATAACGTCGTACTCAAGCGCCGCAATCACTTCACCAACGTCACCGACCAGACGACCGTCGATTGTGAACTCGCGATTCCGAAATGTTTCCTTGAGACGTGAGATCCCCTGAAAGATTAGGGCGAGGGCTTCCGTAATAGCGCGGCGATGCGGCATCTGTGAGGGCTAACGCTCAAGCTCAGCGGCCAGCCGCGAGCGCAGCGAGTGGCCGGTCCGCTGGCGGGCCTTGTTGGGCTTCTTATTCGTAATACTTTGAGATACGAGTGTTGCCGCGATTTGCATATTTCCCAGAGTATGTCTCCTGGTCAGCCTTGTATGGAATCTTGGACAGGACGCCGAGCTGTCGAAGTTCTTCACGGACCCGTTTGACATCATTTTCATCAGTCCAGTCATAGGTGTACACACAAATGACTTTTGTATTTGGATCTCTTGCGTTTGGATTTGGCCTCGCAGTTGAAGCTTTGGCGGAGCCGCCAAGCTTTCCTTCTTCGGTTGCACGCCTGATTTTCTCCCACACCTCGTCGACCTGTGTTAGCGGAACAAAGATTAACCATTTCCCTCCATTCTCCGTATGGTCAGGATAGACACCCTTTTTTCGTTCGGCTCCTATCCAATACGCCTCGGAAACCTCGGAAGGTTTGGGAACGCCGGTGACCTCGGTACTTTGTTTTCGCGGGTGTTGATTCCGTTTTTTCGGTGTGCGTTTTGTCATGTTGAAGCCCAACGCGTAGACCTAAGGGCGGCAAAAAGCGCGCAGCGGTTTTGACGTCCCCTGCAGAGCCTTGTTAGCTCTCACAACCTATCACTCCCGAGCTCGGCCCGCATTTGCTCAACAAGTGCTTGCTTACACATGCGTATATCTTCTCCCAGCGTCTTCATCTCTTTCGCAACGGGAGTTTCTAAATCCGGCTGGACCATAGAACCCTTCATTTCACCAAGCCAATCCGCGCTCTTGTCGAGGAGTCTCTTATTCGCCACCTCAAAATCCTCCGCCAACTTCATCAACGGCCTTGAGCATACTATTTGGAGGGTTGTGATTTCCGATGACGCCGCCCGATACGCCTTCTGTATGCGTAGCGGGAATTCGCCTACAACCTGCTGAAACTCAACGATAGGTTCTGGAGAATTGTTGCTTTCCAGAAGCTTCAGAAAGGCTTTGGGCATGATCTCACGTGAAAAACCCTCGTACTCTTGACCGGCATCTGAGACGGCAGACTCGATTTTCTTGAAGTATTCGTGATAGGCATTCCTTCGAGCTTCAAAAAGCCGTTCCTTTCTCTCGCGAACATACTTCAAGTGATGTAGGAGCAACGGAATGATGACGGACGCGATCAATATGCCAGCCAGGGGCACGACCACTTTAGTGACCCACCATATCTCTGCTACAGCTTCTGGACCTTGTATGGTCATTCCTTTGAGAGCTAAACGCCCGGGTTCAGCGGCGCCGAAAGGCGTCGGCTTCCGCTAGAACCCGATGGTCGGGCCTAGGCGTTTGGTAACAACTTTGCCCACTCACCGAAATCTATTTTCCATTCACGCTCAGATCGCTTCCGCCAGAGCGCAAACGCCTTTGTCTTTTCCGTTTCGAATTGTTCCTTGGAGATGCGATTCACTTTGAGAAAATGCGCTATCACATTTTCAAGATTCACGTGCCCTTGTTGAGCAAGAGTTTCGGCGAGGCCAAAATGAGATGCGAGATGGCACAGACTGCACGAGGCCTGAAAGCCCCGCAAAGACTGGACCCTTTTCTTATCATCGAATGCCCAAACCTCGTGACACTGCAACCTTTCTGACGAACCACAAACAGCACATTTGTTACCTCGTTCTGCAAGCATCTGTGCTCTGAGCTTGTCCCACTCAGTGCGGCCCAGCATGTTCCGTAGGTTGTTTCCCCACGACGAACCAGGCACTAGATCAAATTCGAGTTTCACTCTGTTCCCCAGGCCCAACGTCTTGCTCTGCGGCAGGCCAACGCTTTCCGTTGATATCGCGCGGCGCTGGCGGCCCATCCACAGCAGCAAAGAGTTAGCTGACACTGCACGCTGAATGCGCCAATACGCAAGCTACATTTCCATTCTCAAATGCGGTTGTTCTTCGCCAGCCTCCAGTAGTACCGCCCGGACGCCGTGAGCCGGCAGGCCTTCGACTGCATAGCTGCGTCGTACATGTGCGGAGCGTCGACAGGGACGACCAAATGAACACGGTTGAGTGCTTGAAGCTTACGGAAGACCTCTGTCTTAACGACGTTCTTCTTGCCAAAGCTGGGTTCAAATTCCGGTGACAACAGCAGATCTTCAGCTGGTACCGGAAATAGCGCTGGCAGGTCGCGCAGAATGGTGATCTCCACAGCTGGCCTGCACTTTCTGAGCGCAATCAGCTTTGACACGTGCGATTTAAAAAGTGGCCGTTGCTCCCACGCACCTAAAACAGTTTCCACAAATGTGTAGAGCGCTGGCGCCGTGACATCACCCATTAGGTCGGCTGCACCACCTTCGAGAGCATCACCAACAAGTGAAGTAAACAGCCCAGCGCCACTCGCCTCCACGGACACTTGATCGCCACGGCTAGCGGTGAGGATTGACACGCCTTCACGAAGCAAGGCCTTAGTATTATCGATCGAAGGCACATTCCCTAGATTTCCGGAGTGGCAGCAGTCGAGCAAAATTACTACCTCGTCGGCCTTCGAATCGTTCGCCATCTTGAGCACGTCTGTCATGGAGACGCCTTCGTCGTAGGCCTTGGCGTCTTGAGTGACAAGGTAGCCATCGAGGTTGTTCACTGTCCCATGGCCTGAAAAGTGGAGTAGCGCTACTTCGGCTTTGTCCTTGAACAACTGCTCTACCGCTTGCTTCACTTTCGCGCGCGTGGCGATGTTGTCGGGGCCGCCATTAAGTGCAAGGATCGAGCGGCATTCAAAGTTCCGTGATCCGTCTTCGTGCTTTTCAAGCAGCACAGCCATGCGCTGTGCGTCGCTGACGCAGCCGCGAAGCGCTCCAAAGGAATAGGAATCGATTCCGACACACAACGCGCGCCGCATGTCAGATTACCTCGCCCCTCCGATTAGCGCCTTTAAATTGTCCCACGTCCATTTGTATACCTTGTCTGATCCTTGGGCCGCGGTGGGTTTGGTGCAGTTTTTGTCGGCATATGCTGCTAGCAGGAAGTACTCTTTCCGCTTTTCCTGCGCGATGCTTAACTCCTCTGCGACGCCCTTAGCGGTGTGTGTCCATTCCCCACACAGGACGATCACTGCATCGATGTTATTCATTCGACGGCGAATTTTTTCTTTCCAATCGCCGGTGAGATGCTCCTTTACGGAGGCGTCAGTGAAATCGAAAGGGCTATCGGGAAGCTTGGCCTGTCCGGCCAGCATGATCTTCGTGCCTTCGTCGTGATCGTAGTCAAAACTGATGAACACACGCTTCTTTGCCATCGAGGACACTCCTATGACTGTCGCGGTCGTTCTGTCGTTGAGCCGACAAGCTAGCGTTGCAATAAGTCAGGGATTCTACGTTTAGCGCGCCTGTACTACTTTAGGCACAAACATGTCACGAGCGACGTGCCGCAGCGCATTCTATTGCGGCGCGAATGCCGCCAAGATCCCACTGTGCCACCGGAGCGTCGATCTCCCGCAGTATCTCCGGCGTCCGACCGCGCGAGCTCTTCAGCCGGACTCCACAGATACCCCGGTGGTATTGCTGGGCAGTCGTGAGTTCCCAATCGACCCACTCGCGCCAAGCGGTGCCATTCCCAATCATACAGATGACGACGTCGGCACGAGATATCCGTTCGCGAAGCACCTGCTTGATATAGGCCGATCGCTCAGAGCCCACGGGGTATCGATTGGGTTCATCGGAAATATCGAGATCTACGTGGTCATTGGCCATCATTAAGCGGAAGCCGTGCACTTGTTGCAGGTCTTCTCGATGGAAGCTGAGGAAAACACTCCGACTTGACGCGTGGTACTCCAGTTGCCCTCGGTATGCCTTAATCAGTTGGGAGAGCGAATCGAAGCCGCGTTCGCGGAGCAAATTCCCAAGAGCCATGTCGGAACGAGCGTGAAGGTCAAGCCCATAGGTCTCTTCGATTGAAGCCACGAGCGTGTCGGATCTCTTCAGCCGTATCACTGTTTGGGCCCGATGTGGCGATAACGTCCGCGTTGAACGGCGCGAGTAAGTGAGCGAAGTCCTGCTTGCGAGCGTACGTCTTCGAACGTGTTGTTAGGCATCGCGATCTGGCCAGTACCGGCCCGCCTGCCGAAGAGATTCGAGAGCTTCACGCGCGCGCTCTTCAGCAGACTGCTGAGGTAGATGCACGCTTCTCTTCACGAGTTCCCGCACTTCGTGATCGGGAAGATTCTTTAGATTTACGACGCGCGGCTCTCGCAGCTCCCACGAATGCGGCTGCGTGCGGACGCTGCCGTCCGGATGCTTGTACTTTTCAGGAGGAAGCATCTCTGTGAAATCACGGGCGCCCCATTCACAAGCGGGGAAAGTGATCGTTGACGAAAACATTCGATCGTCAATTGGATCTGGCCTTACACCCGCGCAACGGGCTGCAAGTGCGACCGCGCTTCCAAACACGGAGCAGTTGTACCGAAGCGGTGTTCCAACATAACCCACGATAACGCGACCACTTGCAATTCCCATGTGCGGGGAAAAACTAAGGGCGTCATGCTCCGCCATCCATCTTGCAGCTTGAATCGCCTCTCGAAATGGATCGTCAGATCCAAATTCTTTCGAAAAGACGATCATAAGCTCGTCTCCAATGTACTTGTCAACAATCCCCTTGCTTTCGCGTAGTGCCTCTGCGGAGATCCACGAAAAGAAATTGTTGACGAAAATAAGTGTCTCCGTCGGATTTAGGTCAAGCGTTCTTCTGGAGAAGCCAGCGATGTCCGAAAATAATACTGTCGCGGCGATCTCACGTCCTTTCACCCGAAAGAGGGCACCCCAGCCGTCATCAAGCTGTCCATCGACGGTTGAGGTGCTGGAGATTAGAAAGTCCTCCAGCGAGTTGAATCGGTAGTTTATGGTTTTCACCGCTGTAGTCGGTATCCGGTTTCTGCGATGCCTAAACGTTCACCGCGAGGGGCGCGCGCCCCTTTTGCGCGGGTCCCTCTCGACGGTGTTGTTAGCTGGCACATCCTCTCCTGGAATGATGGCAGCTAGGTCGTTTTCGACGTTCACTCCGTATGCGGCTGCCAGGCGCGCAATGTGCACACCGAAAACGCCACGCATTTCGCCAAGAGCACCGTTGAACGTCCAACTCGCGTAGTGGCCCCGTTCTGCACCAAAGCGGATGATTCGCCCTTCATCGGCCTGCACGGTATCCAGGAACTTGCGGCACGCGGCACGCATGGCACGGAGCGAAGCAGTGATTTCGGCTTTTTCGTCAAGCTTCGAGATTTCCGTGGTCAGGAATCTGCGGATTTCGAGGACAGACTGAACGCAATGGTCTGGGACTTCCATCTCGCTCGGTGAGTAGAGTACGCGCCGGTCTTCAAGAAACGCGATGACGCGCTTTGCGACCGAGCGCTCGGTCTCAAGTGGCGTCCATGACACGCCAAAGATCGGGCTACTGATCCCCGTCAAACGAGCTGCGATTTCCTTAAACTTCACGCAGTCCTTCCTGTGCTCATCCGCCTTGCAGATCCTGGGAAGTCCTTATGTGAAATCATCTTCTGAATAACCATCTAATCTGGCGTGTCAGTGTACGCTTGCCGGAAATACTCCGCAAAATCATGATTGTTTGTCGTGCTGTTTCGGATCAGGTCCTTGTTGGATTGCGCGCCGAAGATCAAGTGTCTGTTTTCTCAAGGGGTGAAACCCGGCATAGCGAAGCGAAGGTCTGTCTTGATGATCCCTGCGTCCGAGTTCGGGTTTTGGCCTTCGAGGAAAACGACGGTCTGTATAATTCCGTATCCACCCGCGGGAAATCTCAAATGCCCTCTTTCGACATCGTCTCCGAAGTCAACAAGGTCGAGCTGAAGAACGCCGTCGATCAGGCGAACAAGGAGATCGCGAACCGCTTCGATTTCAAGGGCTCGGACGCGCGCATCGAGCAGGCCGAGCTGGTGCTGACGCTCTACGCCGACGACGATTTCAAGCTGAAGCAGGTGACCGACGTCCTCCTCACCAAGTGCGCGAAGCGCGGCGTGGACGCGCGGATGTTCGATACGAAGAGCGTCGAGAAGATCGGCACCAAGGTGAAGCAGCCGATCCACGTCAAGGCCGGCATCGAGCAGGAGAAAGCGAAGAGCATCGTGAAGGTGATCAAGGACTCGAAGATGAAGGTCCAGGCGAGCATCCAGGGAAGTGCGGTGCGCGTCTCGGGCGCAAAAAGGGACGATCTTCAGGACGCGATTCAACTCGTGCGGAAGTCGGTCACCGATATTCCGCTGCAGTTCCAGAATTTCCGGGACTGACCAACCTCACCCTGCCCTCTCCCGCAAGCGGGAGAGGTTGTCACTAACCTCCGCTCAGCGCGCCGACGATGACGACTTCGTCGTTTGCGGCGAGCGCGGCGTTCAAGTCATGTGTCTGCTGCTGGTTGACGAAGATCTTGATGTGTCGCCGGACCGCGTCCTGCTCGTCAATCATGCGAAAGCGTATGCCGGGGTAGCTGCGCTCGAGATCGGCGAGCAACTCCGTGAGCGTCGCGCCGCGCGCCTCGACGTGCGCGCGACCGCCGGTGTAGTCGCGAAGCTGCGAGGGGACGAGGACGTTCATCTGCGCAGTGTGAGCGCTTCAGGTGAGCGCTGCCTCGACCGAATAGATTTCCGGCAGGTAGCGCGCGATGCAGCTCCAGCGGGCGCCCTCGTTCGCGCTCATCCAGAGCTCGCCCCCCGTCGTGCCGAAATACACGCCCGCCGGATCGCGCGCATCGGCGCACATCGCCTGGCGCTTCACGGTGAACCAGCCCTGCTTGGGCGGCAGGCCCGTGTCCTGGCGCTTCCAGCTTCTGCCGCCGTCGCGCGACACGTAGGCGGCGGGCTTGCCGCCCGGGCTCACGCGCGGCCACACCGTGCCGCCGTCCATCGGAAACACCCACAAGGTGTCCGGGTCGCGCGGATGCAGCGTCATCGGGAAGCCGATATCGCCGATCGCTTTCGGCATCGCATCGCCGATCCGCGCCCAGCGCTCCGCGGGACGGTCGAGGCGGTAGATGCCGCAGTGGTTCTGCTGGTACAGGCGGTCGGGCGCGAGCGGGTGCAGCCGCATGCAGTGCACGTCGTGGCCGTACTCAGGGTCTTTGACGGGAAGGAAGTCGGCCGCGACGCCTTGGTTGAGCGGACGCCAGCTCGCTCCGCCATCTGAGCTCTCGAACGTGCCGCCGGCTGAGATCCCGACGTAGAGGTGCCGGGGATCGCGCGGATCGACGTTGATCGAGTGCAGCGTCGCGCCGCCGGGCGGCCCTTGCTCCTGATCGCCGCCGACCCACGGCGAGCGCATCGGGTTGGCGTTGAATCCCGCGACGCCCTCCCAGGTGACACCGCCGTCCTCGGAGCGGAACAATCCCGGCGGCGAGACGCCCGCGTACCACACGCCGGGCTCGGACGCGTGCCCCGGCGCAAGCCAGAAAACGTGGTCCACCGCGAGCCCTTTTTCGCCCTCCGCGGCCTTGGGGAACGCCGGCGGGCGCTGCGCCTCCTTCCAGTTGCGGCCGGAATCGGTCGAGCGGAACACGGTCGGCCCGAGGTGGCCGGCGCGCGCCGCGCACAGCAGCGTCTTCCCGTCGCGCGGGTCGAGCGCGACGTGGTTGACGATATGCCCGAGGAAATGCGGCCCGGCGAGCGTCCATTGCCGTCTGGCGCGGTCCGAGCGGACGAAAAACGCGCCCTTGCGAGTTCCGACGAGTAACGTGACCGGCCTGGAGGCCGGGCGCGGCGTTTTTCTGCCGCTGGATTTTTTCGGCATGGATGTCTCCTTATCCCTTCAGCCCTTTGATCCAGTGATCGTAAAGGTGTACGGCGATTTCGTTGAGCGAGCGCACGCGCTCGTCGAGCCGCTCGAACATCTGCTCGGGGGTCTGCACCGACGGTCCCAGTTTGCCGACGCGTTCCTTTTCCCAGTCTTTGCACCAGGCGCGGATCAGCTCGGGGGTCATCTCGACGTGGCACTGCATGCCCAGATGCTTGCCGAGCGCGAATGCCTGGTTGGCGCAATACGGGCTCGCCGCGATCTTGGTCGCCTCCGGCGGGACGGTGAAGGTCTCGCCGTGCCAGTGAAAAGCGGAAAACTCGCGGGTCGCGCCGAACCACTCGCGCGCCGGCGCGTTGTCCTCGACCGTAACGGCGCCCCAGCCGATTTCCTTCACGGCGTTGCGCGTCACTTTGCCGCCCAGCGCCCTGGAGATGAGCTGCCCGCCGAGGCAGTGGCCGAGCACCGGAATATCCGCATCGACCGCCTTGTTTACGAGCCCGAGGACCCGCGGTATCCACGGCAGATCGTCGTTGACGCTCATCGGCCCGCCCATGAACGCGAGACCCGAGAACTCGCGCGGATCCGCGGGCATCTGCTCCCCCGCGTCGACTTTGACGAGCCGCCACGGAACACGGCGCGAATCGAGAAACGTGGCAAAATAGCCCGGCCCTTCGGTGCTGCTGTGACGAAAGATCGCAACGGGCTTCATGCAGGAGGCATCTTGTTCAGCCTGCGTATTGTAGCGTCCCTCTCATTGCTGTTGGTCGGCGCCGCCGACGCCGCCGACGTCAACGTGATCGGCCTCTTTCCGAACAAAGCCGTGGTGGTGATCGACGGCGGCGCGCCGCGCGTGCTGACGGTCGGTCAGAAACCGGTGGAGGGCGTTACGCTGATCTCGACCGACCGCGAGTCGGCGACGCTGGATATCGACGGCCAGAAAAAGACCCTGAGGATCGGCCAGCATCATGCCGGGCCGACCCCGGCCTCCCCAAGCCAGAGCGCGACGCTCACCGCCGATTCGCGCGGACACTTCGTCGTCGACGGCCAGATCAACGGCGGACCGGTGCGCTTTCTCGTCGATACGGGCGCCACCACGATCGCACTGTCTTCGGGCGACGCCACTCGGCTCGGGATCGACTACCGCAAGGGGCTGCCCGGCATGATGGGGACCGCCAACGGCATGGCCACCGCCTACGCTTTGAAGCTCGACACGGTGCGCGTCGGCGACATCGTGCTCAACAACGTGGACGCTGCCGTGCTGGAGGGCAATCCCATGCCCTTCGCCCTGCTTGGGATGAGCTTCCTCAACCGCATGGAGATGAAGCGCGAGGGCCAGACGATGGTGCTGATAAGAAGATTCTAATGTCCTGATACGAACGGGGGCACCCTACGGTTCCCCCGTTCCCCCTCCCCAACCGAAATACAACTCCGACGGAGAGCGGAGTTACTTCTGCGTTTTGTCTTTTTCTATCAGCGCGTAGGCCGAGTGGTTGTGGATGGACTCGAAATTCTCCGACTCCACCCGGTACCACTCGATGCGCTTGTCGCGATTCAGCTCCGTCGCGATGTCGCGCACCATGTCCTCGACGAACTTGGGGTTGTCGTAGGCGCGTTCGGTGACGAACTTCTCGTCGGGGCGCTTCAGCAGCCCGTAGAGCTCGCTCGAGGCGTGCTTCTCGGCGTAGTCGACCAGCTCCTCGATCCACACGAAGCCCTTGGTGCGCGCCGAAATCGTGACGTGCGAGCGCTGGTTGTGCGCACCGTAGTCCGAAATGCGCTTGGAGCACGGGCAAAGGCTCGTCACGGGCACCACGACTTTCATCTTGAAGCACTTCTCGCCCTTCGCGATCTCACCGACGAAGGTGACCTCGTAGTCCATCAGGCTCTTCACTTTCGAGACCGGCG
>WNFY01005631.1_pt1 | contig 11307 bp, 8 predicted proteins | sample 5400091 | NCBI WGS metagenome assembly WNFY01 (sample SAMN13153364, study PRJNA577476) | soil metagenome | isolation source: 60 cm soil or saprolite under grassland replicate 1 | place: USA:California | collected 2016-06-15
CACTGTTATCGCCTACATTTAATTGGATGATGTGTTCCCCACCTCGTCCATGTACCCTTGCATGTCTGCCGATCAACGAGCGGCTCAGCGCTGCCGATTCGATCTCACAGCCCGCTTCCAGGATGCTTTCCATGATCCTGCTATCTATGATCTTGCAATCCGCGCCAATCGAAGCATAGGGTCCGATCACGGAGTTTGAGATTTCTGCACTCGGATGCACAAACGATGGTGCAATAATTTCAACGCCGGCGATCGATTCATTTGCAGTTTTATTGGCTTTGCCCTGGTCGAGCAATATTTTGTTGGTATCTAACGTTGCCTCGATGGTTCCGGTATCGAGCCAACTAATGCCAGTCTCAGTCCGCACTTTTGCCCCTTTTTCGATCATGACCGAGATTGTATCTGCCAGAAAGAACTCTCCTTTGAGAGTCAGGTTACGTTCCATTTGTTCTTCGATGGCAGTGATGAGCTGTCCGGCGTTCTTGAAGTAATAGCAGCCAATGAGAACCAGGTTGTTTTCCATCGTCTTTGGCTTTTCAATGAAGCGTTTCACCCATCCATCCTGACCAACTTCGGCAACGCCAAACCGTCTTGGGTCAGGGAAGGGAAGCACCCAGGCGACACAATCTACTTGCTCTTTATCGAGGAAAGAAAAATCTGTTTCGATGATCGAGTCGGAGAAGACGACGATTGCCGGTCCGTGCAAATATTCACGCGCCAGCCAGATGGCATGTGACTGTCCCTTCATCTCATTCTGCACTACATAGTGTGCCTTGATATTCGGGTAATTTTCCTCCATGAATTTGGGAACTTGCGACTCGCCCAAATAAGGACCGACGATAAAGACATATTCCACATTGTCCGGGTCGGGAAGAGTCTTGAACATATCGAGTAAATGCTCAAGCGTGGTCTTACCAGCCACGCTCACGAGTGGTTTTGGTTTGCTGTAGGTATGCGGGCGCATGCGTGTTCCCCAGCCCGCCATGGGAATGACAACAGTCAGAGGTTGTTTATCCATAAGGGTATTTTACCGCGTGAACTTCCGATAACGAATAACGCGTATCCTTCTATTAAAAACGAATCTGTAAATCAGGTGCGACGCCCTAGGAATGTCCCAAAATTGGATGGGGCTTGTACGGTTCTTCGAGTTTCTTCATTTCCTCATCCGAGAGCTGGATATCGAGTGCCGCAATGGCTTGGTCGAGATGATCCATTTTGGTCGCACCAATAATTGGGCTGTGGACATACGGCTTGTGCAAAATCCATGCGAGAGCGATCTGCGAACCGGTGACGCCGCGTTCTTTCGCGACTTCGGCGACGCGGTCGGCAACATCGAAATCTTCCTCGCGGAAGTACAGACTATTTGCAAACGGGTCTGTATTGGACCGTGTAGTTCCGCCGCCACCGCCGCGCTTCCGATCACCCGCGAAGAATCCGCGTGCCATAGGGCTCCAGGGAATCAATCCGATGCCCTGATCGATGCAGAGCGGAATCATCTCGCGTTCTTCCTCGCGATACGCAAGATTGTAGTGATTTTGCATTGAGACAAATTTCGTCCAACCATGCTTTTCAGAGGTATGCAGTGCTTTTGCAAATTGCCAGGTGAACATGGAGGATGCACCGATGTAACGTGCCTTGCCAGCGCGGACGATATCATTCAACGCTTCCAGAGTTTCTTCGGTGGGAACTTCATAATCCCAGCGGTGAATCTGATAGAGGTCCACATAATCCATTTGCAGACGCTGCAAGGATTTATCAATGGAATCCATGAGGTGTTTGCGTGATAGACCGCGGTCGTTGACGTCGTCGCTCATTTGCCCGTTGACTTTTGTCGCAACGATGACATCTTCTCGTCTTACAGCTAAATCTTTGAGCAACTTACCTGTAATGCGCTCGCTTTCACCAATAGAGTAAACATCTGCCGTGTCGAAGAAGTTAATGCCAGCCTCAAGTGCGCGTTTGACGAATGGTTTAGCTTCATCACCTTCCAGAACCCACTCGCGCCATTGCTTCGATCCATAACTCATCATGCCCAAACACAAGCGCGAAACTTTCATTCCTGTTTTGCCTAGGTTTACATATTGCATGAGAAATTCCTCCTTGAAATTTATGCTCCCTTCGCCGTCCTCGGCGAAGGTGTTGGTGTCAACCACTCACTTATATCTGTGATTTCAATAATCGGCTTTCTTCCATAATCATAATATCCTGCACTTGAATATGGATAATCTGCTCTATCTGTTGCGAGTTTCCAATCTTTTGCGATAGGGTTTTGATGAATATATTCTATCTTCTGTTGCAGAAACTTCATGGAATAAATATTCTTTGCTTGAATATCCTGCCAAATGCTATGCTCACGTCTATGATCACGTTTCTTTTGCTGGAAGACATTCAGCAAATCCTTTTGATTTTGCTCTTGAAGTTTCTTTAGAATTTCATGGGCTGTAAAAGAACCAAATTGTTGAGCAATAGCTCCAATCGAATCGCTTTCGGGTTTGAGGATAGCATGAAGATGAGAGGGCATGAGGACAAAAGCGAAAAGCAAAATTCGCTTCTGCTTTTGCATCCATGCCAGAGAGTTCAGAGGAATCTTTGCATATTAATCTGTAATAAATAAGTGTTTCCATTCTATAACTGAAGCAGTAATGAAATATAGATGGATGGGATCATGAATAGATGGAAAGGTCATAATTTATCTTGCGCTCCTTTCGCCGTCCTCGGCGAAAGGTTTAACATGAGAACTTTCTTTCTTGGATGTTACGCCGCCGCCGGGGACGGCGGCGGGAGCATGAATGCCATTATAAGATTTTCAAATTTGCCAGACTCGCAGCGAGTCGTTTTATTCCGACCGATTCAAACACTATATCCACGATTTCGTCATCATCTTGAATACGACTGTTTAACACAATTCCATCTCCCCATACAGAGTGACGGACACGAGTCCCAGCGCGATATTTCGATTCGATAATGGAAGCAGTTTGGGGTCGGGAAGGAAGTGACCATTGCGTATCCGGAACGCGTCCACGGATGGAACGTCCCGTGCGCGTTTTGCCGATAAGTAAATCGGCAGGGATATCATCCAAAAAGCGCGAGGGATAGGTTTCCTCTGCCGCGCCGCGTCCGCCGCGTTGGATGGCGCGGATCAAATATAGTTTATCTTTCGCACGCGTGATGCCGACATAAAAAAGACGGCGTTCTTCTTCCATCGATTCGGGTTGATCGAAAGAACGGCTGTGGGGAAGAATGCCATCATCCAAACCGACGAGGAAGACCGCGCCGAATTCCAATCCCTTTGCGGCGTGGAGGGTGAGGAGTGTGGGAACATTCCCTTCTTTAATAGTGTCCTGGTCAGACACGAGAGCAATGTTTTCCAAGAATTCATCCATAGAACGCGTCGAATATTCTTCTGCCAGACGCCGCAACTCGACCACGTTCTCCCAGCGGTCTTCGCCTTCCTCCGATTGATCGTCGATGTATTGTTTAAAGTTGAGATCTTTGAGGAGGCGATCAAAAAGTTCAGCGATGTTAAGTGAGAGTGCAGCAGTTCGCCAATTGGCAAGCATGCCGCCAAAATCCGCGAGCGAGATCGAGGCACGTCCACCAAACGATTGCCAGTATTGTGACTCGGCGCCGCGTGCCAAATCCATAAGCACATAACCTGGTTGTGTATTGTATTGACGCGCTATTAAATGTAAAGTGGTGAGTGTCTTCTCTCCAATGCCGCGCGGCGGGACATTGATGACACGGTCGAGACTGGCTTCATCCGCAGGATTGTGCACCAGTCGAAGAAAAGCAATTACATCTTTAACTTCCCGCCGTCCATAGAATCGCTGCGCACCCACTAAGCGGTAGGGGAGCCGCGCCTGCAGGAACGCTTCTTCTAATAAACGAGACATGGCGTTCGTGCGATACATCACCGCACATTCACCCGGTTCAAACTGGCGCGAGGCTACAAGCTGTGCAATGGCATCTACAACGAAAGATGCCTCGGCATAATCATCGGGTGCTTCATAGAAAAAGATCTTTTCACCAGTACCGCGATCGGTAAAAAGTTGTTTGCGTTTGCGGTTCTGGGCGCGGTTGATCACTCCCATTGCCGCGTCGAGAATGTTCTGGCGCGAACGATAATTTTGTTCAAGCAGAATGGCTTGCGCATCGGGGAAATCCTGATCGAAGCGCTGCACATTGCGCCAGTCCGCGCCGCGCCAAGCATATATCGATTGATCGGGATCGCCAACGCAAAAGATGTTTCTGTGGAATGAGGCAAGTTGTTTGACAAGCGCGTACTGCGCCAGATTGGTATCCTGAAATTCATCCACCAGCACTTGGCGAAAGCGTTGCGCATATTTGTCGCGCACCGAGGGGTTGTCTTCCAACAGTCGTGCTGTGTAAAGCAAAATGTCATCGAAATCCACGGCATTGCTGGCAATAAGCCGCTTTTGATATTCCGTGTACACGCGCTTTATGATTTCATCGCGATACGTCTGCGTGGGATAATCATCCGCGCCGATTAACTCATTCTTTGCACGCGAGATCGACCCAAGCACGCTTGCCGGGCGATACAGCTTTTCATTGATGTTCAATTCACGGATCACACTCTTCACAATCCGTTCCTGATCATCCGTATCGAAAATCACGAAGTTCGATTGAATCGGCAGAAACTCCGCTTCGCGCCGAAGTATACGCGCACAGATCGAATGGAACGTGCCAAGCATGATCCCTTCGATGGCTTGATTAGGCAGCAGACGTCCGACACGTTCACTCATTTCTTTAGCAGCCTTGTTCGTGAACGTGACCGCCAGAATCTGCCACGGTCGGACGCCTTCCACAGCGATCAGATAGGCAATGCGCTGCGTGAGGACGCGAGTCTTTCCGGATCCGGGTCCTGCTACTACGAGAACAGGTCCATTTCCTGCTGTGACTGCGCTTTTTTGTTGAGGGTTAAGTTTATCGAGGTAATCCATTGAGGAATCAGAGGGAAAATGAAAATCAAGAGTAAAAAGTGAGACAGGTAAACAAGTATACTTGTTTACCTGTCTACTTACCTATATACGTGTTTACGTGTTATCTATAGTTCTGACGTGCAATTCGGGCAACGAGTTGCTCTGAGAGGAATGGCGGTGAAGCAGCGCGGGCACTCTTTGGTTGTTGGTGCCGCGGCGGGAGCAGGTTTCTTGAAGCGATTCATCGTCCGTACAATCAGGAAGATCACAAACGCGACGATGAGGAAGTCAACAATATTTTGAATGAATGAACCATATTTCACCTGCGCGCTACCAGCGGTGAAGGCAAGACTGTTAAAATCAATTCCGCCAATCAGCAACCCAACAAGCGGCATAATAATATCATCCACAAGTGATGCAACGATTTTGCCGAATGCCCCGCCAATGATTACGGCAACTGCCAGGTCGAGAACATTGCCGCGCATGGCAAAGTCTCTGAATTCTTTTAGCATGAGTTCCTCCCGAGCAAGAATTGGTTACAAAGTTATTGTAACGTTTGCAAATGGCGCTGTCAACGAAATGTCTTGCAGAAAAACGTTTAACAAGAAATAAAGAATTCGATAAAAATTCTTCCCCCTTAAGAGTTGTATAAAACAGTTCTCAAGAACTGTTTTTTTCGATTCCAGTGCCCTACGATTGCCCTACGAAAGTATTATGGTTGACGCACTTTTGGAATTAGGTATAATTCCGTCTGCTTGGCACTATAGAACCTTATGTTCTACTACTCCATATAGTAAAGGAATACGCGGATGCCCGACTTCATTCTTGATGTGCAAGGGCTTGAGACGAGTTTTAAAACCCCGGATGGAGTTGTGCACGCAGTCAATGGCGTATCATTCGGGTTAGGCGAAAGTGAAACGTTAGGGGTGGTAGGAGAAAGCGGGTGTGGTAAGAGTGTGACCATGCTCTCGGTGATGGGACTGATCCCATCGCCTCCTGGAAAAATCGAAGCGGGGAAAGCATACTTCCAAGGACAAGATCTCGTTCAAATGTCAAAAGAAGAACTGCGACACGTGCGCGGTGCACAAATTGCGATGATTTTCCAGGATCCAATGACTTCCTTGAATCCTGTGCTTACGATTGGCAAGCAGTTGGAAGAGCCGCTCATGCTGCATATTGGCATGACGAAAAAGCAGGCTCGCGAACGCTCGGCAGAATTGCTTGGCATAGTGGGAATTCCAAATGCGAAAGATCGCTTAAATGATTATCCTCATCAATATTCAGGTGGCATGCGTCAACGCGTGATGATCGCGATGGCGTTGTCTTGCAGTCCACAAATCCTGATCGCGGATGAACCCACAACTGCGTTGGATGTAACTATCCAGGCTCAGATCATGGACCTCGTCAAACGCCTGCGCGATGAACTTGGCATGGCAATTATCTGGATTACACACGATTTGGGTGTAGTTGCCGGCCTTGCTCAGCGCGTGCTTGTCATGTATGGCGGCTACATTATTGAAGAGTCACCTGTCAGGGATCTTTATGCCAACCCGACTCATCCTTATACAATAGGATTGCTCGGCAGCCTGCCTCGTGTCGACGAGAAGGAACGTACAAAGTTGTTTTCCATTGAAGGACAGCCACCGGTTCTTTACCAGAAACCGAATGCTTGTCCGTTTGCCCCTCGCTGTAAATGGGCATTGGAACATTGCTGGCAGGAGAATCCTCCTTTGATGGTTGTTGGTCCTGAACATCGCGCAGCTTGCTGGGTGGATACTAAAACCGGGAGACATCGCTAATGAGCATTGAACCTAACAACGACAACGTCCTCCTCCGTGTGGACAACTTAATGATGCACTTCCCCATTCGACGCGGTGTGTTCCAGCGTCAGGTTGGTGCGGTGCGTGCGGTGGATGGGGTTAGCTTTGAAGTCAAACGCGGTGAGACATTAGGTCTGGTGGGGGAATCGGGATGCGGCAAATCGACAACAGGCAGAACAATTCTTCAGCTTTACAAACCAACCGCCGGCGAAGTGACGTTTGATGGAGTAAATCTGGTCACTTTGAAAGGTGAACAGATGCGCCACATGCGCCGTAAAATGCAGATGATCTTCCAGGATCCGTATGCAAGTTTGAATCCACGTATGACTGTTGAACAACTGGTTGGTGAGCCAATGGTGGTTCACAGCGTTGCCACAGGTGCAGAGATCCACGACCGTGTAACGCATCTGCTTGACTTGGTAAAGTTGAATCCGGCATTTGCCAGCCGATACCCTCACGAATTTTCAGGTGGACAGCGCCAACGTATCGGTGTTGCCCGCGCTCTGGCATTACAGCCTTCATTCATTATTTGCGACGAACCAATTTCTGCTCTGGATGTTTCCATTCAGGCGCAGGTTGTGAATCTGCTCGAAGAATTACAACAACAATTCAACCTCACCTACTTGTTCATTGCGCATGACCTTTCCATGGTCAAACATATCAGTGATCGAATCGCGGTGATGTACCTGGGGGTGATCGTAGAGCTTGCCAGCCGTGATGAACTTCATGCAAAACCGCTACATCCCTATACACGAGCACTGCTCTCGGCGGTCCCCATCCCTGACCCGGTTGCAGACGCGAAACGGGAACGCATCATTCTCAAAGGTGATGTTCCATCGCCTGCAAACCCACCCTCAGGGTGTCGCTTCCGAACACGTTGTCCAATTGCCGAAGGAGTCTGTGCAGAATCCCGTCCGGATTTTCGTGAGATCAACCCCGGTCATTTTGTGGCGTGTTTCTTTGCTGAGAGATATTTGTAGAGTAGCTATAAATTGAAAGGAGGTGGTTGTACAAGTCTTAGAAAGTGTCTGATGGATAAATCTAGTAAGTTTCTGTTAACCCTTCAATATTTTGTGAGGAGAAGAACTATGCGTAAATTGTTTGCTGTAATGAGCGTGCTGGTGCTTGCCAGCATGCTGTTAGCTGCCTGCGGCGGCGCTGCCCCTACCGCTGCTGCAACTCAGGCACCTGCCGCGACGCAAGCGCCCGCTGTAACTCAGGCACCTGCCGCGACACAGGCACCCGCTGCTACGGGTCCCACGTCCAAGGATACGACTACATTTGTCGTTGCTGAGCCAGGTCTTAGCATTGACACGCTTGATCCGGCGTTGGCATATGACAATGCCAGTGGCGAGATCATCTTTAACACGTACGAGACTTTGGTTTTCTACGATGGCGAGGCGACCGATAAGTTCGTGCCTATCCTTGCTGAATCTTGGGATACCTCTGCCGACGGCAAGACCTGGACCTTCCACATCCGTAAGGGCGTGAAGTTCCATAATGGTGATGAGCTGACTCCTACCGATGTCGCTTACTCTTTCCAGCGTGGTCTCTTGCAGGGTAGTACTGTCTCACCGCAGTGGCTGCTCTCTGAGCCATTCTTTGGCGCTGGCGTAGATGACATCTCCGTGGTCGTTGATCCCAACGGCGGACTTTATGATGATCGTGAAGCTCTTTCCAAGACTGATCCTGCCACGTTGAAATCTGCTTGTGAAAAAGTGACCGGTGCGATCGTCGCCGACGATGCAGCTGGCACCGTTACCATGACCCTTGCACAACCCTGGGGTCCTTTCCTCGCCACCCTTGCCCAGAGCTGGGGTTCCGTCATGGACAAGAAATGGGTGGTCGATAACAAGGGTTGGGATGGAACCTGCGATACATGGCAGAACTTCTACGGCATGACCTCTGCCGATGATCCGTTCTCCGGCATTGAAAACGGCACCGGACCCTTCAAGCTCGATGGCGCGATCAAACAAGGCGAAGAATGGGATCTTGTTCGCAACGATGATTACTGGCGTGAGCCTGCCAAACTTCAACGTATTACTGTCAAGGATGTTGAGGAATGGGGCACCCGCTTCACCATGCTGCAAACCGGCGATGCTGATCTCGCAACTGTCCAGGTCGCCGACCGCGGTCAGGCTGATGAATGGGTTGGTGAGCGCTGCGAATTCGATCTGGCGAGCAATAGCTACAAGCCATGCGAAGTTACAGATGATTCCAAGCCGCTGCGCCTGCACATTGGCCGTCCTGGCATTTCCATGGATGTGTTAGGCTACAACTGGAAAATTGCCACCTCGGCACAAAGCCCGAATCCCTACCTGGGTAGTGGCAAGCTCGATGGCAATGGCATTCCGGCTGATTTTTTCGCGGATCTTCACATCCGCAAGGCGTTTGCCTACTGCTTCTCTTGGGATACATTGATCAACGACGTGTACAATGGCGAAGCCATCCAGCCTGTTGGCTTGCCTCTCCCGGGCATGCCCGGTTACTTCCCGGATATCCCGCACTACACCACTGATCTGGATAAATGTGCCGCAGAATTCAAGCTCGCCGATCTGGATAAGGATGGCACTCCTGCTGGTGACGACCCCGAAGGCGATGTTTGGACCACTGGTTTCCGCGTTCAGATGGCATACAACCAGGGCAACAACACCCGCCAGACCATTGCAGAAATCCTGTCTGAAAACCTTGCTCAGGTAAACGATAAGTTCTCACTCGAGACTCTCGGTCTGCCATGGGCATCCTACCTGCGTGCACAGCGCGCTGCACAACTCCCGGTTCTGACGGCGGGCTGGATCGAAGACATTCACGATCCACACAACTGGTACCAGCCTTATACGCTTGGTGCCTACGCCAGTCGCTTCGGACTCTCTGATGATATCAAGAACCAATTTAAAGATATTTTGGCACGTGGCGTTTCTGAGACCGACCCCGCCAAGCGCGCAGAGATCTATAAGGAAGCGAATCAGCTGTACTATGACCAGGCTGTTGGCATTCCTCTGGAAATTGTTACCAGCCACGCCTACGAGCAGCGCTGGGTCCAGGGTCGGCTGTATAACCCGATCTTCGGTACTAATCTCTATTACTACACTATCTCCAAAAACTAGCTCGTAAGTTAAGAATTTATTGTGGGAGCCTGTTATCAACAGGCTCCCACAACACTAGGAGTTTTTCTATGGGCAGTGAAGTGAGTTTCCGAACACTTTAGTGCCGATGGAAAAACCGGAATACTCGAGGTATCCCCATGACAACTTATATTATCCGTCGTCTGCTGTTGGTACCAGTGTTGCTTTTCGGCGTAACTGTTTTGATCTTTGGTATGCTGCAGTTTATCTCCCCGATCGAGCGCACCGCTTTGTATGTTCGCGACATTCCCAAAAACGATAAAGCGATTGACGCTATTATCAGGCGATATGGTTTTGATCAACCCCTTTACGTTCAATACTGGCGTTGGCTGACCGGCACCGTGGATACAGTCACTGGAAAGCGTACCGGTGGCATCCTTTACGGTGATTTTGGTTATTCACGCACCTCCTCTGAACCTGTTATGACACTTATTAAAGATCGCTTTCCCAATACCCTTGATCTAACGATCTGGGCTATAGCACCTGTGATTCTGGTAGGGATCTGGCTAGGGGTGCAGGCAGCGGTGCATCACAATGGGTTTATCGATCAACTCGCGCGTGTATTTAGTATTGTTGGTGCATCCTTCCCCACGTTTGTGTTTGGCTTGTTGATGATTTTGATCTTTTACGCAAAATTGCACTGGCTCCCACCCGGACGCCTTTCTGATAATTTTGCACGTGTGGTGGGCACACCTGCTTTCCATCACTACACAAGCCTGCTTACTTTTGATTCGCTGCTGAATGGTCGCTTCGACATTTTTTGGGATGCAATCAAACATATGTTGTTGCCCATCCTGACGTTATCCTATATCAGCTGGGCAACAATCTTGCGCGTAACGCGTGGCTCGATGCTGGAAACTCTACGCATGGAATATGTAACCACTGCACGTGCGAAAGGTTTGCCTGAACGCGATGTCATCAATAATCATGCCCGCCCCAATGCCATGCTGCCTGTCGTGACCCTGGCTGGCCTTCAAGTAGTTAGTCTTTTGGGCGGCGTGGTGATCACAGAGACGGTGTTCAATTATCCGGGGATCGGCTCGGCTGCGGCTCGCGCGGCTGTGAGCTTGGACGTTGTTACCACACTTGGGTTTGCCATCTTCGATGGGTTTATATTGATCATAGCAAATCTAGCTGTGGATGTTCTCTATGCGTTCGTCGATCCTCGTGTTCGTTTAGCGTAAAGGAGGATATCATGACTGAACAAACTACTACTGTTCCTACCGGCGATAATACTCTTTTGGAAGCTACACAGATGCGTAAAGTTGGAAGGTTCGAGCGTATCGTGGGACCAGATAACTACCGCATCCTTCAAGGGCTCTTCAAGACACCCGCGTCCATCGTCGGTTTCTCATTGATCGTGTTTTTTATCCTGGTTGCTGCGGGTGCTCCACTGATTGCACCACCCCGCGCCACGGGTGA
>WNFY01006568.1_pt1 | contig 11305 bp, 6 predicted proteins | sample 5400091 | NCBI WGS metagenome assembly WNFY01 (sample SAMN13153364, study PRJNA577476) | soil metagenome | isolation source: 60 cm soil or saprolite under grassland replicate 1 | place: USA:California | collected 2016-06-15
CGTCTTCGATGCCACCGGTTGCAATGGTGCCGGCTGCAATGTTTTCCTTGGGAATATCCTTTTCAATCCGCAGAAACGACCGGATCGGGTAAAAGGTGTAAGCGCGAAAGCCAAACAAGTGGGCTCGTACTACAACCCGCTGATTCAAAACTATTTCAATAGTGGCGCTTGGACGGACCCCGGAACCAACCTCTTCGGCAACGCGCCACGTGTTGATGGAACGGCCCGCGGGTTCCCGACCTATAACGAAGATATGAGCGTCTTCAAAAACTTCAAGCTAAAAGAACAGCTCATGATGAAGTTTGAGGCGCAGTTCGGCAACATCTTCAACCGCACTGACTTTTGCAATCCGAGTACCTTCTGGGACGGCGTATCAACGACCTTCGGTTCAGTCGGCACTCAGTGCAACTACGCGCGTTCGGTTCAGTTTGGGTTGAAGTTCAGCTACTAAGGCTAGAATGGGAACCAGGCTCCGGCAATCAAAGGCGGAGCCTGGGAACAATTCGTGATCCGCTGTTGTAATCACAGGTTGCGCGCCTCGAAGCTCTCACCTTTATTAGTTCTCGTTGGCTGCACACTCGGCCTTTTCCTTAGTTCATTACCTGCCGCAGCCGACGCCCGCCAGGCTATTGAGAAAGCCGCCGACCTAGTGCAGCAGGGTCGGCTGGTTGAAGCCGAGCGGCAAGCGCACTTGGCACTCTCCGATCCTTCCACTCGCGCGGTAGCTTGCTCGGTGCTCGGCGCCATTCGTCTTCAGCAGAGGCGCCTTCCGGAGAGCGTCAAGTTCCTCAAAGAAGCAATCCAACTTGAGCCGAAGCTGGTTGGCGCGCGCCTGACGCTCGCCGAAGCCTACGCCGTCCAAGGAAACTCTGAATCCGCATTAGCGACCTACCGCGAAGTATTGAAGGTTGACTCCAGCAACGCTTTCGCAAGACTCGCCCTGGCGCAGTCAGAGGCCGAAAAGGGCAGATATCAGCAATCTCTGGAACTCGTGAATCCTGTCGAAGCAGAACTGAAGCAAACACCGGATGGGCTCATCCTTCTGGCCACGGATTACGTGAACACCGGCGACCCCATCGCTGCTGCCCGCCTTGCCAGCGACTGGATGCAGCTCAGCGGCGTCCCTGAGCCATGGGCCATCAAGTTTGCAGTACTGCTCGCAAAAAACGGTGCCGCTCCCGAAGCCGCTCAAGTCCTGGAACGCATAAAACAGGCTGGACACATCTCATTCGAGAGAAACAAGGAGAGCTGGAGCGGTCACTCTCATACTGGGTGCGCGCCAAGAAACTGGAACCGGATAATCCTGAAGTTCTTCTCGGCTTTGGCCGTGTCTGTCTGAAAATGGACCTGCTAGACGATGCTGAACCGGCGTTGACCAAGGCCGCAGGTCTTCGGCCAGAAGATAACGGTTGCCAGTACCTGCTCGCCTCCGTGAAAGTCGGAAAAAAACAGTTCGACGCCGCGCGCGGCATTTTGGAAAAGTTGGGTGAAAAAAATCCTCAGGACTCGCAGGTTCACTATGCTTTAGGCTCGGTGCTCTACCTGCAAGGCCGCTTGTCCGAAGCTGCAACTCAGCTTGCGGACAGTGTTCGTTTGCAGCCTCACCAAGTCGCCTCGTACTACTACCTGGCGCTCGTTGCGAGAGATCAGGGTAAGGACGCCGAAGCCATCGAGAGACTGCAGACTGTCCTCAAACAGAATCCCGACCATGCGCCTTCTTGCGAGGCGCTTGGCGAATTGCTCATGAGCGCGCGCCAATACCCGGAAGCCGAGAGCAATTTGAGAAAGGCAGTACGGCTGGATCCTAGTTCAGTGAAGGCGAGTTATCAATTAGGATTGCTTCTCGCGCGTATGGGAAAGAAGCAAGAATCTGACAAGCAGCTGGAACTTGCCAGGTCACTACGCGCCGAAGGTGAAAAGACGTCACGCTTGCAGCTTCGTCTGTTAGATCCTGATCAATGAAGATGTGTAACCCAATTCGCCTGGAGCTCTTCGCGCTGGTTCTCATCGCGATACTGTCTCTCACCGTCGCCGCGCAGGATGCGTCCGCTCCCGACAAGCTCATCAGCCAACTCGAAACGGCAATCGGACGCAGCCCCTTCGACTCCAAGCTGCGCATTCAGTTGGGGATCGCCTACATGGACAAGGATGACTTGTCGAACGCGATGGAAGCCTTTCAGGAGGCGGTCCAGCTTGCGCCGGCATCCGCGGAAGCGCATAACTGGCTCGGCGTGGCTCGGATGGCAAAAGCAGATTTGCCCGGGGCAGTAACCGAACTGCAGAAGGCTGTAGCATTGGATCCAAAACATGCGCGCGCTTACACGAACCTGGGATCGGCGCTTGCTCGCAGTGGAGATACAGTCGAATCACTCAAAGCATTCCAGAAGGCGCTCGCTCTTGAACCGCAAAATCCAACTGCACATATGAACCTCGCCCTGGCGTTGCGAGCGAAAGGCGATTTGAAAGGCGCAGTGCTGCACCTGCGGCGCGTGGAAACGGAACAGCCAAACAATGCAACCGTGCAGTATGAGCTGGGCCAAACCTTGCGCCAGGCGGGGGATCTACCGGGAGCCATCGCCGCATTTGAGAAATCAATTCAGATTAACCCTGAACTTCAGGAAGGCTACTATGGTCTTGGCCTGGCACTGAAACAGCAGAGTGCTGCCCTTCGACGCCCCGCTTCTCCCGCTCCGACCGACGCTTTGAAACACGCACGGGAAAACGCCGCAAACGGCGACCTGAACGCTGCGCGAGACCAACTCCTCGAACTCCTTCGCACAGACGAACTCAACGCCGAAGCCCATATTCTTTTGGGCTTCATTCTCGGGCAGCAGGGGCAGCTTGAGTTCGCCATCAATCATCTGCAGCGAGCGGTCCAGCTGGGGCCCGACTCTGCCGACGCCCACTACAACCTCGGAATGGCTTTGTGGTACAGCGGCGCGCGAGAGAAGTCGATCTCAGAGCTCCAGGAAAGTGCCCGCCTCGATCCTGCATCCGGCACGGCCCAAGCCTTCCTTGGAATGGCACTGCGTGAACGTGGCGACCTGGCGAAAGCTCAAGCCAGCCTGCAACGTGCTATCGCGCTGTTGCCTCCGACCACCGCCACTTACGTTGACCTTGCAATCGTATTTCTCCGTGCTGGTCAGCTTGACCGCGCCCTCGGGCAATTTGAGGCTGGTTTGAATGCTCCGTCGCAGGTCCCTAACCCTGATTGGGACGGGGCCATCGCGGCATTGCGCGAATCTCTGGGTAAAAATCCAAACCGCGCCGACATTCACAACATGTTGGGCTTGCTGTTGGGGCGGAAGGGCGCCAACAGTCATGAAGTCGTCGCAGAATTTCAAGCCGCGGTGAAGCTTCGTCCTGACTACGCAGCGGCGCACAACAATCTCGGCCTGGTATTTGCGCAATCGGACGAGGACGAGAGAGCGATCGTGGAATTTCGCGAAGCGATCCGAATAAGTCCGGACTATGCCGACGCTCACGCGAACCTCGGCGCAACGCTCCTGCCGACCGACAGCGACCAAGCGATGCAGGAACTCGAGAGGGCGATAACGTTGAACCCTGCCTCAGTGAAAGCACAATTCAATTTGGCAGAGGCATATGGCACGACTCCAAAATATGGCGCTACAAAGCAGATCGAACAACTACGAAAAGTTATTGCAATGTCGCCCGAACTTGCGCGTGCCCACTTTTCTCTCGGCAAAGCTCTGCTATCGCAAGGCAAAGTCGAAGAAGCCGTTACCGAACTGAAGGAGGCGGTTCGCCTCGATCCCGAGAGTGGCGAAGCGCACTACCAGCTCGGGCTTGCACTCGCGCGCATCGGAAAGCAGCAGGATGCGACAGCCGAGATTGAAAAGGGCCGCCAACTCTCGGCCGCCAGTGAACGTGGCCAGAACGCGAATCTTGATATCAGCGAGGGACGCACAGCCCTCGACAAAGGCGAGGTGGACCCAGCTGTTGAGAAATTTCGCCATGCACTCAAGCTGCAGCCGGATTCAGCTCCAGCGCAGTACTACCTCGGTGTCGCCCTGGAAAAGAAGGGTGATGTTGCTGGGGCGCAGGCCGCCTATCGCCATGTCCGGGTGTTGAATCCCGGCGATAACTCAGCTCGGCAAGCGCTGGATCGTCTTGCTCTGCCAGACACTCCACGATCCTCGGTTAAGGTTGAAGCTACAGAAACCGATGGTGTCGCCGAAGTTGCGGAGCTCGAGGGCTACATCCGCGAGAATCGGTTTGCGGATGTCGAGCCGCTTCTAGCCGCCTATGTGAAGGAGTACCCAAAGTCGGACTGGGGCTGGTACGCGCTGGGGTACAGCGAGTTTGCTCAGAAAAAAATTGGAGATTCCATCAAATCCTTGTCGCGCGCGCTGCAGCTGAATATTCGCAACCCGGAGGCGCACAAAATACTAGGCCGCGACCTTATGATCATCGGGCGGTTCGATGCCGCGCAAATCGAATTCGAGCAAGGCATCCGCTACGCTCCAGATTCCGCCGAGATGCACTACAACCTGGGCAAGCTCTTCTCGATCCAGGACAACTGGGAGAGCGCTCGCAAGGAATTTGAAGCTGCGCTGCGCATCGATCCAACATACATCGAGGCCTTGGATGCCCTCGGCTTCGCGCAGGAAGCGCTGGGCGACGACGCTGCCGCTGTAAAGAGTTACGACAAAGCCATCGTTCTGAACGAGGATCGGCACGGAGCGTTTGTCGCGCCTTATGTGAACCTTAGTGCTTATTACAATCGCACTGGTGACAATGCGAAGGCACTCGATTGGGCGGAGAAGGCGTTGGCGTTGGATTCGAAATCCGATGCGGGCTGGTTCCAAAAATCTCGGGCACAGGAGCGTGGCGGGCAAGTGGCGGAAGCAGTGGATTCCCTGAACCGCGCGATCTCTCTGAATTCCCGTTCCTCTTCCTATTACTACGTGTTGGCTGGGCTCTATCGCCGCCTGGGCAACACGGAAGAAAGCCAGAAAGCCCTTGCTTCGTTCACACGCCTGGACCGCGAGAATAGCGACCTCGATAAAATGCGGCGCGGCGGCATGGCTCGACCGCTGGCGGAGCGTCCCGGAGGCGGACGTGAGTAGTGGCTTCGGCGCAAAACCTTCGCGCCGAGAGTTCATGCGAGTGGCAGGCCGAACTGGAATACTTCTGCCCCTCGCACTGGAGAGTCATCTCCTTCTTGGCGCCGAAGTCTCCCCTTCCGTCGTTTTCACCGACATTACGGAATCCGCGGGCCTGTCGCAGGCTCGAGATGTTTCTGGCAGTCCAGACAACAAGCAATATTTGCTGGAAGAGATGGGCGGTGGGGTCGCGCTTTTCGACTACGATAAAGACGGCTGGCTCGACATCTTCCTGGTTAACGGAACAAGTTTCGATGCGGCGGTTCGAGATCGCCACCCAACAAGCTACTTGTTCCACAACAATCGCGACGGAACATTCACGGACGTGACCGCTAATGCCGGCATCACGCGTTCCGGCTGGGGTCAGGCTTGCTGCGTCGGAGACTACGACAACGATGGTTTCGACGACCTTTTCGTTTCGTATTTCGGACGCAACGTGCTCTACCACAACAATGGCGACGGCACCTTCACCGATGTCTCCGAAAAGGCAGGCGTTGGTGGATCCATAGACCGCTGGGGAGCAGGCTCTTGCTTCCTGGACTATGACCGCGATGGACATCTTGACTTGTTCGTGTCCAATTATGTCAGCTTTGATCCCGCGCGAGCGCCCAAGCCGGGAGAATCGGCCTATTGCCGATATAACGAGATTTCGGTGCCTTGTGGCCCCCTGGGCTTTGCGGGTGGAACAAACATCCTCTATCGCAATTGCGGGGATGGAACGTTTGAGGATGTCTCGGAGCAATCGGGCATCGCCAATCCTCGTGGGGCGACCGCAATGGTCTTCGTCAACAATAATTGGCAAGCGCGCGGCTCGTACGGTATGGGGGCAGCATCCGCCGACTTCGACAACGACGGCTGGCCGGATATTTACGTCGCCTGCGACAGCGCGCCCAGCCTGTTTTATCGCAACAATCACGACGGCACTTTTCGGGAAGTTGCCGTTCCCGCCGGCTGCGCCTTGGATGAAAATGGGATCTCGCTGTCGGGAATGGGAGTTGCCGTGGGTGACTACGATGGCGATGGCTGGCTCGACATCGCGCGCACGAACTTCTCCGAACAAATGACGACGCTGTACCGCAATTACGCCAACGGCGCCTTCGAGGACGCAAGCATCCGCGCCGGATTGGGCGTCAACCGCAAATATCTTGGTTTTGGCGTGGGCTTCTTCGATTATGACAACGATGGCTGGAAGGACCTTTTCCTGGCAAACGGACACGTGTACTCCCAGATCGCGGGACGGAAGCTGCATCTCACGTACCGGCAGCCGAAGGTTCTTTATCGCAATCTTCACGACGGACGTTTCGAGGATATTTCCGCAAAAGCCGGTGCGGCGGTCCATGCCGAAAATCTCGGCCGCGGTTGCGCATTCGGCGACTTCGATAATGATGGTGACGTGGACATTGTGATTAACAATCTGGACGGTCCGCCGTCGCTATTGCGGAACGACGGCGGAAACAAGAACAACTGGATCATGGTTAAATGCGTTGGCACGCGCTCGAACCGTTCTGCGATCGGGACGCGGGTGCGAGTCACCGCTGGAGGGCGCAGCCAAATTGATGAAGTCATGAGTGGCGGCAGCTATTACTCGCAAAATGATTTTCGCCTGCACTATGGGTTAGGAAAGGCGGCCAAGCTTGATGCGCTCGATATCTCTTGGCCTTCCGGACTAAAGGAAAGTTTCAAGAACCTTGAGCCAAATCAACTTTTGGTTGTGCAAGAGTCGAAAGGAATTGTCGAGCATCGGCGGTTTCGCCAAAGCAAGCCATGAAGCGAGCCATTCACTGCTTTCGTAAATTGTCGAGCAATGTATTCCTTCGCATACCTTCGCGTCCCTTGTGGTTATTGATTTTTTCCGCCCGCAAAGGACGCAACGCCTCACGAAGGAGAGAAAGCCGTGCCCAATATCCTCATTATCGCCATTCAGTCCTGATCTTACTGCTTGTGTTGGACCTGAGTGGCGCCACGTCTGCGCCTCAAGTGCAATTTACCGACATCACCGAATGGAGCAAGATTGATTTCACGCAAGAAAACTCCGCCACCTCGAATAAATATCTGATCGAGACGATGGGAGGTGGAGTGGCCCTTCTCGATTACGACAACGATGGCCGGTTGGACATTTTCTTCACCAATGGCGCTCTGCTCCGAGACCCCATCCCGGATGACAAACTCCCCGACAAGTCAGACAAGAAGTATTGGAACCGTTTGTATCATCAGAATGCCGATGGGACCTTTACAGATGTGACCGAACGCGCCGGCATAAGCGGCGCGTCACAAGCCTTCTACGGAATGGGCGTCGCCGTGGGCGATTATGACAACGACGGCTTCGAGGATATTTATGTCACCGGATACGGTGGAAACATTCTCTATCACAACAACGGTGACCGCACATTCACTGATGTCACAAAGAAAGCTGGAGTTGGCGCGGGCGGTTGGAGTGCGAGCGCGGGATTCTTTGATTACGACAACGATGGCAAACTTGACCTATTCGTCACCCGGTATCTGGATTGGAGCTTCAAAACCAACCGCTTTTGTGGAGAAAAGCAGCCTGGCTATCGCGCCTACTGCCACCCAGATAACTATGAGGGCGTGACTAACATTCTCTATCACAACAATGGCGATGGCACCTTCACCAATGTTTCTGAAAAGGCTGGCATCGCAAACCCGCGCGGCAAAGGGCTCGGTGTGGCATTCGCTGATTACGATAACGACGGGTTCACGGATGTTTTCGTGGCCAACGACTCTGTGCAGTGCTTCTTGTATCACAACAATAGAAACGAGACGTTTAGCGAGGTTGGCTTGCTCGCCGGGGTTGGATACAACGAAGATGGAAAGACATTCGCCGGCATGGGTGTGGACTTCAGCGATTACGATAACGACGGCCTGCCTGACATTGTGGTCACCGATCTTTCCAACGAGCGCTACATGCTTTTTCGCAACAACGGCGATGGCTCGTTTCGAGATGTAACCAACCAGTCCGGTCTGGGCGGCGCGACGCTCACATTCTCCGGCTGGAGCACGCGCTTCTTTGATTATGACAATGACGGATGGAAAGATATCTTCGTCGCGCAATCGCACGTTATGGACACCATCGATAAAACCGCCTCGAACCTCAAGTACCTTGAGCCTCCGCTATTGCTCCGCAACGCGTCGGGACATTTCTCCAGAGTCGATGCCGGTGAGATATTTCAGAAACCCTGGGCGGGCCGGGGCGCGGCCTTCGGCGACATAGATAATGACGGCGATGTTGATATTGTCGTCAGCAATGTCGGGCAGAAGGCCTACCTACTGCGAAACGACGGCGGCAACCGCAAGAACTGGATCGGCATTCAGCTCGTAGGCACAAAATCGAATCGTGATGGAATCGGAGCGCGAATCAGGGTGTTTTCCGCCTCAGGACTGACCCAGTACTACACCGTGAACACTGCGGTCGGCTATCTGTCAGCTAGCGACAAGCGCGTAACTGTGGGTCTGGGCGACGATCCCACCGCCAAGCTAATCGAGATCAAGTGGCCATCCGGGATCGTGCAGAAGCTGGAGAATGTCAAAGCTCGGCAGTACTTGAAGGCGGTCGAGCCGACCCAATGATTACCCGCAGAAAAATGATAGCCACTACGGCGGGTGCAGCTTTGGCCAGCGCGACGGGAAAGATATTTGGCCAAGGGATCTCTTCTCGCGGCGTAAGAGCCCAACCTCGCGGCAAACCATCAGGACGTCCTTTCCTGTCTCATCTCACCGATGTTGCAAAACAGGCCGGGTTAACTCATCCCATCATTTATGGCGGCCTCGACACTAAGAGCTACATCATCGAAGTGGTCGGCTGCGGCGTCGCGTTCATTGACTACGATAATGATGGATGGGTTGATCTCTTCGTACTGAATGGCACGCGCCTCGACGGTGATCCTCCCACAGCCACCAATCGTCTCTACAAGAACAACCGCAACGGTACATTTACGGATGTGACTTCGAAGGCTGGACTGGTGCGGGCAGGCTGGGCTTCAGCAGTCACCTTCGGCGATTATGATAACGACGGCTTCGATGATCTCTTTATCACTTACTACGGGCACAACGTTCTCTATCGCAACAATGGGAATGGAACTTTCTCGGACGTGACCAAGCGGGTTGGTCTTGCCGAGGATGCCGTCCGCTACGGCTCCGGCTGTACCTGGATCGATTACGACCGAGATGGCAAGCTCGATCTCTTCGTGGCGAATTACCTCAACACCACCCTCGAGAAGCTTCCCAAGCCCGGCGAAAACCCAGACTGCACTTGGAAAGGAGTGGCGGTGAATTGCGGCCCGCGGGGTTTGCCTACAGGGTTCGTCCAGTTGTTCCGCAATAATGGGGACGGGACATTCACTGACGTCAGCAAGCAGTCTGGTGTTGCGGCGGCGGCGGGTTCCTATCCAATGACCGCCGTTGCCGCCGACTACGACAACGACGGCTGGCCCGACATCTACGTTGCCTGCGACTCTACTCCGAGTTGGCTGTTTCGCAACCAGCACAACGGTACTTTTCGCGAAGAGGCCCTGGAGCGCGGAGTTGCACTCAGCGAAGACGGCATGGAGCAGGCAGGAATGGGAGTTGGAGTTGGCGACTACGATCTCGACGGCAACCTGGACATTTTTAAAACCAACTTCGCCGACGACACCAATGTGCTTTATCGCAATGATGGCAAGGGCAATTTCGACGATGTGACGATTCGTTGCGGATTGGGTGTTGAAACACGCTATGTGGGCTGGGGCGCCGGAATTATTGATCTCGACAACGATGGTTTTCCCGACCTGTTCGTCGCGACCGGCAGCGTCTACCCGGAGGTGGAGAAAAAACTCCCTTCGTATCCATTCAAAACTCCACGTTTAGTGTTTCGCAACCTCGGTGATGGCAGGTTTGAGGAGTTGATCGAGGAAGCGGGAAGCGGTATCTCCGACGCGCATGCGAGTCGCGGATGCGCGTTCGGCGACTTCGACAACGACGGCGACATAGATGTCGTCGTCATAAACATCAACGAGCCGCCATCCTTGCTACGTAATGATGTTTCCAGCGGAGGTCACTGGCTAAAAGTTCTATTGAACGGAGTGCATAGCAACCGCAGTGCAATAGGGGCGCGTGTAATCGCCAACTATGGGAACCGGCGTCAGGCACAGGAAGTGTTGGCGCAATCGAGCTTTTATTCCGCCAATGATCGGCGACTGCACTTCGGCTTGGGCGCGGAAACCACCGTTGCGCTGACTGTTCGCTGGCCTAACGGCACTAGTGAGACGATTCCAAACATCGCGGCCGATCAACTTGTCATTATTCGCGAAGGGGCAGGAATCATTCGCAAACAGAAATTCTGAGAGAGGCGTGCGGGGCTTGAACGTGTTATGTTCCAGTCTTGTTTTGCGGCATACCTCGGCGTTGTCGTCATTGGCGCCTTTCTGATTTTGATCTGGCCCTACGTATCGCTGCTCTTAATGGATTCTGGGTTAATGTGACCCCGGACCACGTATCCGTACGGAAAACCTGGATTGGAACAATCGAATCATCTTCGTGCCAGACAGCAAGACCGTCGACGGGCGAAGAATGATCCCGATGAGCGATTGGGCATACGAAGTGCTCCGGGTCCGCGCCGTAGGTAAGGCGGAGGGATGGCTGTTTCCCTCCGCTCGCTCACGGTGTGGTCATTTGACGGACCTAGGAGAAGCAATTCCGAATCGCACGCCGGAAGGCTCAACTCCCTGAGGATCTAGTCTTGCATTGCGCACGACACGATTACGGGACGAGGGTCCTAAGCAACACCGGCAACCTGGCGGGGGTGATGAGGACCATGGTGCATAAGGATGTCAGAGCTGCGATGCAGTATCAGCATCCCGACCTGGAGATTGTCCGCGCCGCCCTGAATCGAACAAACGGATAGTCCGTGCAAACGACCGCATAGGCAAGTCCGCGGCACGTTCTAGGACGCAGGCGAAAACGATAATTCGGCAGGTGGTTGAAAACATGATTAGAACAGAAGAAATCAGACTTCCGGTAGACTAACAGCCGAATCAGATGCCCTTAGTTAGGCATCCCCAGTTCCGTATGGCCGAACACGGCTTGCCTCGGGACCGAATCTAGGGCTTAACTTCCTGAGCGTCATTGTCTTCTATGGTGGGAACACGCAGCTCGTGACAGTAGCCCAAAGAGTGATCCGGCAGGCG
>WNFY01014046.1_pt1 | contig 11300 bp, 9 predicted proteins | sample 5400091 | NCBI WGS metagenome assembly WNFY01 (sample SAMN13153364, study PRJNA577476) | soil metagenome | isolation source: 60 cm soil or saprolite under grassland replicate 1 | place: USA:California | collected 2016-06-15
GCCCGGCCTCGGCCAGGCGGGCGGCGACCGCCAGCCCCGCCGGCCCGGCCCCGACCACCACCACGTCGGCCCGCATCAGGCGCTTCCCGAGCCCGGGCCCGGGGCCGTGGCGGGGCTGCCGGCGGCGGGCTGGCGAGCGGCGCCCGGCTCCGCGGCGGCCAGCTCGACCGCCTCGTCGGCGCGGCCGTCGGGCCCGAGGTCGAAGATGCCCCGGTAGATGGCCTGGCTCAGCAGGAGCTGGCGGGCCTGGTCGCCCCAGACCGTGGTGTGCTGCCCGCGCCAGCGCTCCTCCAGGAACCGCTCCAGGCCCTCCAGCGGGTCGGCGCCGCCCTCGCCGCCGCGGTCCCGACGGTGCTCGCAGAGGATCCCGGCCGCGCGCCACATGCAGAACGCGCCCTGGCAGGGGCCGAAGCCGACCCGGAGCTGGCGCCGCAGGTCCTCGAGCTCGTCGATGCCCTCGGCCACGGCCTGTCGGACCTGCGCGGTGGTCACCAGCTCGCACTCGCACAGCAGGTCACCGTAGGCGCCCCGGCCCTCGACGCGGGCCAGCGGCGTGGCCAGGCGGTGGTTGCCGTGGTCGGCGCCGGGCAGGGGCTCGGTCGCGGTGGAGCAGTCGGTGGTCACGCCCATGCGCCCGGCGAGCTGGTCCACCAGCGCCTCGGCCATCTGGCGGCAGGTCGTCAGCTTGCCGCCGACGATGCTGAGCATGTTCTCGAGCCCGTCGCGGCTGGCGTGGTCGAGCACGGTGAAGGTGCGGCTCACCTCGCGGGTGTCGGCCGCGTCCGGCCCGCCTCCCGGCGTCCCGCCCCCGGGCGCCGGGCCGGGTCCCGACGATGGGTCGGCCGCAGCCGGCTCGGGCCGGTAGAGCGGCCGCGAGCCGGCGAACGCGCGCAGGGCGCGGCCACCGGCGATCGACGGGACCATCTGGGCGCACATGTCGATCATCCTGTCGACGTCGGCGACGCCGACCTGGATATCGTCGGGGTTCTCCACCTCGACCGAGGTGGTGCCGAGGATCGCCACCTCGTGCTGGGGCACGATGATGTCGCCGTCGGCGGGCTTGCGCAGCGCGTTCACCACGCCCTGCACGTAGCGCGAGGCCATCACCACCATGACGCCCTTGCCCGGGATCATCCGGATCGGCACGCCGGCGAGCCGGCCGACCTCCCCGGCCCAGGCGCCGGCCGCGTTGACCACCCACTCGCAGCCGATCAGCAGGTCCTCGCCGCGCACCCGGTCGTGCACCCGCACCGCCTCGAGGCGCCCGCCGCGCCGCTCGAAGCCGACCACGGGGTGGCGGAGCAGCACGCGCGCGCCGTGCGCCTCGGCGTCCGCGGCCATTGAGCGCAGCAGCACCCAGGAGTCGATGCCTGCGTCGGGCACGGCGTAGGCCATGCGCACGTCCGGGCTGAGCAGCGGCTCGCGGCGGCGTGCCTCGGCCGCGGACAGCCGCTCGGCCGGGATGCCGGCCTCGGCGCAGCCCTGGGCGAACCTGTCCGCGTAGGCCTCGTCGTCGGAGGGCAGCAGCACGAACAGCCCGCCGACGTCCTCGATCGCGTGCGGGGCGGTGCGGCGGAGGACCTGGTTCTCCGCGATGCACTCGCGCGCGGACTCCTTGTCGCGCACGGCGTAGCGGCCGCCCGAGTGCAGCAGCCCGTGCCAGCGGCCGGACGTGCCGGTCCCCAGGTCGGACCGCTCCACCAGGACCGCCTGGATCCCGCGCCGGGCGAGGTCGCGCAGCACCGCCGTGCCGGTGACCCCGCCGCCGACCACCACCACCTGCGTGTCCAGCGTGCTCACGCCGCGGTCCCCCCCTCCTGCCGTGGTGGCTCGGACCCCCCTCCAGTGCCCGGCTCACCGCCCAGCCTCGGCAGCCTGCGGGTGACGAGCCCCTGGTCGACGTACCAGCGTACCGTCGCCTCCATGGCGGCGCGCAGGGGCGTGTAGTGCAGGCCCAGCTCGCGCTCGGCCCGGGAGCCGTCGTACAGGTGCGGGTGCCCCACGGTGCGGACGGCCTCGCGGCACAGCGGCGAACGGCTCCGGCGTGCCCTGGCCAGCCACTCCAGGCATGCCGCCGCCCCCACGGCGAGCGGCAGCGGCAGGGTGCGCGGCCGGTCGGTGAGACCGGAGATGACCGCGATCAGGTCGATCGCCTCGGAGTTGGAGATGGTGGCCGTGTTCAGTACGTAGCGCTGGCCCGGCCGGCCCCTGGACTCGGCCAGCAGGTGGCCGTTCACGCAGTCCTCCGTGTAGCAGATGCCAAAGCGGCTCGGCAGGTCGAACGGCAGGCGGCCGTTGAGGTAGTCGAGGAAGACCCGCCCGGTGCCCGTGACCCGCCCCGGGCCCTGGACCGAGCTGGGGTTCACGGTCACCACCTCGACCCCGCCGAACCCGAGCGCGACCTGCTCGGCCTGGAACTTCGAGCGGGCGTAGTGCGAGGTGAAGGTCTCGGGCGGCGGCGCGGCCTCGTCGACCGCGTGGCTGCCGTCGCCGCCCAGGGTGGCCGCCGAGCTGGTGTAGACGACCCGCCGCACGCCGGCACGCCGCGCCGCGCGCAGCAGCCGGCCGGTGCCCTCGACGTTGACCAGGTAGAGGGGGGCCGGGTCGGCCAGGCAGAGCTGGTTCATGCCGGCCGCGTGATAGACGACCTCGCAGCCGTCGGCCGCCCGGGCCAGCACCTCCTCGTCCCCGAGGTCGCCGAGCGCCAGCTCGACCTCGGGCGTCGGCAGGCGCTCGCGGTCGCCGGGCCGCCGCACCAGCGCCCGCACGGCGCGGCCCTGGCCCACCAGCCTGGCGAGCAGCAGCCCGCCCACGAATCCGGTCCCGCCGGTCACCAGGGTGGGGGCGGTCATCGCTCCGCCTTCACGAGGTCGCCGAAGCGAGCGAAGTAATCCACGGCGGACAGTGCGCTGACCGCCGCCACCGCCAGCATGGCCCACTGGTCGACCCTGAGCGCGCCGACCGAGACCGCCGGGTGCAGGATCGCCAGGGTGATCCCCACCACCTGCACGTTGAATTTGAGCTTGCCCCAGATGGAGGCGGATATCACCACGCTCGAGCTGGCGGCGACCGCGCGCAGCCCCAGCACGGCCACCTCGCGAGTGATCACCACGAACACCACCCAGACGTTGACCACGCCGGTCGCCTCCAGCCCGAGCAGCGCGCCGATCACCAGCAGCTTGTCGGCGGTGGTGTCCAGGAAGTTGCCGAGCGCGGTCACCTGCTGCCAGCGGCGCGCCAGGTAGCCGTCCACGAAATCGGTGAACGAGGCGATCAGGAAGACGGCGGCGGCCAGGGACGCCGCGTGACCGACGCGGCCCTCCGCCACGATCAGCCAGAGCAGCACGGGCACGAGCACGACCCTGACCAGGGTGATCCGCGTGGAGAAGGTCATGTTCCCCATAGCGATCTCCCTTCATCCGGCGACGGCCTACCCAAATCCTACGGCCTGCACGCTGCCGGCTACAGGCCCAGCTCGTCGACGCCCGTGGCCGCCTCGCGGGCGCGCGCCCTGCCGGTCTCCGCGTCGGCAGCTCCCAGCGCCAGCCCGGCCAGGCGCCGGCAGTGGTCCATGCCGTGGCGCGCCAGCAGCAGGCGCACGTCGGCGAGGCTGCCGGGCGCCATCGACAGACTGGTCACCCCTAGGCCCACCAAGACCAGCGCCAGCAGCGGGTCGCCAGCGGCCTCACCGCAGACGCCCACGGGCTTGCCGGTGTCGTGGCCGGCCTCCCCCACCCGGGCGACCAGCCCCAGCAGAGCGGGCTGCCACGGGTCCTGGAACGAGGCCAGCTCGCTGACCAGGCGGTCCGCCGCGAAGGTGTACTGCGACAGGTCGTTGGTGCCGATGCTGGCGAAGTCCGCCTCGGCCAGCACCGCCCTGGCCTGGAGCGCGGCCGCGGGGATCTCGATCATCACCCCGGCCCTGCCGACCGGCTGGCGGCGGGCCTGCGCGCAGAACCAGGCGGCCTCGGCGGCGCCGGCCACCATCGGCGCCATCACCCAGACGTCGGCGCGGGTGGCTGCCGCGGCCCGGCCGATCGCCTCGAGCTGGTCGGCCAGCACCTCGGGAGCGCGGCGCACCGCGCGCAGCCCGCGCTGGCCGAGCGCGGGGTTCGGCTCGTCACGCAGGTTGAGGAACGCGAGCGGTTTGTCGGCGCCGGCGTCCAAGGTGCGCACCACCACCTTGCCCACCTTGCCCGCCCCGCCGCGCTGGAAGGCGGCGAACACCGCCTCGTAGGCTTCCCGCTGCTCTTCCACGGACGGCGGGTCGGCACGGTCGAGGAACAGGAACTCGGTGCGGAACAGCCCGACCCCCTCGGCACCGGCGGCCAGGGCCGCCTTCACGTCGGCGGGACCGCCGATGTTGGCGAGCAGCCCGACCGGCTGGCCGTCGGCGGTGGCGCCCGGGCCGGACCGGCCGCCGCGGGCCGCCCGGCGGGCCTGGACCCGGCGGCGGGCGGCGTCGACCTCGGCCTCGGTCGGGTCGACCCGGACGACGCCGGTGCCGCCGTCCACGATCACGGGTGCGCCGTCGGCCAGGTCGGTCGCGCCGGCGCAGCCGGCCACTGCCGGGACGCCGAGCGACTTGGCCAGGATGGCGGTGTGGCTGGTGGGGCCGCCCTCCTCGGTGATGAAGCCGAGCACGTTGGCGGGGTCCAGGGTGGCGGTGTCGGCGGGGGCCAGGTCGCGGGCGACCAGCACGAACGGGTGGCCGGGGTCGGGCACGCCCGGGACCGGGACGCCGAGCAGCCGGGCCACGGTCCGGGCACGCAGGTCGTCGAGGTCGGCGACCCGCGCGGCCATGTACTCGCCGGCGCCGGCCAGGACGGTCAGGCCGGCGACCCGCTCGTCGAGGTCCGGGTCGCGCACCATCATGGCCTGCGCCTCGAGCACGTCGCGCGCGTCGCCGCCGGCAGCCCGGCCACGTGCCTCGAGCTCGGCGGCGACCGCCGCCAGCGCGGCCCGCGCCGCCTCGAGCGCCGCGGCCGCGTCCCCGGCTTCCACTGCGGCCGCCGCTCCCGCGCCGACCGGGCCGGCGGCGGGAGGCTCCGGGACCCCGCCGCCCATGAGCGCGACCGGGCCGACCGCCACGCCGGGGCTCACGCCGACGCCCTTGAGCGGAGCGGCCACCGGGGTCACCTGGTGTCGTGGTCGGCGGCGACGACCGCGGCCAGCTCGTCGAGGGCGGCATCGGCCTGCTCGCCCTCGGCGGCGAGCACGACCTCCTCGCCCCCACGGACATCCAGGCCCAGCACGGCAAGGATGCTCTTGGCGTTCACCGGCGACCTGCCGTCCTTGGCGATGGTGACCTTGACCGGCTGCCTGGCCGCCGCCTGGACGAACAGCGCGGCCGGGCGGGCGTGCAGCCCGACCTTGGAGCCGACCACCACGCGACGCTCCGGCATCAACTGCCCCCTCCCGGGTAAACCCTCGGATCTCTACGAAGATATACCGTTCCCGCTACTGCTTCGGGGGTGCGAGCCAGGCCCTGAGCAGGTCGCGGCGGCTGGTCTCCTCGCGGGGCTTGGCGGTGGTCCAGCGCTGCCGCAGCATGCTGGGCAGGTGGCGCAGGCAGGAGCCGGCGACGCGCAGCCGCAGCAGGGTGGGGCGCACCGGGGGACGGCGACGCTCCCGCCAGGCCGTCGAGATGCCCCGCCGCAGCATGGACGCGGTGGTGAGCTGGAACCGCAGCGCCTGGCCGGCGGCGAGGCCGGCAGGGGCGTTCTTGGCCAGCAGCAGGAGCCGGTTGCGCTCGACGTGGAAGGTGAAGAACGGCGACCACTCGACCGAGGACGCCGAATGCAGGTGGCGGACGACTGCGTCGGGGAGGTAGCGGATGTCCCAGCCGGCGGCGTGGAGCCGCCACGAAAGGTCGGTGTCCTCGTAGTACATGAAGAAGCGGTCGTCGAACACGCCGACGTCGCGCAGCGCCTCGGTGCGCAGGCACACCGCCGCGCCGCACAGCAGGAACACGTCCTCGGGCTGGTCGTACTGGCCCCGGTCGACCTCTTGGTAGCCGCGGTCGGCGCCGTAGCCGGGGGCGTGGAAGATGCCACCGACGTTGTTGATCACGTCGTTCAGGGTCGTGCCGGCCGGGATCGGCACCTGGTGGTCCACGTCCTCGCGTGTGAGCGCGACGGTGGCGTGCCCGCCCGGCCAGGTGAGGTCGAGCGGCTTGGGCTGCTCGGCCCGGGCGGTCAGCAGCAGCCGCAGGCCGTCGGGGGCGGTCGTGTGCCCGGCGAGCGGGACCAGCAGGGTGCCGCGCGGACGGGTCCAGCGAAAGCGCTGCCCGGCGGGCTGCTCGGGTCCGTACGCGCCGCGCTCCCACAGCACGTGCTCGGTCACGTCCTCGACCGACCCGCCGGCCGCGGTCTGGACGCGGCTGACCAGGGCGCCGAGCTCGCGACCGTCGCCAGGTGGCCGGAACGACGGGGTGTCGAGCCCGAGCTCCAGGAACCGGGGCTCGAACAGGATCTTGGAGGTGGTCGCGGCCAGCCGCTGGCTGCCGGGGGCCAGCATGGGCGCGACGAGGCGGCGCAGCCAGTCCGGCTCCGGGTGGGCGTCATTGTTGAGCAGCACCACGAACGGCGTCGGCACGGTGCGCATGGCGACGTTGTTGCCGCCCGCGAACCCGAGGTTCGCCGAGTTGCGGACAACGTGGGCCTCGGGGTAATCGCGGGCGAGCAGCTCGAGCGAGGCATCGGTGGAGCCGTTGTCCACCACCCAGGTCTGCCATGCCTCCTGGGGCAGGTCCTGCTTGCGCAGCGCATCCAGGCAGGCGGGCAGCAGCGCCTGGCCGTTCCAGTTGAGGACGACGACCGTGACCAGCCGCTGCCCGTCGTCCCCAGCCGATGCGCTCATGCTGGGCGAGACCGTCGTGGTCGGGGTGAGGTGCACGAGATGGCTCCTGCCGCGAGTGGGTGGTCGGATCGTAGGCTACCCCTGGGTGAAGATGTCGAGGGGCAGGAAGGCCGAGACCACGAAGTTGGGGACGTCCACGACCTCGCTGACCTTGAGGTCGACCGCGACGCTGCAGATGGCGTAGGCCTGCTGCCGCGTCCAGCCGGCGTGCTGGACCAGGTGGTCGATCATGTTCAGCAGCGCGTTGCGGGCGGCCAGGGTCAGGTCCTCGGGCCGGTTCTCGCCGTCGCGGGTGACCGACAGCCCGGTGGTGGCGAAGAAGCGGCGCGGCGCCGCGAACTCGGGCGGCAGGTGGTAGTCGTCCCTGGCGAACTGGAGGTCGCGGATGCCCCGGGTGGCGGCCATGCCCTTGTGCAGCGCGAACCGGACGTGCAGGGTGGCCCGCATCTCAATGGCGGTGCCGCAGGTCTCGCAGTCTCCCTGGGCGAAGTGGGCGTCACCGGCGGAGAACAGGCCGCCGCCGGCGTACACCGGCACGTACAGCCGGGTGCCGGCGGAGAGCTGCTTGATGTCGACGTTGCCGGCGGTCTCCCGCGGCGGGATGGTGCGCAGGGCCTCGCGGGCGATGGCCTCGTCCGCCGGCACCGCGTCGCTCGGGTCCGGCGGCAGCACGAAGCCGCCCCGGTCGAGCGCCGCCTGCTCGCGGGCGGTGGTCACCTCGAGCAGGTGGCGATCGGGTGCCAGCCCGATCGTGCCCATGAACGGCGCTCCCGGGATGCGCACGCCGGGCAGGTCCTCCGAGGTGGCCCAGCCGTCAGCCATCGACCAGCGCACCATGAACGGCTCGGGGAACTGGTCGCGCAGGAAGCCGAAGCCGGGCACCTGCACGGTGTAGCCGTAGCGGTCGGGCTCGACGCGCAGGATCTCGACCTCGAGGACGTCGCCGGGCTCGGCCCCGCTGACCTGGACCGGTCCGGTCAGCGGGTGCACGACGTTGAGGTTGGGGGCACGCACGGTGTCCAGGGTGGCGTCCGGGCCCATCTGGCCGTCGAAGGCGTCACGGGTCTCCAAGACCACCTCGTCGCCAGGGTCGCAGCGCACCACCGGCGGGATATCCGGGTGCCAGCGGTTGTGACCTGTCCCCGCCTCCTCGGCAAGCGTCTTCGAATAGTCGACCCTGACCTCCTGCGTCGCCATCGACCCCTCCCTCGCGTGTCGAACCCCGTCACCACCACGACCGACGCTGAATGATCCCCCGCTTGGGCAAAGGCGTCGAGCACACCCGGCCAGGGGAGTGTTGTGCCACGGTCTTCTGGCGGAGGGAGGGGATAATCTCTGCTGTCAGGACGAGGATCGCTGAAGGCGCACGGACCGCCTCGCCAGGACGATCGTCTTCTGCGTCGACTCCGAGCATGCCGACGACCAGGGACCTCGACGTTCGAGGCGCTCGAGCCGTCGATCATCGGGGCTGCCATCGACGGCCGACTGTAGATCGCTCAGTCGCGCTGGCGGGGGGTGAGGTTGAGCCAGGCTGAGTCGGTCACGATCAGGTGGTCGAGAAAGCGGAGGCCCACGACCGGGGCGGCGAGCGCTATCGCCTCGGTGGAGCGGAGGTCCTGGGGGCTTGGGGTGAGGTCGCCGGAGGGATGATTGTGAGCGAGGGCGAAGGCGACCCCGTCGTTGCGGAGGACGGCGTTCAGCACCTCGCGGACCGGGAGCAGCGAACGGTCCACCGACCCGTCGCTGAGGGCGACGACCCGCTGCACCCGGTTGCCGGCATCGAGCACCAGCACCAGCACGCGCTCACGCCGCAGCCCGGCAAGCTCCTGCCGGGCGACGGCGGCAAGGTCCTCGGGACGCCGAACGGTCTCCGGAAGGGCATCGCCCCCGAGATTTCGGCCGAGCTGGAAGGCAGCCACCAGCGCCGCCGCCTTGGCCGGGCCGACCCCTGGCAGCGCGGCCAGCTCCTCGGCGCGGGCGCTCGACAGGCGGTCGAGGCCACCGTGCTCCGCGAGCAACCTCGCCGCAAGGTCGAGGACGCTCTCGCCCGGGCGCCCCTGCCGGAGGACGAGCGCAATCAGCTCGGCGTTGCTGAGTGCGGCAACGCCCTTCCGCCAGAGCCGCTCGCGCGGCCGGTCGTCTTCGGGAAGGTCGGCAACTCGGATCGACATATCAGGAGCGTAGTGGGTCCGCAAAGCAGCTTCCTCGCTCTGTCCACAGGCCCTGACCTGCAAAGATATCGTTGACCAGGAGAAAGGCGCGCGGCCCGGGCCATGAGCTGGCCCGGGCCGCTGCACTAGACTGCGACATCTGGATGCGGGAGCCCAGGCTCCTGCCGTCCTGTCACAGTCCACCATGCCGAGGTAAGGGCTCCCATCATGCGCTGGTCGCAACTGCACATCCCGACGCTTCGGGAGGACCCTGCGGACGCCGAGGCGGTCAGCCACCGCCTGCTGGTCCGGGCCGGCTTCATCCGCCAGTTGATGGCTGGCCACTATTCGCTGCTGCCTCTCGCGGTGCGGGTCCGGGCCAAGGTCATCGAGATCATCCGGGAGGAGATGAACCGGATCGGCGGGCAGGAGCTCCTCCTTCCCGCGATGCACCCGGCTGGGATCTGGCGGCGGACCGGCCGCTGGGACGTGATGGGCGAGGAGATGTTCCGTCTCCGCGACCGCAAAGGCGCCGACATCGCCCTCGGCATGACCCATGAGGAGATCTTCACCACACTCGCGCTGGAGCTGCGCTCCTACCGGGACCTGCCCCAGGTCTGGTACCAGTTCCAGACGAAATTCCGTGACGAGCCGCGGCCCAAGAGCGGGCTGCTCCGCGTGCGGGAATTCACCATGAAGGATTCCTACAGCTTCGACCTGGACGCCGAGGGGCTGGACCGCTCGTTCGACGCGCATCACCAGGCATATACGCGCAGCTTCGCCCGCATGGGCATCCCGACGATCCCGGTCCAGGCGTCCAGCGGGAGCATGGGCGGCAGCGCCTCGGTGGAGTTCATGTGCCCCTCCGAGGCTGGCGAGGACCTGGTGGCGCGCTGTCAGTCCTGCGGCTACGCCGCGAACGTCGAGAAGGCCACCTCGGCCCTCCCCGCGCTCGAGGACGGGGCGAGCCTGCCCGCGCCCGACCGGTTCCCCACTCCAGGTGCCAGGACGATCGAGGATCTCGCCAGGGACTTCGGCGCACCCGCGGAGCGGCAGATCAAGACGCTTATCTACGTCCTGGACGGGCAGCCCACCTTGGTCCTGCTGCGTGGCGACCACAGTCTGATCGAGCAGAAGCTCGCCGACGCGACCAGTGCGACCACCTTGCGCCCTGCGCGTCACGACGAGATCCGGGAGACACTCGGTGCGTCTCCCGGCAGTCTCGGCGCGGTCGGCGTGACCGATCTGCCGGTCATCGCCGACGAGGCGCTGCGTGGCCGTCGAGCGATGTTCACCGGCGCGAACACCGACGACGTCCACCTGCGTGGGGTGGACGTCGAGCGGGACATCAAGGTCGGCCGCTGGGCGGACCTACGAGAGGTCACCGCAGGAGAGCCGTGCCCAACCTGCGCCCAGCCGCTGGAGGTACTGCGCGCGATCGAGGTCGGCCACATTTTCAAACTCGGCTGCAAGTACGCTGACGCGCTCGGCTTGTCAGTACTCGGCCCGGACGGGAACAGAACCGTGCCCATCATGGGCAGCTACGGCATCGGCGTGGAGCGGGCCATCGCCGCGATTGTCGAGAGTCATCATGACGTCGCCGGGATCGTCTGGCCGGTGCGTGTCGCTCCGTTCACCGTCGCCATCGTCATGCTCGACCCCAACGATCCCGAGACCGGCAAGGCGTGCGACGCGATCCATGACCAGCTCGCCGCCGCCGGCATCGACGTGATCGTCGATGACCGCCACGAGCGTCCGGGTGTGAAGTTCCGCGATGTCGAGCTCGTCGGAATCCCGTACCAGGTCACGATCGGCGCGCGGGACCTTGCCAACGGCGTGGTGGAACTGACGCATCGCGCCAGCGGGGAGCGGGAGATCCGGCCCGTGGACGCACTCGTCGACCGCGTCCTGAGCTTGCTCTGACTGTGGCCCGGGCCTCGAAAGGCCCGGGCCACAGGTACGGGGACACGAGGTCCCGGCGCGGTTACGACTCCTCGTAGGCCTGGAAGTCCTCGGGGGCGTAGCCGTCCCCGTCCGGGCTCCCGTCGCCGGAGGGCGGGGCGGGCTCGGTCGACTCGTCGCCGACCTCACCGCCCACCATCAGGTCGCCGTCGCCGTCGCCGCCGTCCTCGCCGCCGTCGCCGTCGCCGCTGTCGCCGTAGTAGACCTCGCCGTAGCCCTCGTAGGCGTCGCCGAAGCTCTCCACCGCGTAGCCGGCGGCGGCCGGAGCGCCCGCGAGCACCGGCTGCACGCTGCGGTAGCGCACCATGCCGGTCCCAGCCGGGATCA
>WNFY01011119.1_pt1 | contig 11297 bp, 13 predicted proteins | sample 5400091 | NCBI WGS metagenome assembly WNFY01 (sample SAMN13153364, study PRJNA577476) | soil metagenome | isolation source: 60 cm soil or saprolite under grassland replicate 1 | place: USA:California | collected 2016-06-15
GGGGGCGGCGGCAACGCGGTATTTGCCGGCCACGTGACCTGGAACGGACAGGCCGTCTTCTATAACCTAACCTCACTGCAGGCAGGCGACATTATCAAGTTCCGCGACAACGATGGGCGCGAGATATCGTACAGGGTGGCCTCGAACGCCTTAATGGACCCCAACGACCCGAACGCATTGCAGATGATGTATCCGACACCAAATCAGGATGTCGTGACAATCGTCACCTGCGGCGGTTCGTTTTACCAGACCGGGGACCCCGTGTTCGGGGGCGACTACACGAACCGCATCGTCGTGCGCGCCGAGCTTGTGAGCTAGTCGCTACCTCGCGCGCTGACGAGTGGCGCGCTAGGCTTTGGTCGTCCCTCGACTCTCGAGGGTGCGTTTTTGGTCGCGTTCCGAAAAACGTTGTGTTTAAGCGCTGCTTCCGTATTGGCGACGGCGCAATTTGTTTGGTCGATATTTGCTTGGTTGTTCCGGCTTCCGGCGCGCAGTTCAATCAAATATCTGACTGGCACCGAGTACTGAGCGAGTTGTGGGATCTTCACTGGATAGCCTCTCCGGGTTCAGGTTAGCGGGTCGAGGCGATAACTCAAAGGGAAAAGTGGCACTATTGTGGTCTTCGCCGACGCGGCGCGATCAAGCAAGGCGAAACTAGACAAACTTGCGACGCGGGCATAGAGTGTGGGCGCGCCATCCAGCAACGTTGCCGGGCAGCGCGAGGAGACCTTCCGGACAAGGCAGCGCCGCTGGAGACGAGAAGGGAGCCGCTAAATGGGCTTTTTGGACAGACTGTTCGGCCGAAAGGGCGGTACGGAAACAGCGCCGGCGAAAGAGGAGGAATGGATCGCAGATGTCCCGTGCCCGCACGGGTCGCTTGTGGCCCACTGGGACGACCCGGGAGCGATGGGCAAGAGCGACGCAGTCTCGTACTATATCTGCGAGTCGTGTGGCGAGCGATTTAGCCGCGACCAGGGCCAGCGGCTGATGGTGCAGGCGGCCGAGCGGGTCCGCGTCGCGGAAGAGGAGCGCGCGCAGCCGTCCGAGGACTGATCGCGCAGCCCAATTTCCTTCCCGCTAGATAACGGCCTCCGTTGGTGGCCGGCGGATGATCTACGAATGCGATGCGCGGGCGGCCCGGTGAAGGGCACCGCCCGTCTCGTGTCTGCCGCTCCGCTACGTCGCGGCGCTGGCGCGCTCTGGCTTGCTGCGCATGATCATCACGATACCGAAGGCCAGCATCCAGAGCACGAAGAGCACGGCTGGTATGAAGATGAATGCGAACACCATCGCGAGAGCAGCTATGAAGCCCGTGTATCCCAGCCAGACGGGCAGTGTCCCCGTGCGGAGGATAAGGAAGCTGATCACTGATGACATTAGAGCTGCGGAAAGTCCCCCGCAGAGGAGGAGGAAGCCGAACCCTGCCTGTGGAAGGAACCTGGCAATCTCCGGGGATGGTTCCGGCGTCGAACCGAACTTGATCGCCCCGGCGACGCTCGCGAGGAGGACAGTGCCGCCCATGACCATCGCAACGAAGACGATGCCGGTGACAAGGACAACCAGGGACCACACTCCGTCTTCGCCCTCAGCATTTCGAAGCCGGCGATAGATCGCGGCTAGAAAGATCAGAAAGACCAGCACCGCAACGATCACGAAGTAAGCGCCGATGATGTTGCGGACGAGGTTGCCGCTGTCGTTGACGTACTTCGTGTAGTCGGCGTCCGGCGCGTCGCTGTCCGGACTATCGGTCAGCAGCACCATGCCGATAGCGAACAGGACCGCGAAAAGCGCGGCACAGATGCCGCCCACCCGCGTAGTTAGACCACCCATTGAATAATCCTCCTTGGCCGCAATTCGCGCGTCACATTTGTAAACGCGGACGGCGCGCATTGGTGAATCGACGGATTACGCAGATGCCCCGAACGAACGGCCCACCCGGATATCCTCACACCACGCGAGTGGGAAGTGCTGGCGCTTCTGCGCTCCGGCGCGAGCAACGCCCAGATCGCTGAGCGCCTCGGCATCACGGAGAGGACGGCGAAGTTCCACGTCTCGGAGATCCTTTCGAAGCTCGGGGTCGGCTCGCGGGAGGAAGCGGCCGGCCTGGCCTTGAGTGAGCGCCGACCGTGGTGGTTGCGGGCGAGCATTTGGGCGAAGATCGGACTCGCAGCGACCGCATCTGCCGCAATTGCTGGGCTCGGAATTCTGGCGTGGGGCGTCCTTCGGAGCGCGGGTAACGATGACGAGCAGGCCGTCGCTGGAGCCACACCCACCGCAGCGAGCACGACCGCAACCGTCGTCGGCTCATACGACGACCCGTTCGGTTTCCGCAGCTTTAGCCGAAGGATGGCTGAGGCTATCAAGACCCGCGACGTGGAGTTCTTCGTCCAGAATGCGGACTTCCGTCCCTACGCGTGCGACCAGTTAGGTATGCCGCCACCACCGAAGGCGTGCGAGGGCCAACCACCGGGCACTTCATTTGAGGCGCTCGGTATCGGCTACATGCAGACAGATGGCGGCATCATGGCCCTCGAGGCCGAGTATCGCCAGTTCGTTGAGGAATTGCTCACGAACTTCGACGCGAATGCAAGCGATGAATATGGCGGCGGTCAGACCCAACTGTATGCTTGGGCGAAGATCGAGCCCGGGCGGTCGAGCGGTTACCCTGACGAAACGGTTGAGGCCATCGTAACGCGCATCACGCAGACGCCCCTGACGGGAGGGCGCCTGCCTCAAGGCGCCTCTGTTGTCGTATTTGACGGCGCTGGCAGGACTAGCAGACAGTCCGCAATCAGCGGAAGCGCCGCCTTAGACGAGCTGCGTCGCGAGGACGATGACGAAGACGCAGCCGGCCGCGATGCCGGCGGCCCAGCGCTGCCAGAGCAGGAGCCGCTGCTCGGACGCTTCGACCTGACCGGCGGCGTGCGCGAGCGCCTTGTCGAGCTGGAGGGCCTGCGCCTCGAGAGCGCGCGAGAACTGGCGCGCCTGCACGGCCTGGCCCTGGCGGAACTGCTTGAGCAAGTCCCGCTGAAGGTGGGCTACCTCGCCGAGGAGTTGCACGAGCGAGTACTGTTCCGGGACGTCGCCCGAGTGGCCGTTGGCGAGGGCGGTGCGCGTCTCGCGCTTCTTCGTGCGGCGGCCGTCCTCGGTCGTGAGGAAGGCGCCGCAGGCCGCGCAGAACAGGGAGCCGGCGGCGGCCCGGGCACCGCATACCGGGCAGGCTGACGCGGCGACTGTTGCGGGGGTCTCGTCTGAGTGGGTCATCATTATGGTTTGACGCGCCGACGAGGAAATCCGTTACGTCAATGAGAGCGGCTAGCTGTCGGCTTTCAGGCATCGGCCCTCGATTGTTTACTTTTCGGAAACCGTCCCGGGCCCCGAACCTGTCAACGGATTGACGGTCAGCAAATTGCGGGAACGGATTAAACGGATCGCCGGTAGTCGGCGGTTCACACGCACGCCCTCGGGCGACGGAGCGGCCCTCTCTGGCTGGCCAACGCTGAGATTACTCGCCACCCCGCCGGCTCCCCGGCTCAGGCGGGGACTAGCTGTTTCCCTGCCCCGCGGGCTCGGAATGACAGGACTCAGCTGCTGAGCTTCTGGGCCTGGGCGGCGCGGGCGGCGACGCTCTCGGCGCTGAGCCAGACGGCGGCTGTGCGCTGGGCCTCCTCAGGCGTCTCGGACTCGATGCGGGCGATGGTTTCGGCGAGACGAGTGGCACGGCGAAACACGGTCTCGTCGATCGAATCCGCGGGCAGCAGCTCGTCGACGACGCCGAGGCGGGCGGCCTGGCCGGCCGGGTAGAGGGCGGCGCCGAGAAGGAGCTCGCTCGCCTGCTGGTGGGTGAGGCGCAGGCGGACGATCTCGAAGGCGGCTTTCGGGAAAGAAGCGCCGATCGCGACCTCGTTCAGGCCGATGCGGTAGTCACCTTCCAGGCCGAGCCGGTAATCGCAGGCGAGAAGCAGGATGAGGCCGCCGGCGATGGCGTGACCCCGCACTATGGCGACAGTTGGTTTGGGGAAGCGGAGGAAGTTCAGCAGGCAGTCGCGCAGCGGAAGGAAGGGGTCGCTAGGAGCGCCCGTCGAACTGAGCGCCTGAAAGTCGATGCCGCCACGGAGGTCGAGGCCGGCGCTGAAGAAGCGCCCCTCGCCAGTGAAAACGACAGCGCGCACCGTGTCGTCGTCGCGGGCCGCGTCGAGCGCACCGGAGAGGTCGTTCAGGAGCGCCGGCGTGATGGCGTTCGCCGGCGGGCGGTCGAGGGTGAGCAGTCGGACGCCTGCTTCGCGGTCTTCGTTGCGTACGGTGGTCATGCGAACGGCTGCCCGTAGCGGTTGCGGCTGACCACTTCGCCCAGCGGCTTGCGCTCCTTCTTTCCCTTGCCGACGCGACGCGCCGGATAGCCAAAGGGGATGATGCAGAGGACATCAAGGTTATCAGGGATACCGAGGATCGCCTTGGCGCCTCCCAGGCCGCCGAAACCGGCCCAGTTCGAGCCGATTCCTTCCGACCACGCGGTAAGCATCATCGATTGCGCGGCCCTGCTTGCGTCTGAAACGGCGAAGCGGCTGTCTTCGATGCAAACGACGACGGCGAACGGCGCCCGTGCGATGTAGGGCCCGGACTGAGCGATCGAGCCGAGCTGCCGTAGCGTGTCGCGGTCGTCGATGGCGATGAAATGCCACGGCTGGCGGTTCATGCTGCTGGCGTTCAGGTGAGCGGCTTCGACGATTCGTCGCCTGGTCTCGGGCGGGATAGGCTTGTCCTGGTACTCGCGTACGGCGAGAAGTGTGCGGACGGCCTCGAAGACTTCCATGGGGCCTCCTTCAGGCTTCGGATTATAGCGTCGGCGCGTGAATCTGTTCCAGGTTGTGGGCCGGGTGACCAAACGCGTCCAAGTGCGTTTAAGCTTGAGGCAGACATCCTTTTTTTGGGGGGCAGATCTTTGTTTCGAAAGTACGTGCTTGAGCCTCTAACGGCGCCCGAGAAAAGGCGGCCGCTGATTGCGCTCGCCGCGGTGTCGTCGCTCGCACTGGGCGTTCTTGGCTACGCGGTCTTTCCGGGCGGAGACGAAGAGGAAGCGGCGTTGGTCGTCGCATCGCCTTCGCCATCCGCCAGCGCTAGTCCCGCGCCAACGGTCGCACCGGCACCACCGCCGCCGCCTCCTCGGCCCGCGCCGCTACCGCCGCTGTCGGATACACAGTCCATGATCATCGATCGGATAGGCGTCAACGCGCCGGTCGCGGTGTACGGGCTCGACGAGAACCGGGTCCCGGTCGTGCCGACCGGTGATTATGCGGGTGGAGTGGTCGCCTGGTACGACTTCTCGGCGAGGCCCGGAAGCGGGGGGAACGCCGTGTTCGCCGGACATGTGACCTGGAACGGCGCGGCGGTCTTCTATAGCCTGAGCACCCTCGGTGCGGGCGACCAGATCCGGCTGGTAGACGACCGTGGCGCCCAAGTGGTCTACCAGGTCGTGATGAACGAGTCGATGGACCCGAACGACCCGGCGACGCTGCAGATGATGTATCCGGCCGACCGCGACATGCTCACGATCGTTACGTGTGGCGGCTCGTTCTACCGAACGGGCGATCCGGTTTTCGGCGGCGAGTATACATCGCGGACGGTGATCCGTGCGGAACTGGTAAGCATCACGCGGGTTTGAGCAGGCCGCGTAGCCGCTCGGTGCTTCGCGAGCCATAGCCACTTTCGCGCGTCCGTTAGACTACGGGCGTGGACGTCTATCTCGTCGACGGCACGTATGAGCTGTTCCGGCACCACTTCGCCGTGCCTTCACATGTCACAGTCGGTGGCCGGGAGGTGGCGGCGACGCGCGGAGTGCTGGGATCAGTGCTCGGGATGCTCGAGGGTGGCGCTACGCATATCGGCGTGGCGACTGACCACGTGATCGAGTCGTTCCGCAACGAGATGTGGCCCGCCTACAAGACGAGCGCAGGCGTCGACCCGCGGCTGCTCGGGCAGTTTCCACTGCTCGAGGAGGCTCTCGAGGCGATGGGGGTGGTTGTATGGCCAATGGTGGAGTTGGAGGCAGACGACGCACTGGCTTCGGCGGCGGCACTGGCGGGGGAAGCACGTGAAGTTGAGCGCGTGTACATCTGCACGCCGGACAAGGACCTCAGTCAGTGCGTCCAGGGCGAGCGCGTGGTGCAGCTAAACCGGCGCACCCGCGTAGTCCTCGATGAGGCGGGGGTGATCGCCAAATTCGGCGTACCGCCGGCTTCGATCCCCGACTATCTCGCCCTGGTAGGAGACAGCGCTGACGGCTATCCTGGTCTGCCGGGATGGGGCGCGCGTTCGACGGCCGCCGTCCTTATGCGCTGGGTCAGCCTCGAGGAGTTTCCGGCGGAGTGCGCCGCCTGGAACGTGGATGTCCGCTGGGTCGGCCAGCTCTGCAGGACATTTCACCTGGAACGCGAGCGCGCCTATCTCTTCCGCGACCTGGCAACGCTGCGTAGAGGCGAGCGCCTCTTCGACTCCGTCGAGGCGCTGCGCTGGAGAGGCCCGCGGCCGACGTTCGAGGAGGTGGCGCGCGGGCTGGAGGCGCCGGCGCTGGCCGAACGGGCGCAGCGGTTGGCGGCGAGGCGTTCGATATAGGGAAGCAACGGCCAGCGGAGCCGCCAAGAGGATTGACATACCCGGCGGTATAACTCATACTGCCCGGTATGCAAGCGGCGCCGTTGACCGATTTCAGGCGCAAGCGCGCGGCCCGAACGAGACGGCGAATCCTGGACGCCGGCCTTCGGGTCTTCTCGAAGTGGGGGTACGAGCGTGCGAGCATGGACGACATCGCCCTCGAGCTGGAGGCGACGAAGGGCCTCCTCTATCACTACTTCCGCTCCAAGGAGGAACTGCTGAAGGCGGTCCTCCAAGAGCATCCGTTGCGGGTGGGCATCGAGACTGTGAAGCAGGGCGTACCAGCGGGGGATTTGCGGCAGGCGCTTTCGGACGTGGCCATACTCAGCCTGGGGCAGATGCGAGAACACCGCGCGTTCATCCGCTTTCTGCTGCTGCAGGCGCATTATTCGCACGAGCACGCCGAACTCGTCCGGCGAGAGCTGCTCGATCGCTGGATGGCGATCTTCCAAACGACCATCGCGGAGCACCTGCCGGAGGGGTCGCGGCCCAAGGCCAAGTCGCTGGCGGCGCAGCTAGTCGACATCCTTGTTGCGTCGTTCATACGGAGCGAGCTAGGCGGCCGCCTGCGCGCTGATCAGCTGGAAGCGTATGTGCTGGACGCCGTGCAGACGGTAGCTAGCCGGGTGGAGTCGGTTTCGAGAGATACGAGGTAAAGAGGTCAGAGGTCGGAGGTCACAAAGCCCCGTAGAAGGGAGAGGTGTGATGGTCGCTGAACGCGCGGGTGCGCCCCGCCGTGGCGCACCCACGGCATCACGCACGACTCAGGCTGATTGGGAGGGGTTCGAGTTGCTGCCGCAGCTGCTGGAGATGCGGCCGCTGCGTTTCGCCTACGCCGGCGGTCTTGTCGCCTCCATCCTCACCGGGTACAAGCTGCTGTCGCTTCGTCGCGGCAGGCTCTCACAGGAGGAGTACCAGGATCGCCTGAGCTCCTACCACACCCGGAGCGCTCGGCAGATCTACGACGGGGTCGTACGCCTGGAAGGGCTCATGATCAAGATCGGGCAGACGATCGGGAGCCGGCCGGACACGTTCCCGGAAGAGTACGTGCGCGTGCTTTCGCGGCTGCAGGACCAGGTGCCGCCCCGCAGCTGGCAGTCGATGCGCCCGCACATCGAGCGACAGCTCGGTAGGCCGATCGAAGACGTCTTCTTGGAGTTCAACACAGAGCCGGTGGCAGCCGCCTCGCTGGCGCAGGTGTACAAGGCCCGTCTCAAGGACGGGCGTCAGGTAGCTGTAAAGGTCGTCTATCCGAACATCGAGCGCCTCGTTGACACCGACCTGAAGCTGCTAAGGGCCGTGATCTGGCTGGAAAGCCGGCTGCTCTACTCCTTCCCACTCGAACCCGCGTTCCAGGAATTGGCGGCGAACATCCCGCTGGAGGTGGATATGCTGCACGAGGCGTGCAGCATGGAGAGGATCGCTTCGCTGCTGGCGGACCGGCCCGAGATCGTGATCCCCAGCGTTGTCTGGGAATACACGAGCGACCGGGTGCTAACGATGGAGTACATCGACGGCATCAAGGTGACAGACCTGGAGCGCGGGATCCGGGAGGGACTCGACATAAAGAAGCTGTCGCGGTTAGTCGTCGAGGTGTACGTGGAGCTCATGCTGAAGCACGGTCACTTTCACGCCGACCCGCACCCGGGCAACCTTTTCGCCCTGCCGAGCGACCGCCTGGCGATCGTGGACTTCGGGCTGACGAAGCGCCTCTCGCCTCAGTTCCTAACCGCGTTCAAGAAGATGATCCGCTGCATCTTCACTCACGATGACGAGGGCGTGGTGGAGGCGATGGAGGAAGCCGGCTTCCGCCTGAAGCAAGGTGGGGGCGACGGCTTCCGGGCGACGGCGGAATTCTTCCGCTCGATGACCAACCCCTCGACCTATCGCAACCGCGAGCTGATGGACGCCGCGAACGAGGCTTGGGTGAAGGGTCTGAAGCCGAACCCGATGATGGAAATGCCGGGCGAGATCATCCTGCCCATGCGGGTGTTCGGGCTGATCCTCGGGCTGGGCTTCACGACCGGCCTGGAAGTCGATGTCGCACGCATCGTCCTCCAGTACGCTACGGAGCCGTCGACGGAGGAGGCGCTGGCGACGGGGTAGGAAGACCGCAGCGTGTGCCGGGGCGTGGCGGCACCGAGCGACCACCTAGTGGGACTGTAAGAACCTCGATTGCAGCGCCGTTGTAGCGCGGGCGCGGGTGGGCGACAAAATACTCGCCGACAAATACTCGACATTAACCCTACACTTCCGCTGCAGGACGCTCGTCCAATAGAATCGGGGCGATGAGGCGAGCGCGGATCTGCATCGTCGGGGATTACGACCCCGGCTACATCTCGCATCGTGAGACCGGCGCGGCGCTCGAGGACAGCGGGCGGCGGCTCGGGGTCCGCGTTGAGTACGAGTGGGTGGCTACAGACGCCGTCGCGGCCGGAGGGACCGGCGCGCTCGCCGCCTTCGACGGCCTGTGGGCGGCGCCAGGCTCGCCCTACCGCAGCCTCGACGGCGCACTTGTCGGCATCCGTTTCGCGCGCGAGCGGTGCGTGCCGTTTTTCGGCACCTGAGGGGGCTTCCAACATACTCTGTTAGAGTATGCGCGCAATGTCCTCGGGATGGCCGATGCCGCTCACGCCGAGTACGGCGCGTCGCCTGACGAGGCGCTGATTATACCGGCCGCCTGCGCCGTCCCCGAGCCAGGCGCTCCGCGGCTCAGGGGGAAGCAGCGCGTGCGCCTGGCGGCGGGCTCGCTGGCCGAGCGCTTCTACGGGGCGAGTGAGACGTTCGCGGAGTTCCACTGCTCGAATGAGCTGAACCGTCGCTATCAGCCGCTATTCGAGCGCAGCGACTTGCGCGTCAGCGGCGTGGGCGATGAAGGAGAAGCGAGGGTGGTAGAACTAGAAGGCGCGGCCTTCTACGTCGCCACGCTGTACCTGCCGCAGCTAGGCGCTGCTCGGGGAGAGCCGGACCCGCTGATCGACGCCTACGTGGGCGCAGCGGCCGGCCGAGCGGAGTAGCCGGCGGAGGCGGGCGCCGCGGGTTGGGCAGCGCTTGATTGTGGCGGGTCTACGAGTTGATAGCTTTTCGAAGAGAAGCGTTTATTGTGGGCGGAGGCGGTGTTAAGCGAGCCGGGGAATGCTTGATTGTTTTGGCCTTGAACGTCTTTTGATTGAGCACGATCTCGGCTTGATTGTGGCGGGCGCGCGTTCGGGTCCATGGCATCTGTTATCTCTCTGTTCAGGGTAGCGGGTCTGGGAGACGATCTCCAAGGGGCAGATGGCAGCGCCCTGCCGTGAGGGAAGTACCGCGCAATCGCGACAATCGGCGCGCAGTGACAAACAGGGGCCCGTGTGAGGGCCCCTGTTTTCGATTCTCGATGCGCTCTGTTAGTAGCGCGACCGTGACGAAGAGGGCTGCTTGCTGAAGCAGTCGCTACAGTAGACGGGCCGGTCGCCACTAGGTCGGAAGGGCACCTGGGTGTCCTTGCCACATTGCGCGCAGACGGCGTCGTGCATCTCGCGCGGGCCGCGGCCGTAGCCACCGCCGCCGCCGTAGCTGCCGCCGTAGCTGCTGCTGCCGCCGTAGTTGCTGGAGCGGCGGGCCTGCCGGCAGTTGGGGCAGCGCTTCGGCTCGTTGGTGTATCCCTTCTCGCGGTGGTACTGCTGATCGTCCGCGGTGAACGTGAACGATGCGCCACAGTCCTGGCAGGTAAGGGTCCTGTCCTGAAAGCTCATGGATGATGGCCTCCTTTCCTTGATACTTTGGCAAAGGTCCGGCCATCTGAGCGGGGAATCCCCGGTGCGGGGTGCCCGTGCTAACGAACGAAACTATACCGGAGCCCAGCATACCACATCCGGCGGAGCGATTGGTAGCGCGTCCCGCTTGCTTTCCAGTTCGGCGGGCGGTGCAATCGGCGTCGCAGCCAAGCATTTGCTCGCGGGAGCGTAGCCATCCCCAACGGGATGACGGACGAAGCTGTGTGGTAAGCTTGCACTCAGCTGGACGTTTTGGGCTTCGCAGGCTTTAGCCTGGCAAACTGGGCTCGTGTGACTCGGACCGGTCCAACTTTAAGACGGAAGGGAGGGTCACCATCCGCAGCGATAAGAATCTGAATGATAGAGGCTCTTCTCCCTCGTTGGAGTTGACCACCTGCAGTCAGGAGTTGGCTCGATGAGCCGTCCAGCTGATGTACCTCCGCCCGGCGAATCAGACTCCGCCGAGCACACGCACCACTGGCTGATCGGCGACCAGGACGGGCCGAGCAGCCCTGCCGTATGCAAGGACTGCGGCGAGCGGCGCGAGTTCTCGAACAGCCTGACACGCCGGAAGTCACCGTGGATGACCCGGTCGCGCCTAGCGCAAGAACACGCTGCTGAGGATGCACTGGGCAAGGACAATGATTGAGAGGTCGCCACTCTGCCAGTCATGCCAGCAGCGGTCTGCGGCCGGCGAATTCAGGGCGGGGCGGAGGCGCATGACCGAAGGCCTCGAGAAAACCGGAGGCCACACGTCAGCAGCCAAGGCGCCGACAGATTATACCTACTTCACGTGTCGTGACTGCGGCCAGGGGTGGATGCTGACCGAAGACAGCAGCGCCGCCCGTTACCTGAGCCGCCGCCGCCTCTGAGCCGCTAAGCGTAGGGGCA
>WNFY01005641.1_pt1 | contig 11291 bp, 8 predicted proteins | sample 5400091 | NCBI WGS metagenome assembly WNFY01 (sample SAMN13153364, study PRJNA577476) | soil metagenome | isolation source: 60 cm soil or saprolite under grassland replicate 1 | place: USA:California | collected 2016-06-15
GATGGCCTGCTTTATCTGTCGGTTGACTATGATGGGCCGAATCTGAATCAGAACGCTCGCATCCTGCGGGTTCGAGCGGCGATGCCTGGTTTCAGCACGCACGAGATCGCTCTGCCTTCGGCCGACGGCAGCCAGTTGTATCAGTTCACCGCGGCTGGCCGCCATTTACGCACACTCGATACGCTGACCGGCGTGCCACTGTATACATTCGCCTACGACACAGCCGGGCATGTGATCTCGGTCACCGATCGCGACGGCCTGGTTACCACAATTAAGCGCAACGCCAGTGGCGATGCCAGCGCGATAATCGCGCCCTATGGCCAGCGTACGGTTTTAACCATCGACGCCGAACATCACCTCACGGCGATACGTAACCCCGCCGGCGAAACCTCGCGCTTTAGCTATGGCTCCGATGGCCTGCTCACTCACATGAGCGATCCGCGCGGCGGCACGCATGTCTTCACCTACGACGAGGCGGGCCGGCTGATCCGCGATACCAATCCTGTTGGTGGATTCACCGAGCTCAATCGCGTGAATCAGGCCCATGGCTATGCTGTTTCCCTCAACAACGCGCTTGGCGATACCAGCAGCGTTGGCGTGAATCAACTATCAACCGGTGGGCAGCAAAATATCAGTGTGGCACCCAGCGGCGCTAGCACCCAGTCGTACACGAAACCGGACGGCAGCCAAGTCAGCATCGACGCGCGCGGCAATGTCACCACCATCGTCGAGTCGCCAGACCCGCGCTGGGGCATGCAAGCGCCGTTCGTCACATCGATCAAGATGCAGGCGGCGGATGGACGCGTCTTCTTTACGCAGACCGCCAGCCGCGAGGCGACGCTGGCCGACCGGAATAACCCTTTAAGCCTGCGCACACAGACCGACATCGTCACGACTAATGGGCGCACAACCACCACAACTTACAACGCCGATACGCATACGCTCACGACCACCGACCCAGCCGGACTCCAGACGACCAGGGTTCTGGATGCGCGCGGGCGCTCAATCTACGAACAGACCACCAATCTCGCGCCCAAATCATATCTGTATGACACAGATGGACGGCTGACCAGCGTTACGGAAGGCACCGGGGCATCCGCGCGTACCACCACGCTGAGCTACAACGCGGCGGGCACCATCGCCAGCTCGACCGACCCGCTCGGTGCGACGACCACATTCAGCTACGATCCGGTCGGGCGGGTGACCGGCCAAACGCTGCCGACCGGCCACATGCTGACATTTAGCTATGATGCGGCCGGCAATCGCACCAGCAGCACCGATGCCCATGGGCTGCGTACCAGCTACGAATACGATCTGCAGAATCGGCTGACCGCGATCACGCGCGATCCGGACGGTCGCGCGGTGCGCACGGAGTATCGCTACGACCAGGCTGATAACCTGCTGACCCAGATCGACGACGCCGGCGCCGGGCGGTTGAATGTCACCACACACTATACCTATACACCAGTCGGCAGCAGCTCCTATGCGATTAGCAGCGTCACCAATGCGTTGGGACAGAGAACGCAGCTCGCATACACGCTGTTTGGCGACTTACGCAGCACCACCGATCCGCTCGGCCATACCACCGTGCTGACCTACACCGCCCAGGGCCGGCTCGCGGCGGTTACCACACCAGGTGGACACACCACCAAAACAACCTACGACGGCGAGGGCCGGCCGATCAGTGTCACCGACCCGCGCGGCAGCACCACTACTTCTAGCTACGATACGCTCGGGCGCCTGAAAACTGTCACCGCTGGCGCCGCGAGCGTCGATGGACAGCCGGCGCTCAATCAAACCGTGACATACGCCTACGACCTCAATGGCCGGGTGATTCGCGAGACCGACGCGCTTGGCCAAGCCAGCACCCGCAGCTACGATGCCTTTGGCCGCCCGGCGACCATCAGCGATCCACTAGGCAACACCACCAGCTTTAGTTACGACGCAATGGATCGGCTCATTTTCCAGGCCACCGGCGCAAATGGTGGCGCGGCCGCGCAGCAAACCGCCTACGACTATGATGCTGCCGGGCGACCGCTGAGCATCCACATCGATCCAAACGGCCTCAACCTGACCGCCCTGTATCGCTACACCCGCGCCGGCAGCGACGATACCTGGAGTCTGCAAGAGGTCGTGGACCCACAAGGGCATCCGACCGCCTATCACTACAACAGCTTGGGCCAGCGCGACCAGACGATCGACGCGCTCGGCCAGATCTGGCACCTCGATTTCGACAATCTGGGCCGTTTGGTGCGCCAGACCGACCCGCTCGGTCATGCCATGAGCTTTACTGTCGATGCGCTTGGCCGTAACGCCAGCCTGACCGAGGACGGGCGCACGCAGCAGTGGAGCTATAACGCCGACGGCACGCTCGCCAGCGCTACCGACTTCGCCGGCCGCACGACCTCGTTCGGCTACGACGCCGACGGGCGCGGCATCGGCATCGATTATCCGGCCGGCACGCCGGATATCAGCTACACCCACGACGCGGCTGGCAATGTCGTTTCGATGACCGATGGTCTTGGGACAACCCAATACGCCTACGACGCGCTCAACCGCCTGCGCTCGCGCACCCGCGCTGGGCGGAGCGTCGGCTATAGCTACGATGCGCTCGGCCGCACCAGCCAGATCAACTACTGGGGCCAGGGCGCCGTCCAGTATGGCTACGACGCCGCCAGCCGGCTCACCAGTCTCACTCCTTGGGGCGCCAGCGCGACCAGCTACACCTATCGCAGCACCGGGCAGCTTGCCACCCAGACACGCAGCAATGGCGTGGCCACGACCTACGACTACGACAGCGCCGGCCGTTTGATCGGCATGTTGCACGCCGCCGGCGCGACCACCATCCAGCAGCTTCAGTACACGCTCGACGCCAACGGCAACCGCACGCAGATGCGCGACAACGACGGGATAAGCGCCTTCAGCTACGACGCGCTGAACCGGCTGACCAACGCCAGCTACCCGGCGATCTCTGGCGGGCCGAGCGCCGGCAACGTACCCTACGCCTTCGATCCAGCCGGCAACCGCACTGGCGAAGGTGCGACCAGCTATGAGTACGACGCCGCCAACCGCATCAGCAGCCCCGGCTACAGCTACGACGCCAATGGCAACCTGCTGAACGACGGCACCACCAGCTATGAGTACGACGCCGCCAACCGGCTGATCAAGACGGTTAAGGATGGTAGTACCACCACCTATGGCTACGACGGCAACGGCAACCTCATCCGCGAGACGGCCAACGGCGTGACCACCGACTTCGTGCTCGACGAGCGCGGCCCGCTGCCGACGATTCTGGGCGAGATACGCTCGGACGGCACCGAGCTGCGTTATGCCTACGGGCCGGAAGGCGTGACGGCTCAGAAAACCGTCACCGGCGCGAGCCAGGCGATTGCCTACCCGCTGCTCGACTCGCTCGGCAGCGTGCGCCAGCTGACCAACGCCAGCGGCGCCGTCACGCTCAGCCGCAGCTACGACGCCTTCGGCGCGATCCGCCATGCCAACGGCGCGGGCTGGACGACCCTGGGCTTCACCGGCGAGCGCACGAATCCGTTTGACGGCACGATCTACCTGCGCGCCCGGCACTACAGCCCGGCCCTTGGCCGCTTCTTGCAGCGCGACAGCTTCGCCGGCACGGCTGAGCGGCCGCAGTCGCTCAACCGCTACGCCTACACTGAGAACAATCCGGCGACCTGGACGGATCCGAGTGGCAGGTGTATTGGCTTCCTGTTTGGCAGCGCCACTTGCCGGCCGATCTGGGAGACTGGCCAGGGTCTCAATATCGAAGACGGCAAGAAATATTGGTGGAGCGTGGCCAAGAGCGGCGTCGGCCTCATGGTCGCACCAGTCGATCTGGCGATTGGCATGATCACCGACCCCGTCAAGACGCTACGCGGTGCACTACTGGCGCCCTTCCAGGCACTCCACGATCTCTACCGCGGCTTGGTCTGCGACGACATGGAACTGCTCGCGCGTGGGTTGGTTGGCGCTGGCGCAATGGCAATCGGCGCGGCGGAGGGGTTGGAGCGGAGCAGTGCCTCAGAGGTGATGAACGATCCTGAGCCAATGTTAAAGTTCACTAAAGCAACTGTTGAAGAGGCGCGTCGACCAAAAGATATTGTGGTTGCAGGACACGGGCGATTCGACGGCAGCTTCACAGCTTTAGGTGAAGGCGAGTATGCGACCTTCTATAGTAAAATCGGCGAGACAATCTCTGATGATTTAGGCCAGAACATCGAGTACGCAGTCCACACTAATTCCTGGGAAATGTTTGCGGGCGGCTATGTCCAAAATTCTGGACCAGGAAGAGTAGTACCTAACGTCACACTTTATCCACCGTACGAACCAGATATCCGTGTCACAAAAGACTCTATAGTAGTAACTGAGCCAACAACACTGCGCGATTTGTTGAATGGCTTTGATGAACCTGTACAAATACACTGGGCAGCTTGTCAAAAAGACCCCGTAACTCACGCAGTGGAGAGGGAACTAGATTTTTATTCGGGAGCGGTCTATGAAGGATATGAGGCGATGAAAAACTGGGTGCGAGAAAATCGTCGATAATCTCGAGAAAAGCTCGCAAGTCATCTCCAGATTTTAGTCAAACTTACACATAAATGACAACAATTCTATCATCAACAACTATCGCATGACTGGTAAACTATCTACATAACCCATTGGAAGGCTTCGACATGAACACACGGAGGAAAACCATGTATTATCCTGAGCTCTCTCCATACATATACATGACTAATGCACGAAAACCTTTGGTCGATAACGCTCCCCAACCACTCAACGTCGGCTGGATCGAGGCGGGGTATCCCTTCGCCCAAGGAGCCGTGAGCGACGCGTTTATGGTGCGTCTATGGGCCTTCTGCCGCGCGCCCGTGAATCTTACGCGCGGCTTCCACGAGTGCCAGTTCTGCTCCGATGAGACTTTCGCGTATCTGACGGTACGCAAGGGCGACGAAAAGATCGGTATGGGCCATGCCGAAATCTGGGTGTTTGGCAATGACGACAAGGTCTATGTCGCACCGACCCTGATCTACCACTACATCACACAGCATCACTACCTGCCGCCTGAGCCATTCATTCGCGCCGTACTGACAGCACCACTGCCAGACACACCCGAGTATGACCTGCTGTGCAGCCAGTTTATGTGGGGTAAGTTGCTGTTGATCGAAAAAGCAATCGATCGACGACACAGCCAAGCGAATCAATAGAAACTTGGCCCTCACCCCAACCTCTCTCCCGTTGCGACGGGAGAGGGAGGAACGCATTCCAATGCCATATGGCGAATTCAAATGAGTATTCTGTCCGCCCCTAAACACCGTGCGGGAGAGCAGTGTTGCGCATGCGACAGGGCGAGCGGAACTTGGCCCGCATATCTGAAACCACGACTTCATAACGAAACGAGTTCGACCATTTCGTGTGGGAGCGGCCGTGCGTCAACGCAATCAATGCATCACATCGTAGGGGCGATCCTCGCCCGCGATACGATCCATTGCTTGCATTGACGCCAGCGCGGGCGAATACAAGATTCGCCCCGACGCTATGATCAGCGTTGTTTGCTGCGTTTTTTCTACAGATTCTGGTCAGACTCAAATCAAATGGGGACCTGCACAATGTACTACAACGATCTTGCACCCTGCAGCTACTTTGGCGCCGAATTAGCCGACAAGCTGATCGCTGTGGGCTGGCTCGATAACGAACACCCCTATACTGAAGGCAACCTAAACGACGACACGCTTGACAAACTATTTGAACTACTCGTTAAACCCTGGAATCCGATGCTCTTAATGGGTTACGCCGAGTGCGGTTTGTGCAAAATCGATATCAACGATCTTACATACAATGACAAAACTATCCGCGTCGGCAATCTAAATCTCTTCATTCCAGGTGAGGGCTTTCTCTACGTCATGCCCTCGCTGGCGGCGCACTATATCCTCGCCCACAATTATGCGCCGCCCCAAGAATTTTGCGATGCCGTGATGCGCTGCCCGCCCATGGGATCGGATGACTATTATCGCGCGGTAGTGGCGAACGGGCCGCAACGCTATGCCGATCTCATCAAAGCAAAATATCTGGCCACTGAGTAACAGTCTACCGAGTACCCATTCAAACACCAATCCTAATCATATTGCAATCAATCGCGGATCATTCCAGATCCACAGCGAGGAACAATGCACTACACCGACCTAACACCATATACTTATCTCACAAATGCGCGACAACCTTTAGTCGACGGCGCCCCTGAAGCGCTCAGCGTCGGCTGGCTGGAGGCTGGACACCCGTACACCGAAGGCGATGTCACCAATGAATTCATGGAGCGTCTCTGGACACTGGGCCGCGCGCCGGTGAATCTGATACGCGGCTTCGACGAGTGCGACTTCTGCTCCGACCCGTCGTTCGCCTATTTGAATGTGCGTCAGGGCGATGAAGAGCTCGGCATGGGCAACGGCGAAATCTGGGTCTTTGGCGATGACAACAAAGTCTATGTCGCGCCGACGCTAATCTACCACTACATCACGCACCACCGCTACCTGCCGCCCGAGCCGTTTATCCACGCTGTGCTGGTGGCACCGCTGCCCAACACACCGGAATACGACAGGCTGTGCAGCCAGTTCATGTGGGGTAAGCTGTTACTGCGTGAGAAGGCGATCGAGCGTCGGCACAATGGGACCAGTCAATAGGAGCCTGGCCCTCACCCCCAACCCCTCTCCCGTTGCGACAGGAGAGGGGAGAAACCCATTCCAATGCAGTATGGTAAATCCAAACAAGTGATCTGTCCGCCCTAAACTCCGCTCTCTCGCGGAGTGGCGAATGCGATGGGGTGAGGGGAACTCGACGCGTATATGCTAAACCACGGCATCCATAATGAAACCAGTGCGACCATTTTGTGTAGTCGCGGCCGTGTGTCAATGCAATCAATCCAGCCATCGCATCGTAAGGGCGATCCTAGCGATCGCCCACGATGCATTGATTGCATTGACGCCTTGAGCAGCGTTGTTTGCTGCGTTGTTTCCACAGATCCTGGTCAGCCTCAAATCAAATGGGAACCTGCACAATGTACTACAACGATCTCGCACCCTGCAGCTACTTTGGCCTTGAACTAGCCGATAAGCTCGTCGCAATGAGCGCCAAGCTGGACCAGATGAGCGAGGCGGATTTGGAATACAATCGGAACACTGCCGCGGGATTTCCAAGCGCTCTCTCGCCGCAACACCCTCCGTTGAGCTACGGCGTGAACACGCTGACCGCACAGCGAAACACCATCTGATCATCAAAATAGTGCTGAGGACTGCCACTGGCCCGTGACGTAACCCGCAGGTCTTGGGGCAGACTCTTGGTCCCTCCTCCTCGGCGCACGTTGTACTCCCCCGCATCCGGCCCAGTTGGATTATTGGTCGGCGAGTTGGAGTAATACTCCGGCGAATACCAATCGGCCACCCACTCCCACACATTACCGGCCATATTCAGCACTCCATATGGACTGGCGCCGGCCAGGTAATCATCAACCCTGGTCGTTCGACAATGAGCACTGTTCCCACATCTAGGCGCTGTCACATTATTGGAAGTAGTGTCACAGTCGTAGTAACTTGCTTTGGTGCAATCAAGTTCATTTCCCCAGGGATAGTACCTCCCATCCGTCCCCCGAGCAGCTTTCTCCCATTCGGCCTCGGTCGGAAGACGTCGACGCGGCCACCGACAATACGCGGCAGCGACATCAGCTTCGTACAAAAGGGCTGGATAATCCTGATAGTCTGGATGGATCGCATACGGAGTATACGTCGTGGCAGACAGCTCATATGGCAAAATTGGCGTTGGTAACTTCGGTGCGGTCCATCCAAAAAGCATCTAGGTAGACCCGATGCTGCGGTTTTTCATCGTCATCTGCCTGTGGGTCGTTGTCTGCAGCACCCATGAGAAATTCGCCAGCAGGAATACAGACGAGTGTCACCCCATCCACCGGTGAGCTCCAGGTCTGGCCAATCTCTGTACAGTTCTGCCTGGCTCGATCGTCGTTGCTGGTGGCGGCGCGTTGGCGGGTTGAATAGGTGTTATCTGAACAGCTGGGGATACCGCAGCGGTGGCGATCGGCGTGAGTGCGATGGGAGAGGCCAGTGTGGTCGTTCCGATTCCAGTGGATACGGTCGGCTCCGCCGACTCAGGGGCGAGGTTGTTCCCGATTGTCATTGCTCGCTCTATCGCTGGCTCCGCGACAGGCCGGGATTTTGCTTCCGATTTATGCGGCGTTTTTTGCTCCGCCGCGCGAAAAACGATCCACAGAGCGTCATTGAGTACCAGAGCGAACACAAGCGTACAGCCCTTTCGCTTGTATTCTAGCAGAAATATTATGTACTCAGTAAGACACTCGGCAAATTCACCAACCATCTCCGTTTATTTGTGTGAAGCCTGCACCGACGCAACACTGAGAGAAGCTAAGGAGATACCTGTATGCCTGCCGAGCAACCGACGACTTCCACACTTGTCGCGATTCGTGCCGCACATCACGCCGAGGCTACGCCTCAATACGACCGCGTCGTGTTTGAATTCAATGGCCCTATTCCACTTTTGCGAATTGAGTATGTGAAACAACTCATTGCGGATGGATCGGGGTTACCCATCTCCATAGCGGGCAGGGCCATTCTGTCCATACAGTTCACACCTGCATACGCTCACAACGACCAAGGGCAAACCACCGCACCCATGAACATGAAACCGCAGATGCCGAGCGTCAAGGAGATCGTCAGTGCAGGTGATTTTGAAGCGGTGGTGACCTATGGCATCGGGTTGGGTAAAAAGGCTGAAACGCGTATCATCACACTAGCAGAGGCAAACCGCCTTGTGATTGACTTTCTCCTGTAACGAGCCGACACCAACTCGAGAAGAATGTCCGCAGCAGCCGTCTTATTTACATTTATGAAGTAAATCAATAACGGTACATAGGCTTAAGCGGCACCACAGACGCCGTAGATCGATACAACTCCACCTCTGACGCGAACGCTGCGTCTCCAAGACCCGCACATGACGGGTGAGGATGTCAAAGCCGCCCAGCAGCACTTGCTTGCACTCGGCTATGCGCAGGTCGGCGTCACCGACGGCGTCTTCGGGCCAAACACCACTGCCGCCGTCCGCACGCTCCAGACGCTTAATGAGCTCGCGGTCGACGGTATCCTCGGCCCGCGCACTTGGGACCGGCTGTTCAGCCCTGCCGCGACCCCCGGCTCAGCTGTCGCGCCCGTCGTCGCGAGCGACACTGGCTGGCTCTCGGCGGTGCATACGCACAGAGGTGGTTCTGCAAGCGGGCTGCGGCGTGTGAGCCGCATGGCGGTGTGCGGAGCGGGATGCGCATGCCAGGCGCGTGCCAACGCATCAACGCCGCGTGGGCTCGTAGACCAGCACCACATTCCCAGAATTGAACGTTCTCGTCGACAACAGCCTGAGCGGGTAGCGCTTCTTGATGCCGTCGAACACGGTCTTTCCTGCGCCCAGCAGAATGGGTGTCAGGATGATGTGCAGCTCATCGATCAGCCCCTGCTCGAGGAAGGATGCCGCAAGACCACTCCCGCCCACGGGCAGCACGCCGTCACCGGGCACCTGCTTCAAACGCGCCAGCTCATCGGCAATGGAGCCTGTGGCAAGGCGCGAATTCTGCCACTCCACCTTCTTCAGCGTCCTCGAGAAGACCAGCTTAGGCGTGCTGTTCATCTTCTCTTTGACGACGGGATCATTGTCTGTGTCGGTGGGCCAGTTACTGGCCATGAGCTCGTAGGTCCTGCGGCCCATGATGAGCACGTCTGACGCCTTGAGCATGTCCACGGCGTAGGCGTTGAAATCGTCGTCCACGAGGTGCCAGTCGATTTCGCGGTTGGGTCCCTCGATGTAGCCGTCGAGGGAAACGGACATCTGGAAGATGACTTTCTTCATGCTACGACATGCCTTTCGGTTCGCAACCAGTAGGTCATTTGCTATGGTAACGGGGTCGGTTCTCCAGATCTTGCTTATTGACAAGTCCACGGCTTGCGGTGGCTGTGATCACAGTATACAATAGATTCAGCGCTTCTCCTCTCGTCCGATATTTCCCACCGATGATATTGCCGCAGTGGTCAGTTCCGTCGATCGGCCAGTGAATGTGGTCATGGGGCTGCAGGGCGTACAACTCAATCTCGCCGAGCTCTCCGAGATTGGGGTAAAACGCGTCAGCGTTGGCAGTGCACTCTCCCGCGCCGCGCTTGGCGCGTTTCTTCGCGCTGCCCGGGAAATGCGGGAGCACGGCACGTTTACGTTCGCAGATGAGGCCGTGAGTTACCGGGATATCAGCGCCATGTTCGATGAAGGAGCGACCATGAAAGATCTAACAATCGCGCTTGACAACTTTTGTTCATGAGCGTTCAGGCAGCAAATATCCCAGCGATTTCTTTTTCCAGGAGAACACAACGTACCTGTTCTGGGCATCATGCGGTACATTACTAGCCGCAGCATAGCGATTCCAGATATGGACCGAATGTGCGCAGCAACCCGATGGCCCGCCGGAGCTACGCGCGCTTATTTTTATTCCGCCGCCTTCGATGACAATGAAGCGGCGAAACGATTGGAGTTGATATGCACATGTTCGACCGCGCCAACGAGTCGCTGCGGCAAGATCTGGAATCCTACCATCGCGCCCTGCGCATGATCGTCACCACGCTGCCCCGCGCCCAGGCGCTGTGCGACCGCGTGCTGAAAGAGATTCGGCTGGTGCGGGCGCTCCTCGCCTTCTTTCACGGCCCCGAGGCCGTCGAGCTCGAGCAACTGATCTTTCACTTGGCTAATCTGTGGCCGTATCGCGACCAGCCTTTTGCCCGCACGCTAGGCTTTGCCGACGAAATCGCCGAGGCCCAGCAGCAGCACAAGGAAGCGCTGCGCGGCGTGCGCATACTGATCCGCCAGACCAGCGATCCAGTGGCGAACGAGCTCAGCACCTGTTTCAGCAACATCGCTCAGTATCTCGAGGACCAGCGCCGCTTGTTGGCGGAATGCCATGTGTTGATTCAGCCCCACGCGGCGAATATGCACACGACCCGTAAGCGGCTCGATTTGCTGAGCGCGATGGTGGACGCCCGGCTGCCCAGCAGTCCCGATCAGCGGGCGATGCTGCAGGCCTACAATCAGGCCGTGACGCTGCTGACCGACTGGGAGAAAGGCGTACCGCTCGAGGAGCGCGGTGTTGCGATTCTGGAGTCGTGCCTAGACATGCTCGATCGAATCGATGGGATGGTCGCACAGAACAGTCAGCTCGTCTATGAGCGGCT
>WNFY01013693.1_pt1 | contig 11290 bp, 8 predicted proteins | sample 5400091 | NCBI WGS metagenome assembly WNFY01 (sample SAMN13153364, study PRJNA577476) | soil metagenome | isolation source: 60 cm soil or saprolite under grassland replicate 1 | place: USA:California | collected 2016-06-15
TCTTCGGCGGCGCCGATCAGCTCCGCGCGGCCGTAAACGAACTCCAAGGACATTTGTATGCCGCGTAAATCCACCACAATCAAAAAAGACGCACCGCCGCCGACGACCGCGCAGGCGCTCGGCAGTCTGCTCAAATCGGCGCGCGATATCATGCGCAAGGACAAGGGTCTCAACGGCGACCTCGACCGGCTGCCGCTTCTGACTTGGATTATGTTCCTCAAATTCCTCGACGATCTGGAGACCGAACGAGAGGAAGAGGCAGCGCTTGCCGGGAAGAAATTCCGGGCTGCCATCGAGCTGCCATACCGTTGGCGCGACTGGGCGGCAAACCCACAAGGGATAACTGGCGACGAGCTGCTCGCCTTCATCAATCAGGATGAGGCGGTGCGCCCCGACGGGCACCGCGGGCCTGGCCTCTTCGCGTATTTGCGTTCCCTAACCAGTTCAAACGGCGACGACCGCCGGGATGTGATCGCGACCGTGTTCCGCGGCGTTGATAACCGCATGAAGAGCGGCTATCTGCTGCGCGATGTGATCACCAAGGTCGCGGGCATCCACTTCACCTCAAGCGAAGAATTGCATACACTGGGCGCCCTCTACGAAAGCATGCTTCGCGAGATGCGCGACGCGGCGGGGGACTCGGGCGAGTTTTACACGCCCCGCCCCGTCGTGCGCTTCATGGTGGCGGTAACTGATCCGCGGCTCGGCGAAACCGTGCTCGACCCGGCGGCGGGTACCGGCGGTTTTCTCGTTGAAGCGTTCAATCACCTGTCGCAGCAGGTCAAGACAGTAGGGGATCGGAGGCTTCTGCAAGAGCGAACGCTCTCCGGGTTTGAGCCGAAATCCCTGCCGTATCTGCTCGGCCAGATGAACCTGCTTCTGCACGGCCTCGATGCGCCGAAGATCGACGCGGACAACGCGCTGCGCTTCAAGCTCTCCGAGATAGGGGAGCGCGACCGCGTGGATGTCATCCTCACCAACCCGCCCTTCGGCGGGGAAGAAGAGAAGGGTATTCAGGGGAATTTCCCGGAAGACCGGCAGGTGGCGGAGACCGCGCTGCTGTTCCTCCAGCTCATCATGCGCAAGCTGCATCGCCAGCCGACGCTCGCCGGGAGACCGGCACGAGCGGCCGTCGTGGTGCCAAACGGCACCCTCTTCGGCGACGGCGTATGTGCGCGGATCAAAGAGGAGTTGCTCAAGGAGTTCAACCTTCACACCATCGTGCGCCTACCCAACGGCGTCTTCGCGCCCTATACCGGAATTCCGACAAACATCCTGTTCTTCGACCGCTCCGGCCCGACGAAGCAGGTCTGGTACTACGAGCATCCGCTGCCGGAGGGCCGCAAAAACTACACCAAGACCGCGCCGATCCAGTTCGACGAGTTTGCGCCGTGCATCGCGTGGTGGAAGAAGCGCGAGGAAAACGAGCGGGCATGGAATGTGCCGGCACCCGAGCTGCTGTCCAACAACTGCAACCTCGACCGCAAGAACCCGAACGGGAAGGAAGACATCACCCATCTGCCGCCCGAGGAGCTGGCGGCGAGCATATTAGAGAAGGAGCAGAAGATCGCTGAAATTATGAGGAAGCTCCGCAGTCTGTTAACGCAGAAAGCAGCATGACAAATCCGTGGCCCAAGGTGCCCCTGGGGGAGGTGTCGCGGCATCGGAAAGAGTTCATTACGATTAACGATGTTGCGACGTATCGGCGCCCGCGCGTTCAACTGCATGCCCGTGGGGTCGTGCTACGCGACGAAGTTCCCGGCGCGTTGGTTAAAACCAAAGCACAACAGGTATGCCGGCCCGGTGAATTTCTAGTCGCCGAAATCGATGCCAAGGTCGGCGGCTATGGGATTGTGCCCGACACTCTGGGTGGCGCGATCGTCAGTAGTCACTATTTTCTTTTTGTTATCGACGAGTTGAAACTCGATCGGAATTTCCTAGACTTCTTCGTTCACACGTCGGCATTTCGCGAGCAGGTGACGGCTCAAGGGTCGACGAACTACGCCGCCATCCGGCCCACGGATGTACTTCGCTACGAGATCCCCCTCCCGCCTTTGCCAGAGCAACGCCGTATCGTAACGCGCATTGAGGAACTCGCCGCTCAGATCGAAGACGCTCGCGCCTTGCGTCTTGAAGCGTCTGAAGAATCCGCGGCACTGCACCTGAGCGTCCTCAACCAGCACTTCGTCTCTGAAGCTTCGACGTGGACGCCCATGGCGATGGAGGAAGCCATCGAGATTAACGATAAGCTGGTTAGTCCGACTTTGCCGGAATACTCGCAACTTCCGCACATCAGTGGCGAGAACATGGAGAGTAAGACAGGTCGCTTGCTACCGTGGCGAACTGCTGAGGCCGACGGGGTAAAAAGCAACAACTATTTATTTTTACCCGACACGATCCTATATTCGAAGATCCGTCCATACCTTCGGAAAGCTGTGTATGTGGACTTCCGGGGCGTTTGCAGCGCAGACATCTACCCGATCAGAGTTGTAAGCTGCAAGCTCGACCCACAATTCGTGAAGTGGATGCTCGTTGCTGAACCTTTTACACAGTATGCGAATAGACTGTCCGGGAGGACTCGAATCCCAAAGCTGAATCGAAAGCAACTTTTTGGATTTCCCTTTTCGCACCCACCGCTTCCGGAGCAGCGCCGTATCGTAACCGAACTAAATGCCTTGCAAGCCGAGGTAGGCAGGCTCAACGAGGTTCAAGCCGAAGCGGCAATCGAAATCGACGCTCTGCTCCCGTCCATCCTCGATCACGCGTTCCGCGGCGAGCTGTAAGCATCCTCGATATCGAATCGCTAACATGATTGATCGTATCCAACTCCTCCGAAACATAGGGCAGTTCGATTCTGTTTCGGCCGGCAGTCAACTCCCCCTCACCAAACTCACGCTGATTTATGCTGAGAATGGTCGCGGCAAAACGACGTTGGCGGCGGTCTTGCGCTCATTGGGCAGTGGAGATCCGGTTCCGATCATCGAACGCCAACGGTTAGCCGCAGCTAATCCTCCGCATGTAGTCCTGACTCCAACCGGCGCGACACCGATCGTGTTTCAAAATGGAGCATGGTCACAGCCCCTAACCGACATAGCTGTTTTCGATGATGTATTTGTCGCGGAGAATGTGCATTCCGGCTTAGCGGTCGATGCTGAGCAACGTCAAAATCTGCACGAGCTGATCCTCGGAGCGCAGGGAGTATCTCTGAATAAGACGTTGCAGACCCACGTTGTTCGAATTGAGGAGCACAACCGGACACTGCGGACAAAGGCCGAGGCTATCCCGGCGGCTGTGCGCGGTTCTTTTTCTGTCGACGCCTTTTGTGCGCTGAAAGAGCGCGCCGATATTGACACCGCGATCCAGGATGCTGAACGAAATCTCGCGGCGGCTCAGTCGGCCGATGCAGTGCGGAAGCAGATGGGCTTCGAGCCGCTAAGCTTGCCGGAATTCGACACTGCCGGCCTTATCGCGCTGTTGCAACGCGATCTCCCCAACCTCGAAGCCAGCGCGGCGGCGCGGGTGCAGGTCCACCTGAATAGCCTAGGTGCTGGCGGTGAGACATGACCTTCCCCCGGAAGAGTGGACACCGGGTTATGCGGATTTCGCCTCTGCCTGTTCAGGGGTGATGTATCCGATGGCAGAGTGGATCCGCTGACGATTGTAGTAGCCTTCGATATAGGCGAACAGGTCGCGCCGGGCGGTATCCCGATCGGGGTATTCGCGCTGGTGGACGAGTTCGGTTTTCAGCGTGCCGAAGAAGCTCTCCATCGGAGCGTTATCCCAGCAGTTTCCCCTGCGGCTCATCGATTGGGTGATGGAGGCGGCCTCGAGGATATCCCTGTAGTCGCCGGCGGCGTACTGGCTGCCGCGGTCGGAATGATGGATGAGACCCGCCCCCGGGCGGCGCCGCTGGATCGCCATGGTGAGCGCGGCGATGGTCAGCTCGGCGCGCATGTGGTCGCGCATCGCCCAGCCGACCACCTTGCGGGTGAACAGATCGAGGATCACGGCCAGGTAGAGCCAGCCCTCGCCGGTCGCAATGTAGGTAATGTCGGCCAACCAGACCCGATTGGGCCGGTCTGCGATAAAATTCTGGGCCAGCAGGTTTGGCGCCACCGGCAGGGAATGCTTGCTGTCGGTCGTGCACACGCGGTAGCGGCGCGGGGCTTGAGCCCGGATGCCATGGCGACGCATCACGCGCTCGATCCGCTTGCGGCTCACGGCTTGCCCTTCGGCACGCAGCTCGGCATGGATGCGCGGCGCGCCGTATCGTCCCCGATGGCGAGCATGAATCCGCTGGATATCGCCCAGGAGTTCACGATTGGCGATCTTGCGCGGGCTCTCCGGCCGGGACCGCCAGAGGTAGTAGCCTGACGGCGACGCGCTCAGCGCATCGCCCATAACGCGCAACGGCCAGATCAGCCGATGATCCTCGATGAGGCGGGAACCTCATTTCGGGGGTTCCGAGAAGATGGCCACAGTTTTTAGAATGTCGCGCTCCATCCGCAGCCGATCGTTCTCGCGGCGAAGTCGGGAGATCTCTACCGCCGGGTCCGGGGTGGAATGCGGGGCCGACGCCGTCGTGTTGGGGCGCAGCGCCGGTCCCGCATTCCACCCTCCACTCCGACCGCGCCAATTGCGAAGCATCGAAGGCGCGATGCCCAGTTCCCCTGCGATCTGCGTCAACGGCCGACCGCTGCTCGCCAGCAGGGCTACTGCCTCCCGCTTGAACTCATCGGTAAATTGACGACGTCCCTGGCCCATTCGACACCTTCCCGCTCTTCCTCGGAGCTTAGCAAAGGTGTCCACCAATTCGCGGGAGGCTCACGCGCGTCGCCTGAAAAGCTAATCGGAGGTGGGGCTATCTCATAGCTCGGGAATGTGACCGCTCACACACACGTGCGAGCATGAAAGGATCATGGAGGTCGCCTATGGCATCAGACGATATGAAAGGTCTACGGGCGGGGGAAGAGCCAGTGACGCTGGCTTTAATGTACGGTCTGTGGTCTATGGACACCCTAATCGTCGAGATCGCCACTGCAGTTGCGAACGACTTTGTAGATCGTCCGAGTTACTTCACCGATGTTTCTGATGCTGTTGCCCAAATCATCGAAGACCTGTGGTACCGCACTGGATCCGATCCGGACTACCCAGATCGCCTTAAACGTGCTGCGATGTTCGGCGCCGTGTTCGGCGCTTGTGACTGCGCAAGCGCGACTGGTCAGCAACAGCAACAGACGGCGCAGTTCGGAACTGCTCGGGATGCGGTCCTTGAGGCGGCCGTGCGGTACACCCAACGGACCTTCGACGAAGGTCGCCAGAGTCTCTTGCGAGCGTTTCGAGATCGACTCATTAGCCTTCGCGAGTACCTGACTACATTCGAGGGGACGCCTGTCCGTAGATTTTACACTCAGACGTCGAGGATGTTTGGTGCTTGTATCAACGTACTCACACATCCCGAGATCGCTCGCGCCTACGGGTTGCCACCGGCGCCCCGGAGCGACAAATGGCCACTCGGGGGCGAATACTCTGGCCAAGGTGCACAACTGATCGAAGCAATCGCCGAAAAAGTCATGCCGGCCGCAAGTGAATTGATCACGCGCCGCCAGGTTCTCGCGACACAGCGGGTCGCGTTCGATGGAGTGCGGACGCTCACTGGGGCCCTGACGGAGGATCTCGAGTCGGATGACAAAGTGGAGGCACTGATACCTACGGCGTTCACATGGTGGACGGCGCTTCAGGATGCAAAGCCGACAAACTCGGAGCCGCAAGCAACAAAGCCGGCCAGTTCGAATGCGGGACCTGAACTTGCAGTCGTACGCAGTAGTATCAAACCGCTTCGGTAGTTCCGTGTCGACCGAACGATCTTCATGCTCCAAAAATCGGAGCCTTGAAGCGGATTGCGCTCGAGATAAGTAAGCGAGCCGATATGGATCAGCCTCTAAAGGCCTCTGGTGAACCTGCTTCCTCGCCTCTGAAATTGCGCGCAGATGATGATCTGGCTGTCATCCAAACGAAACAGGGTAGCGCTGCGACGGCGATAGAATCCACGATCAATGACGTTTTCCTGAATGAAGGGCACGCAAAGCGCGCGCTTGCCGACAACCTGCGTCCGAGGGCGATCGACGGCCAGACGATTCAGACGCGCGCCGATTCGGCCTTCAAGACGTTCACCGCAAGTAAATATACCCCTGCCGACAGAGCGAGACCCACCTATGCCCCTTCAGGCGTTGAACTTGACCCCGGCTCCAGCGAGAGGACAGTCCGTGCCGGACTGGACTCTCTCGCTGCCTCTGCCCAGCTTCGCACGCTCCGGATGCGCGAGACCGATTCAGTTATGAAGTTTATCGACGGGCGGGGGGCACCCGTTGGAATCCTTGGTATGATATCACTTGCTGACCTGCTCACTTACATCGAAGAGCGCATAGACGCGCTGCCGTCTGGGCGGCCCCGTCTTATTCTGTCACCCTGCGACGCTGAAAACGAGGCAGAAGAGTGGCTTCGTAGCGTGGAGCAGGGCGGTACACAAGATGCTACGCAGGAGATGCCTCAGGCCAGCAACTCCGCATCCCCCGATCGGAACAACCCTGACCTGCCCAGTGAAGCGGATGTACGAAAATTTATCGATCCACAAGTCATCTCGCTCATGGCGAACGTAGCGGCGCCAGAAGCGCAGGTCCGGTTCGAAGTTCCGCGACGCCAGCAGCAGACTGATCTCGCCGAGGCGTTGCAAACGTTGGAGTTTCGCTCGGGGCCTTCGGATGTCACGTCCTACCACGACTTCAGCAGTTTGCAGATTGCGTTTCAGCACATATGGACGGAAATCTTCGATGGGCAGCTCGCCCCGTTGGGCAAAGAACTCTATTACGAGTACATCAAGCTTAAAGCATCCCTCGGGATCGACGATGGTACCGATCGTACTATCGACACTCTGGATGATCTAGCGCAGCTTATGCGCGAAATCCGAGATCTAGCGACGATTAAGGCTATCGATACGCCGCCCGCCCTGCAACAATCAACCTATCCCGGCGTCGGCTCCTCAATCTCTGCCACAAGTGTGGCCGATGCAGTCAAGTACGGCGCTCTCGGCGGCGTCGTAGCAGATGCAACTGGAAGCGACGCATTCGGCGCGCTCTCCGACCCTGTGGGTTGGAGTGTTGGAAAGATTGCGCAGTGGCTCGCGGGAAAGCCAACTTTGACATGGGACGACTTCGAGACAACTGAGACGCCAGACAAGCCGCCATTGCCGCTTGAGGGTGACCGCATTCAGGTAGTGTTCGAGCCGGATGTGATGCCGGCTGGCCAAGTCGAGATTGTCATCGCAAACACCAAACAAACGTGGTGGTGGAAGGGTATCGATTTCTTTCTATTCAGTCTCGACGGTAAGATTCTGAGTACGAAGCGCGCCGCTACCGACATTGACAACGTCAAGGGCTGGAATCCGTCCAAGACTGATCGCTTGCAGGTCGCGACTGGCGATCTTAGAACCGGAGCGCTTGAATTCGTAAAAGACGCGCCTAGAGGAATCGGTGGATTTCCGACTGGTTTCTATCGACTGACAGGGCTCGATACCAAGCTCACTGATCGCATGCGTGTCACCTTCACGTGGATCAAGGACTGAGTCATGGCGCCAAATATAGGGAATCCAGTCGCTCGCGTGTTCAGACCCGGGTCGGCGAGTGTGGTTGCTCTGGCAGCGAGCCAAACCGGCAGTATTGCCACTAGCCAGGACACGCTCAACGGTGCAAGCCGTCTGCAGCATTTGCTGGTGTCGCTAGACGCAATGATGCGAGAACGATACGCATTCGATGTGTTCGCAAAGGATTCAATCAACTTCGGCCTGATGCTCACATACCGCCAGACCTGGGAACCCAAGAACTATCAGGTCGGGGACCTCGTTTCCACGATACCGCTCAGTCCTAAAGAAGTCCGCCGCTACACGACGAAAGTGGTCACGAAGAAGAGCCGCGCTCGTAAGGAGCTGGAGGACAACCTACACACTAGGCGATCGGAGCAGAATGAGACCTCGCGCGCCGAGTCCGAAATTGTTGAGAAGGCCAGCCAGACCAGCAATTTCAAGATAACCGCGGCAGAATCGATAGGGAACGACAAGATATACGATATCAAATCGATGCAGGAGGCCGGTGGCGATCAAAGTAAGGCATCTCAGACGACGAAGCGCGAATTTCGTGAAAGCGTAGTGAAGGCAGCGCAGGAGTATCGCCAGCAGCACAGAGTCGAGCTCGACACGACCAGCACAACCGAAACCGAAGAAACGACTTTCAACGAAATCCAGAACCCGAACGACGAACTCGCCGTTACATACCTATTTTATGAGCTCCAGCGAACGTACGCTCTAAGGGAGCGGATTCAACGCATTACCCCGGTCGTTCTCGTAGCCAATGACGTGCCGGCACCGCACGAGATTGATGATGCCTGGCTCATCAGGCACGATTGGATCTTACGGAGAAGCATCCTCGACGATTCTTTTCGTCCGGCGCTCGACTACCTCGTCAAGAGCTTTGTTGGAGCGGAAGTTAACATTCGCATTCTGGAGAGCAATGCGCAGGCGCAGAAGGCGGTCGTCGACGCGCTTACGCAACAGATTCAGGCTCAGAGTGAGGTCCTTGGAAAGGACCAGCAGGACGTGATGAGTGCGGTACGGGGATTGGGTACGAGCGAACAGCAACAAGGAATGATCAATATAATTTCGCGCATTTTCGACCCCATCGGCATCACCGGGCAGAAGGATACAGGGGCGGCTAGCGCCGCACAGGCGATGGTTGATTACGCGAAAGAAATACGTGATCGGGCCGAACGGGAACGGTCGCGACTGCTTGCCGAGCTCGAGGTTGCGAACACAGCGCTACAAAGCGCCACGGATAAGTTTTCCGCGGCAGTTAAAGAACACTATGATAATGTTGCAGCGGTAGATCGGCTGCGCGTGCATATTAAAGACAACATTCTGCACTACATGCAAGCGATTTGGAGCTACGAGCCGCCGGACCAACGTTACTTTCGTCTGTACAATATCGATGTTCCCGACATCGTGGTAGACACCACGAGTGAACGGGCGCCCGTGCGCAGGTTAGATCCCGACATCTGGGATCTGATCGAAGGCAGGCGAACGCTTTCGCTCTCAATTCCGGTCCCGAAGGTCACTGTTGGAAAGAAGAAGTTGGTGGAGGTTGCGGATTTAGATCAGGTTTTTGGCTACAAGGGCAATTACGCTATCATTGGCCTCAAAAGGAACAATTTTGTCACGCTGCACATGATGCAGGACTATCTTGAAGTTGATGAAGACGCGCAGCTCCGAGACCCTGACTCACTTGGCGGATACAGCATTGAGGAACTGAAGGGGCTTGTACGTTGCCTGTATGACCGAGATCCAACCGCCTACAGCCAAAACCGTGACGAGATAAAGCGTATGCTAGCTGAACTCATGACGAGGACAGACGACACGAGCGAACTTGTCGTGGTTCCGACGTCATCACTTTACATAGAGGCGTTGGTCGGGACCCACCCGTTGCTGGAGGACTTCAAGCTCATTCATCGTGCGCTCGATGTAAAGAAGGTCCAGGCCGAAGTGCGGCATGCGGAACTTGAGAACATCCGGCTCGCCGCGAGGGCGTTGAAGGGCGAGTACGAGGATCCAGATATCGACAGAAAAATTGTTATCGAGAATAGCGACAAAAACATCACGATCCAAGCAGACAACACATCAGAACGATGAGCTAGAGTATTGCAGGGGCGAGAATGTTCGCGGCCCCTGCTCTCATTCAAAAACTAAATGTCTTGCGTCCGGCCGCTCTGGTTTACAAGCGTGAACATGGCAGATCAAATTTGCGAAACCCGACGGAACTACGTATGAACTAGAATGGAGTGACAACACGACGGCCCGAGCATGGGCTGACGTAGTGGGCCACAGATTGCTTTCAGGATCACGTCTTACCAAAGAGGGAACGCCCGCGCTACCGACCACTTCCAGTGAAATGGGCCCACCACCCCTTTCACCGCCGCGTCCGGGTCGAAAGCCGGGGAAAAAACAAGAACCGATTTCGCCCAAAGCCGAGTCGCAAAACGTACCTGCACCGATCCGCGAACCGCAGCATAAGCTGAAAGCGGCTGAGCAGGAAGAAGCGGACAGCGGCGAGTCCGCTTGAGTCAGTCAAATGGAGTACGGAAGTATCAGAGGATAGAGCTTGAGAACACCCGGCTTTGCGTGGCAGCAATTGAGCGATCGAAATTGAGAGATGCCATGCGCCAAGCCGGACAGAGCCGCTGGGAGATTGTCGAACCATGCTTACCGCTTGGCAAGCGACGTGGATTCTTATTGGAATCCTCAAGTTAAGAGTCTAGCAAGGACCGGATTCCGATTTTTGAGAAGAAGTCGCAATTGAAGCGGACAATCTTACTAAGGCAGCTAGCGTTTGACTGACTATTGTTTCAAGAGATAAACAGAATGTCTGACACACGCGAAAAGGCTCGAGGGACGGAAGACCGTGGTTTGGGAGGTACGGTAAAGTTTGTGCCACCTCCTCGAAGGGGCCCTCAAGGGGTGATCGTACATGGTCAAAAGGTATGGGAGATAGAGCAAGACGTGCTAATTGTGGGCAAGGCCAGAAAAGACGCGGCGCGCAAGACCGCTCGATCCAACCAAGGAGTAGAATCCGGAAGGCCCAACCAACCGCTACCCTCAGTTCTGGCGAAGCCGCAACTCCCTCAGTTGCAAGGACCAAAGTCCGGGAAGCCCGACCGACCACACTCAGTTATGACGAAACCACAGCTCCCTCGGTTCCAAGGGCTGGAATCCCGGAACGCCAAAAAACCGCTACCCTCGGTTCAGGCAAAACCGCAACTCGGTCCGTTCCCCATTTTCGAGCCAAGACCGGGGTTCGAGCCAATTCCCTGGTCCGAAAAAATGTATGACGCTGAACGTGGGATCGGCACTGATATGAGGCTCGTCGAGCCCAAGGGCATCGAGGTTGATGAGCCCAAGCCCTCTGCCGCTGAGTATTTCAAAGGCCACCCGCCGTCGCTTGAAACGCTGGCGCAGGTAGGCGGCTTGATTCGAGCGCTGCTCTACACTTTCAACCTCGCCTCGCTGGGATCTCCTGAGATGGTCGCAAAAACGGAGGAAGTGGCGGATCGCCTGCTGCCATTCGCGTACGCACCAGAGGATGTTGCCCGGGCGAAGCACTTTGAGCAGGGTTGGGCGATGATTTTTTGCACAATGCTAGACGCATGGCAATTTGCTGAACCGGCTGGGGACCTGTCCCTTGTTGCCCGG
>WNFY01005643.1_pt1 | contig 11288 bp, 14 predicted proteins | sample 5400091 | NCBI WGS metagenome assembly WNFY01 (sample SAMN13153364, study PRJNA577476) | soil metagenome | isolation source: 60 cm soil or saprolite under grassland replicate 1 | place: USA:California | collected 2016-06-15
GCAAACCCAGCACTTTGTTGTAAGCTCTTGGTCGATGCGTAACCGAATTTTCAAAGTGCTGGGTGGCTCAGCTCTTTCTCGTTAGACGGTCGGTACTCCAGATGAAGGTCTACAATATCCTGACGATCATGTTGGCGGGCGCGGCCGCCTCAGCCGTACAGTCGCACGCTGGCGCCGGGCGGCCTATGGCCGAACGCGAACTTGTCGCCCTCATGAGGGAAATCGACCGCGCACATCAGACGAGTGACGTAGCGACGTTCGACCGCATCTGGGCCGACGATTATGTGCTCACCGACTACCGCGGCATAATTAAGGACCGAGCGCGGGCGCTCGCGGAGTGGAAGGCCAGCGAGCATCGCTACGCCTCGTACGTGAGTGATGATATACGCGTGCGGGTTTATGGAGAGGCGGCAGTGGTGACGGCACGGGTCACGCGAGCGAGCCTGAGTGATCCGCAGAACGTCGGGCAGTTCCGCCATACCCGAGTCTTCGTCCGGCAACGTGGTCGCTGGCGGCTCGTCGCAACCCAGGTCACGCCTATTGTTCGCACGCCATAGGACCACGTTGGCCTAACCAATCGCTGCAGCCAACCCCGCCACTCCACTTGCGCTGCGCGTGAGGACAAATCGAATGTTTCGCATTGAGCGTCACATTTCGGTGTCGGCTTTGCTGTCGAGGTAGAGGACGACAAAGGCGATGCCGAGGAGCGGTTGAAGAATTCGCTGCAGAATGTTCAGCGCCAAAGCCGGATAATCGAATCCGTGCGCCTTCAAACTGGCGTTCATTTTTTGGAGAAGCGCCTGGGGATCCTGGGTGCGCATCAATTCGGCCAAATAGTCGCGCAACATCGGCCACACCGGAATGATGGTGACTGCTATTACAAAGGCGAACCAAATCGAAACGATGAGCGCGCCGCGCCAGAGCGGCCGTTGATACCAGGGAAGATCGCGGCCGCTCCGCGCCAGATTTTTGCTTTCGCGTAAGGCATCGGTAGCGGTCGCGTTTTCGAGCACGGTGAATTGTTGCCAGAAAAGAACGTTGATGAAAAATCGGCCGAACAACCAAACTTGAAACGCGAGCAGACCGAGCGCGAGCACGATGGAAAAGAGCGTCGCTGAAGTGACAACCATGACGGCGATTCCGAGAGCGAACAGGGTCAACAAAAAGAAAACGCCGTAGACAAACAGGCCAAGACCGGCGACGCGCGGCCAATATTTAGCCGCCCCATTGAGGACGCTCAGAAAACCGATGCGATGTCCGGTCGCAAGTTCGGCGGTGAGAATCTGGATGCCGGCGATATAAACCGGGATCAGAACAATTCGGAGCACGAGCATGCACAATCCGAAAGCCACCGCGACCAGCGTTCGCAGGTCGACGTTCACGCCGGGCGCGGTGTCGATGAAGCGGCTGGCGAACTCGGCGCAAAGAATCGGGACGATGCTGAGCAACGCGAGGCAAAGGAATTGGAAGAAACCGCGAAAATAAATTCGAAATGTCTCGACCAAAATGTTTCGACTCGGCGGTTCCAAGGATGTAGGGGCGGCCGTGTCGGCCGCGATGCGGTCGGAGGTTTCTGCGCGCGACACGGTCCGAGCCGGCCTGGCCTTTGCCTCCACAGTTGTTTGCACGGGCGGACGCGCGACTTGAAACAAACCGGGAATGTCGCCGGCGGTTTTCCAAAGATCGACATCTACCATGCGGGCTGGATTTGTGGGCAGGACGCGACCATCGGCTTTCCATTCGCGCAACGTCGCGAGATCGGCTGGACCGTATTCTTTTCCCTCGACTCGAATGATCCACTGCTCCGGCATTTCCTCATCATTGGACAGGAAGAACAGGATGAACAGAGGTTTTGCTAAAACGAATGTCGGCCTGGGTTTTGAAATCCCTGGAATCGAGTGAATCCTCTCTACTGACATGAAGCTGCTCTTGATAGATGGGCATTACTACGTTTACCGGTCGTTTTTCGCGATTCCGAACCTGTCCAATTCGCGCGGCGAACCGACGAATGCGATTTTCGGTTTTACAAAAACGCTGCGCCTGATGATCAAACACCTGCAGCCGGAGCTGGGAGCAGTGTTTTGGGACGAAGGCATGCCAGAGCGGCGAGTGAAATTGCAACCGGCCTACAAAGAAACCCGCAAAGAAATGCCGCTACCGATGGTGCCGCAATTGGAGTTCATCCAAAAATTGACACCGCTGCTCGGATTTAAAAATATTTCGCTGCCAAATACCGAGGCCGACGACTTGATGGGCTGTTATGCGATAGCGGCCTGCAAGCGGAAAGGAATGGAAGTCGTTCTCGCGACCAACGACAAAGATTTGTATCAGTTGATCGGTCCGTGCGTAAAAGTCTACACCACGGCCAAGGCCGATCTCGCTTCGCCGAAAGATGGGTTCGCGTTACTCGGCGAAACCCAAGCGACTGCGAAATGGGAGGTGCCGCCAAAACTGATCGGCGACGTGCTGGCGATTTCGGGAGATTCCGTCGACAATATTCCGGGCGCCGGGATCGGACGGAAAACGGCGGCCGGACTGGTCCGCGAATTCGGCGGCTTGGAAGAGCTGCTTGCGAACATCGACAAGGTGAAAAGCATGCGTAACCGGGAAAAGCTCACCGCCGCTCGCGACCAAATTCTGCAGAACCGAAAAATGGTGGAGCTCGATTGCCACATGGAGCTCCCGGTCGCGATCGACGACCTTCGGATCAAGCCGGATTATCCGACGCTGATCGCCCAACTGGAGAAATGCGAGTTCAAATCGCTTTTGCAAGAGGTAAAGGATGAGGCTGCGCGGGTCGGCGGTTCGGCCCAGGAGGAGATGAAGTTGTAAGTGCCTGGAGTAGTTGGCCTTGCTCAGTCCGAAAAAATCGTAAATAATTCGAACGCCAGCCTCTGTCCGCTGTCCAATTTAACAGGTTAAGGCGATTCGGGTGGTTGCACGTTTCTAGTATTTGCTGTTTCTCCTTGGCGTGCGCTGCCCGAATCTTTTTTTTTGCGCAGAAAGTGCTCTGAATTGCGGTGTTGCGGCGCCCAGCCAAAATGGTTTGATAGCGGCCGCGGTTTATGCAGAGCGACACTAGCCCGTTCGGCCTCCGCGGCTTCCTCATCGACGCGCCAGAGTTCGGCACTTTGCGCGGTCGCCCCAACGGCGCCGTGATTATCGACAACGGGCGGATTTCGGAAATCGGCGAGTACGATGATCTGCGCCGGCTCCGACCCAATTCAATGGTTTGGATCGACCGAAGAGGAACGGCAATTTTCCCCGGACTGATCGATTGCCACACGCATTTGCCGCAATATTCGGTTGTCGCCCGCTGCGAAAGCGAACTCCTGCCTTGGCTGCGGGAACATATCTTCCCGGTGGAGCGCGAGTTTACCGGGCCGAAAGCGCGAGCGGAAGCGCCGCGGTTTTTTCACGAGCTGGTGCGCAATGGCACGACCACGGTGATGGCTTACGCGGCAATTTATGAGGACAGTTGCGAGGTTGGGTTCGAGGCCGCCAAACAAAGCGGCATTCGCGCAATTCTCGGGAAAATGATGATGGACCTCGGCTCCTACGGCCAGCTTCAACCGAAAAAGGTGCTCTCTATTTCACTCCTGGAAAGTGAACGTCTTTGCCGTAAATGGCATCGGGCCGAAGAAGGCCGGCTCGAGTACGCCTTCAGCCCGCGTTTCGCGGTCACTTGTTCGGAAAAAATGATGCGTGGCGCCGCCGAACTGGCAGCACGACTCGAAGCATATCTGCAAACACATCTGGCGGAAAATCGCGAGGAACTGGAAAAGGTGCATCATCTTTACATGAATGCACGCGACTACACCCATGTGTATGAAAAATGTGGAATGCTCACGGCGCACACAATGCTTGGTCATTGCATTCATCTTAATCCGCGAGAGATCGCGGCCATCGCGGCCGCGCAATCCAGCGTGGCGCATTGTCCCAGCTCAAATCTCTTTCTTGGCAGCGGCTTGATGAAGTTGGACCAACTGTTGAAAGCCGGAATCAATGTCGGACTCGGTTCCGATGTCGCCGGTGGACCGGAGCTAAATATGTGGCAGGTAATGCGCGCGGCGATTGAAGTGCAAAAGGCACGCAGCGCCTACGAACCAAACTTGCGACCGCTTCGTCCGAGCGAAGCGTTTTTTCTCGCCACCCACGGCGGCGCGCGTGCACTCGGCAAAGCCAGTATCATCGGCACGCTCGACGCCGACAAACAAGCCGATCTGATCGTTGTCGATCTTGCCGCGCTCATGCCGTATCCAAATCACAATGGTCTGTCCAAGCTCGCAGCTGAAGATGTGGTCGCGCTTTGCATCTACCGCGGCGGGCCGCAGGCCAATCTCGAAACTTACGTTCGCGGCAAATGCGTCTATCAAGCGCCCAGTCTGGCCACCGCCACATGAAACCGGCGACGGTCGATCCAATCGAAATCGCCTTGCGCGAAGACATCGGCGATGGCGACATCACGACGGATTTTTTTGTTTCGAAGAATCAGCCAGCGATGGCGCGAATTATTGCTCGTGAGCGAGCGATTCTCGCCGGAACTGAAACGGCCGCGGAAGTTTTTCGGCGCGTCGATTCGGCATTGGACGTCGCGGTGCTTCGAAATGATGGCAGCGAGGTCAACGATGGTGACAATGTGATCGAGCTTCGAGGATCAGCACGTTCAATTTTGAAAGCAGAGCGTGTGGCGCTGAATTTTTTGCAGCGACTGTCCGGGATCGCAACCCTGACACGAAAATTTGTCGACGCCGCCGCCAACGATCACGTGAAAATTCTCGACACCCGTAAAACGACGCCCGGCCTCCGCGCGCTCGAGAAAGCGGCCGTGGTCGCCGGCGGCGGGGCCAATCATCGCTTCGGTCTCTTCGACATGGTGCTTGTGAAAGACAACCATCTCGCCGCGAGCAGGGGATCGGACGCTTTTGCCAAAGCAGTGCGTAAATTCCGCGAGGCACGACCGAATGTTCAAATCGAAGTGGAGGCCGATACGCTCGAGCAAGTCCGCACGTTTTTGGAAATCGGCGGCATCGATCTGATTCTGCTCGACAACATGAAGCCGGCACAAATTCGCGAGGCGATCGCGCTCGGCAAAAACAAAGTGAAATTTGAAGCGAGCGGCGGTGTCACTCTAAAAAACATCCGCCAAATTGCCGCTACCGGGGTCGATTACATTTCCATCGGCGCGCTCACACACTCGCCCCGCGCGATCAATTTCTCTCTCGAGCTAACGCCGCTGGCTCCATGACCGCATTCGACGCGCTGAGTGCCGACAAACTCCGTGCCGATGTCGATCCTGCAATTGTTGGCCGTGAGATTGTGGTCGTCGACGAGACAACTTCCACGAACGATTCCGTTTTGGAACGCGCTTCGCCATCGACGCCAGAAGGTTTGGTCGTATTTGCGGAACGCCAGACAGCCGGACGCGGCCAACGTAGTAATTTTTGGGAATCGGCTGATCGCAAAGGACTCTGGTTCTCGTTTTTGCTTCGGCCGAAGATCGAGATTGGGGATTCGCCGCACCTGGCTGAGTGGGCCGCGCGCACAGTTGCCGACACGATTTCGAGAGAATTCGCCTTACCGGCGACGGTCAAATTGCCTAACGATGTTATTGTCGCTGGGAAAAAAATCGCCGGCGTTCTGGTTGAAATGCGCGCTCAAAAAAACGCGCCGCACATCGCCATCGTCGGTATCGGAGTAAATGTGAATCATCAACCAGAAGGTTTTTCGGAAGAGCTCCGCACGCAGGCGATTTCTTTAGCGATGGCGTTGGATCGAGAAATCGACCGTCATCAATTCGCGGTCGCGCTGCTGCGAAATCTGGATCGGACTTACGGCGACGCTTTCGCGCGATGATTTTGCAACGCCCGCAATTTCTCCAACGCCCGACCACTGTCGATTTCTTCGCGCGCTAATTGAATTCCCTCTTTCAAATCGCGCGCCAGTCCCGCAACCACAAATCCTCCGGCTGCGTTCACAATGGTCATGTCGCGTTTCGCGCCGGAAATTTTCCCTGAAAGAATACCGTCAATCGTGGCAGCATTTTCGCGCGCGTCGCCGCCCTGCAATTCGCCTACAGCCGCACTCGGAATGCCGAGCCAGCTCACATCGAGAACCGCCGACGTGATTTTGTCATCGATCAGCTCCGCGACTGTGGTTGCGCCGCTCACGGAAATGTCGTCGATACCGGCATCATTATCGCCGAGGCCGTGCACGACCCAGGCGCGCTCACGTCGAAGCTCCCGCAGAACTTCGGCGAAGATTCCGGTCAGTCGCGGATCAAAAACGCCGATTATCTGTCGCGAAGGCCGCGCCGGGTTTAACAGCGGTCCAAGCGCATTGAAAATCGTGCGCACATTTTGCCGGGCAAGACGTTGACGCATCTCCGCCAGCACCCGAAACGCTGGATGGTATTGGCGGGCATATAGAAAACCGAGCCGGTGCCACTTGAGACATTCGCGTAATTGTTCGGGCGCGAGATCGAACGGCACGCCGAGTTGTTCGAGAACATCGGCGCTGCCGCAGCTGGATGTCACGCGGCGATTGCCGTGCTTCACCACCACCGCTCCGCCCGCCGCCACCACGAACGCGACCGTGGTTGAAACATTAAACAAATTGAGGCCGTCACCGCCGGTGCCGCAAACGTCCACCATTGGCCCGGGCATATCGGCGGGTGCGATCATCGGATCGACAGCGCGCTTCATCAACGCGCGAACGAAAGCCGCAATTTCTTCGGCCGTTTCCCCTTTTTTATGCAGCGCGGTCAAGAACTCCGCTTTCATCTGGTCGTCGACTTCAGACGTAAGCAACAGCGTGACCGCGTCACCGATCTCGGCCCTGTTGAGATCCAGCTCGTTGCGCAGCTTTTCGGTCAGCGTGTTCAGAGCAAGCTCCGGCGCCCAGATTACGCCGTCTGCAGATCGATCTGGCGTATCCATTCCCGGTAAACTTTCGGCGAAATTTCAGACGGTTTGATCTCGCTCCGCCCGCCCCAGAAAACGTTTGTGTAGGAAACGGGAATGCCGCACGACTGTAGATGTCGATCTATCGCGGCCTTGTGATCGAGGAGCCGTTGTTTGTCGGTGCCGTGCGCCACCGCCATGATGTTCACGTTCTTGAATTCCGGACCGGCTTCGCGCCAGTAACAATGAGTGAGAATACGATGCCGCCCAACTTCGCCGCCGGTTTCGATTTCGCGCCCGGATGGCACCGTCCAATGAAACAATGCGTTGAAACGCGTGACCCGAACGCCGGTCTGCGAAGGTTTGACGTGTTCGAGGAATGTTGAAAAACGCCCGATGATTTTGCGCGCGCTTAAATCTTCCGCCACCCGATAAAATTCATCCGAACTGACTTCCGCTTCTTTTGCGCGCGACTGCCACAGATTCGGACGAATTTCCTCCGGCGCGAATTCGCGTTTCAACGCGAGCAAAACGTTCCACTCGTGTTCGCCAAGATCGACAACCTCCACCCGAATCATCTTCGCCGGCGCGTCCGCTTTCTCTCCCGGTTCGATCGTTTTTCGACGGACATGCCCAACGCCAAGTGTGAAAATTCCCTTCGCCGGCATGATCCGGAATTTTTCCGCGCCGACTTTTTGGGTGAGCAATTCGCAATGTTTTTGCAGCGAAAAACCGTGCGGCACTTTTAGTGTCGTCCAAAGTTTGTATTCCGAACCGGCGCTCACGGTGTCGGTCGAACGCACGACCACGTGACCGGAAAACGGATCGCGTTGAAACATCCAATCAAACGCGCTGTTGATCTTGTCTTCGGGAACTTTCCACGCGACCAGCGCGCCGTCAGCGAGATTGGTCGCAAGCAGCGTTTGCCGGACACGGCGGATCGTTCCGGCGCGGAGCATGGCGGCGATCCGTGCCATCACAACATCGACCTCCACGCCCGAGCGCCGCGCGATTTCCTCGAACGGCTCGCGGACGAAGCCTTCGATCTTGTCCTCCGAAATAGCGAGGATTTTGGCGTTGATCGGATCGTCATGCTCGACCGGCAGCATGCGAATTAATCGAATGTCGGAGCGAGATTGTCCAACGCGCTCCGAAAAAAGCTACACCCTAAATAGCCAATTTCGTGTCAGGCTATGCAGGATATGACGGCGGCAAAATGACAACTCGTGCCCCCGAGAACGAACACGTGCCAGATAAAATGCGAATAGCGAAGGCGTTGGTTCAAAAAAAATAACACTCCGGTCGTGTAAGCGATGCCACCGGCAAGCAACCAAAGCAGGGCCGATAGTGGAATTGCCATGGCGAGCGGCCGAATCACGAGCAGCCCCAGCCAACCCGTTCCGAGATAAAGAGATATCGACAGTTTGGAATAACTCTCGGTGCCGCGCGTTGCCTTCATCACGACGCCGAAAACGGCCAGCATCCAGACGGCTGCGAGCAAGATCAAACCTCCCGAGCCACGCATCGGACCCAGCCCGAAAGGTGTGTATGTGCCGGCGATTAACAAAAAGATCGCGGAATGATCAATTACACGCCAAAGAGATTTTCCACGCGCGCTCGGCCAAGCATGGTAGAAAGTCGAGCTGAGATATAAGATCGACATCGTAATTGCGAAAACGACCGTGCCGATAAAAAAGCCCGTGCTGCTGTGGTCGAACACTGCCAGGAGCAAAATCGGCGCGGAAATCAGGGCGGCTACCAATCCAATACCGTGGCTGATCGTATTGGCCAATTCTTCGCCCGCGGATTGCACTCGCTTTGACAAAACAGTTCTCTCGTCGATGACATTCATTAAACGACCAGACCACGAGAACCCCACCACGCGATTTTGGAAAGGAAAATCATTACGCGCTGGCAGGTGAAGAGAGTTCTTGCAAGCCTCTGGCAAAATAAACGCGATTTCGTTCTAGAACCGCGCCGCGCCGCATGAAGAGATGGCGAACCTGATCTGGATAACGGCGGCTATTAACCCCGGTATTTATTCCGAAAAACGCCTTTCCGCCCGGCTGCAAATGACGCGCGAGATCATTCAGAAAGAAGTTCCATTCATCGACACCCCAGACACGACGGCCTTGCCGATCGGCGTTGAAGCCCGTGGCGAACGCGGTAATCAAATCGAATCTGCGCCCGAGATCGGGCAACGGCTCGAAGGCGTGAATTGTACAAATTTTTCGTTCGACGTGAAAAAGCTCGATTAGCTCATCGAAAAGTCGATCTCCACCCGTATCGATTCCGAGGCAGTGATGTCCAAATTGCTCGCAAACGAACAGAAAGAACCCGCCGCCGCAGCCAAGATCGAGAATATCCAGTGGAGCCAGCCGATGGAGCTTCAGGTCCTGCACGCGTTGGACATTCACTTTCATCCACCGATCGAACCCCAAAAGATACTTTCTGTATTTTTCCGAATCTGTTTTCGATGTTTCGTAGCGGGATTGAATCTCACGCATGCGCGCCTGATCGACCTGCGCTAAGAGCCGGCCAACCGGAAGCGGATGCAATCTCCTTTGCAACCGCCGCAAACCGCGCGCCTGGTCTTCCCGCGAAAAAAGTTTCCCAATTTTGTGCGAAAGTTTCATGAAATACCAACTCGCCAGCGACCCTAACGCCGCCTGACCTGAAGATTCATAGCCACAAACAATAAACCAAAAGCATTAAGAGCGATCTTTTTCGACGCGGCCGGTACCCTGTTTTACCTAACGGAAACGGTCGGTCAACATTATGCGCTCGTCGGGAACGAGGTCGGACTAAGCCTCGACGCGCAGAAACTCGATTGCGCATTTCTGTCCGCCTGCCAGCAACCCGACGGCTCCGAGCATGATCAAACCTCTTGATTGGCGAAGCGGCCCGAGCCCAAACGGCGTGTAGGTCCCGGCGATTAACAGAAAAATCGCGGAATGAGCGGCCGCGTTCATCAAGTTGCAAATGAAAACCGGTTGTCTCGCATTTAATCTTACTTTTCATCAAGGCCGAGCCATTCCCGAACGCGTTGCCGGCGCAGCTCGAAAGTTTGATGAAGTTTTGGCCGCTGCTCTGGTGTCAGAATCGCGTTGATTCGATCTTCTCCGCGCGAGAGAATTCCCTCCGTCTCGCGCAAATCCATTGCGCGCAGATTCGTCAGCTCATCGTCGATCTGCTGCAAAATCGGCCGGATTTTCTGGTCCTGATCGGGCGTCAGTTTCATTTCCGACCGCCAGCGATCGGGCGTATTCGAAAACCAGCGCCGCGGATCGCCGTTTCGTCGCATTTCGTCTTTGGCCGAGCCCATCACGAAAAATGCGCCTGTGACCGCGCCCGCAACAAAAGTTGCAAGGACAAGGAAAGCCGTCTTCCATCGATTTGACCCGTTCATGTCTACAACAAACAAAATCGAGACGCCGACAAAAGCGATCTTTTTCGATGCGGCTGGGACACTCTTTCATCTGCCGCGCGGCGCCGGCTACCATTACGCACTCGTCGGCGAGGAGATCGGATTGAAACTCGATTCTCGACAACTCGATCGCGCGTTCAACAAGGCCTGGAACGCAATGCTGCGGCGGGAACCGATCGCTGGCCCGCGCGAAAACGATGACAAAGACTGGTGGCGGCAGCTTGTCGATCGTGTGTTGAACGAAGCTGCGCCTTCGCTCAAAGAGTTCGACCGCGATAATTTCTTCGAGATCGCTTACGAACATTTCGCCGAAGCCGGCGTGTGGGAGCTTTATCCCGAAGTCCTCGAAGTCCTGGAAAAATTATCTCCGCGGTTTCAGCTCGCAGTCATTTCAAATTTTGACGGGCGCCTGAGAATGATTCTGGAGCAGCTCGGCGTCTCAAAGTTTTTCAAACATGTTTTTCTTTCAAGCGAGCTCGGCGCGGACAAACCAGATCCGGAAATCTTTCGGCGGGCATTAAATTTGGTTCGCCTGGAACCGAACGAAGTCTTGCACGTCGGCGACGATCCGGAACACGACTGGAAAGGAGCGGCGGCGGCGGGATTGTCGGTCTTTCAATTGGATCGAAACAAAAATTCGCTCCGCGATTTGCTCACGATCCTGTGATTTGAAGGGACGCGCTCCGTCGCGTCTCATTTATTCGGACGGCACAGAGGCCGTCCCTCCATTCTTGCGGCAGGAGGTGAACTGGATTAAAAACTTCTCTCCAGCGGGTCGGTAGCTCAATCGGTAGAGCAGCGCCCTTTTAAGGCGTTGGTTCCGGGTTCGAGTCCCGGCCGGCCCAGTTTTCTCTATGAATCAGAAGTGGATGTCGATCTTCGCCGCGGTTTCAGCAGTCGCGCCGCTGCGCGCCGCTGATTTCGACCTCGCCGCGAGCGCGACCAATCAGCTCGGCGTC
>WNFY01005644.1_pt1 | contig 11286 bp, 8 predicted proteins | sample 5400091 | NCBI WGS metagenome assembly WNFY01 (sample SAMN13153364, study PRJNA577476) | soil metagenome | isolation source: 60 cm soil or saprolite under grassland replicate 1 | place: USA:California | collected 2016-06-15
GCCGACCGGGCGGAACTTCTACTCGGTCGACCCCAAGGCGCTGCCGTCCGAGCTGGCCTACGCCACCGGCGAGCGGCTCGCCGGCGACCTGCTGGACCGCTACCTGGACGAGGAGGGCGCCTATCCCGAGACGGTCGGGATCGTGGTGTGGGGCACCTCGGCCATGCGGACGCAGGGCGACGACATCGGCGAGGTGCTCGCGCTGCTCGGGGTCCGGCCGGTGTGGAACGCCGAGTCCCGGCGCGTGACCGGCATCGAGGTCGTCCCCCCGGAGCGGCTCGGCCGGGCGAGGATCGACGTGACCGTGCGGATCAGCGGCTTTTTCCGCGACGCCTTCCCCAACCTGGTCGCGCTGCTGGACGACGCGGTCACCATGGTCGCGGAGCTGGACGAGCCCGACGACCAGAACTTCGTGGCCAAGCACGCCCGCGCCGAGCGCGCCGCCGGCTCGGACTGGCGCCGCGCCACCACCCGCATCTTCGGGTCGAAGCCGGGAGCCTACGGCGCCGGGCTGCTGCCGCTGATCGACGCCCGCAACTGGCGCACCGAGGCCGACCTGGTCGAGGTGTACGAGGTCTGGGGCGGCTACGCGTACGGTCGGGGGCTGGACGGCGTGGCGGCCAGGGAGGCGATGCGCGCCAACCTCGCCCGCGTCGGCGCGGTGGTGAAGAACGTCGACACCTACGAGCACGACCTGCTCGACTCCGACGACTACTTCCAGTACCACGGCGGGATGGTCGCGGCGGTGCGGGCGGCCAGCGGCCACGCTCCACGCGCCTACCTCGCCGACTCGGCCGACCCGGCGCGGGTGCGGACCCGCGGGCTGGCCGAAGAGATCCGCCGGGTGGTCCGCGCCCGGGTGCTGAACCCCCGCTGGATCGCGTCGATGGCGCGTCACGGCTACAAAGGCGCGTTCGAGCTGGCCGCCACCGTGGACTACCTGTTCGGCTACGACGCCACCACCGGGGTGGTGGAGGACTGGGTCTACCAGGCGGTGGCCGAGCGCTACGTGCTGGACGAGGTCACCGCCCGCTTCATGCGGCGGTCCAACCCCTGGGCCCTGCGCGCGGTCGCGGAACGGCTGCTGGAGGCGGCCGACAGAGGGCTGTGGACAACGCCGAGCGAAAGTGTGTTCGAACGGTTACGCTCCGCCTACCTCGAGCTGGAGGGCGAGCTCGAGGACCGTCAGGGCGAGGGCCGTCAGGACGGGGAGGGCGAGGGAGCTTGCGGTGAATGATCGAGGTCTTGGCCATGTCTGGATCGTCGGCGCCGGGCCGGGCGATCCGGGTCTGATCACCGTGCGGGGGCTGGAGGCGCTGCGGCGCGCCGACGTGGTGGTGCACGACCGCCTGGTGCCGCGGGCCCTGCTTGCCGAGGCGCGCCCGGACGCGCTGCTGATCTATGCCGGCAAGGAGCCGGACGCGCCGTCGGCCAGTCAGGACGACATCACGGCGACGGTCGCCTCGCACGCCGTGGACGGCCGTGCGGTGGTCCGGCTCAAGGGCGGCGACCCCTACGTGTTCGGCCGTGGCGCGGAGGAGGCGGCCGCGCTCGCCGCGGCGGGCATCCCCTTCACGGTGGTCCCGGGGGTGAGCGCGGCGCTGGCCGTGCCGGCGGCGGCCGGCATCCCCGTGAGCCACCGCGAGCACGCCTCGAGCGTCGCGGTGGTGGCCGCCCACCGCGCCGGTGAGCGGGACCTGCCCTGGGCGAGCCTGGCCGGGCTCGACACGCTGGTCTTCCTGATGGGCGCGGGGCGCGTGCGCGAGCTGTGCCTGCGGCTGGTCGGGGCGGGGCGCGACCCGGGAACCCCGGCGGCCGCCGTGCAGTGGGGCACCACCGACCGGCAGCGCGAGGTGACCGCCAGCCTGGCCGAGCTGCCCGAGGCGTTCGAGGCGGCCGGTCTCGGCTCGCCGGCGGTGATCGTCGTGGGCGAGGTCGTCACGCTCGCGCCGTCCATCCGCGGCGGGGCCGCATCCCTTGCGGGGGAGCCCCGGCAGGCTGCGGGGGTGCCCCGGTGAGTCGGGCCGCCTTTCCCTTCTCGGCGCTGGTCGGGCAGGAGGACCTCGCGCTGGCGCTGCTGCTCAACGCGGTCTCCCCGGCGGTCGGCGGGGTGCTGGTACGCGGAGAGAAGGGCACCGCGAAGTCGACGGCCGTGCGCGGCCTGGCTCGGCTGCTGCCCCAGATCCGGGTGGTCGACGGCTGCCCGTTCAACTGCGACCCGGCCGCGCCGGACACGGACTGCCCGGCAGGGCCGCACCCTGCGGGCGCGAGCCGCCGGCGTCGGCCCGTGCCCCTGGTCGAGCTGCCGGTGGGCGCCAGCACCGACCGCGTCGCCGGCTCCCTCGACCTGGAGCGCGCCCTGACCGAGGGGCGCCGCGGCTTCGAGCCCGGCCTGCTCGCCGCCGCCCACCGCGGCATCCTCTACGTGGACGAGGTGAACCTGCTCGGCGACCATCTCGTCGACCTGCTGCTCGACGCCGCCGCCCTCGGCGTCAACTACGTCGAGCGCGAGGGCGTGAGCGTCCGCCACGCCGCACGCTTCCTGCTGGTCGGCACCATGAACCCCGAGGAGGGGGAGCTGCGCCCGCAGTTGCTCGACCGCTTCGGCGTCACCGTCGAGGTTCGCGGCAACGCCGACCCGGCCGAGCGGGTCGAGGTGGTCCGCCGCCGCCTCGCCTACGAGGCCGACCCGGTCAGCTTCGCGTCCGCCTGGGCAGGGGCGGACGCAGCGCTCACCGAGCGGATCGCGGCCGCGCGTCGCCGGCTGCCGGGCATCGGGCTCGGCGACGAGCTGCTCGGGCGGGTCGCCGCGGTGTGCGCCGCCTTTGCCGTCGACGGCCTGCGTGGCGACATCGTCACCGCCAAGGCCGCCATGGCCCTTGCGGCCTGGGCGGGTCGCGGCTCGGTCGAGCTCGCCGACGTCCGCCGGGCCGCACTGCTCGCCCTGCCGCACCGGCGCCGCCGCGGCCCAATGGACGCCCCCGGCCTGGACGAGGACGAGCTGGACCGGATCCTCGGCGGCGAGCCGGAGCCGCCCGGCCCCCGCGGCGGCGCCGGTGCGGCAGGGTCCCCGCAGGGCGGGGCGGGACCGCCGGACGGGAACGGCTCCGGGGCTTCGGCGCCCGCCGGTGACGGCGTGCGGGCGCCGGCAGGCGCTCCGGCAGGCGCCGCCGCAGCCGGGGGCGAGCCGCCGGGCGCCGCCGCGGCCAGGGCGGAGGCGGGCGGCGACCTCGGGCACTCAGCTGCCGGTGCGCTTGGAACGCCTGGCGGAGGCGGCGCCGCACGGGCGGCGGGGGCGCCGGCCGCGGGCGGTCGCGAGCAGGTGGCCGCCCCCGGCCAGCCGTTCACGCCGCTCTGGCTCGAGCTGGCCGGCACCGGCGCGGGAGCGTGGGGGCGCCGCAGCCGGGCCGAGACCGACCGGGGTCAGCCCGTGAGCGACACGGCCGAGCGCCCCGACAGCTCCGCCCTCGCCGTCGCCGCGACGGTTCGGGCCGCCGCATCCCGCCACCGCCCCGACGGCCCGGGCCCGGCCCCCAACCCCGGCCCCAACCCCGTCGCCGCGGCGGCTCCCGGCGCCGGCCCGTGCTCCCCGCCGGGACTGACCGTCCGCCGAGAGGACCTGCGTTGGCAGGTGCGGGAGGGACGCGAAGGCAACCTGGTCCTGTTCGTCGTGGACGCGAGTGGGTCCATGGCGGCGCGGGGGCGCATGGCGGCCGCAAAGGGAGCGGTGCTGTCGCTGCTGCTCGACGCCTACCAGCGGCGCGACAAGGTCGGGCTGGTGAGCTTCCGGGGCGCCGGCGCCGAGGTGCTCCTGCCGCCGACGTGCAGCGTCGAGCTGGCGGCGCGGCGTCTGGCCACCCTGCCGACCGGCGGGCGCACGCCGCTGGCGGCCGGCCTCGCCCGCGCCCGCGGGCTGCTCGCCGCCGAGGCTGTGCGCGACCCCAGGCGCCGCCCACTCCTGGTGGTGGTGACCGACGGCCGCGCCAACGCCGCCGGGGTGCCCGGTCCCGGGGCCGCAGGTGCTCCCGGGCGGGCCGTGGCCACGCCCGACCCGGTCGCGGTCGCCATGGCGGAGGCTCGTGCCCTGGCCACCCACGGAGTCGGCGCGGTCGTGGTCGACACCGAGCGCGGCGCGGTGCGGCTCGGGCTGGCCGCGGAGCTGGCCCGGGCGCTCGCCGGACCGTGCCTCGAGCTGGAGGCGCTCGCCGCCCAGCCGCTCGCCGGTCTGGTGCGCGCCGTTGCCGGCGCCGCCGCGCTCGCCCGGCCCGGCGCCGCCGGCGGTCAACGGAGGAGGCGGGTGGCGTGAGCGGTGAAGGCACGTCCACGCGGCCGGCCCGCGAGCGGGTGCCGCGGGCCAGGCGGGACCACCCCCTGCTGATCGTCAATACGGGCCACGGCAAGGGGAAGTCGACCGCCGCCTTCGGCATCATGCTGCGCGGCTGGGCACGCGGCTACCGGGTCGGCGTCTACCAGTTCGTCAAGTCCGGCAAGTGGCGCATTGGCGAGCGGAAGGCGGCCGAGCAGCTCGGCAACATCACCTGGGAGAGCATGGGCGACGGCTGGACCTGGGTGTCCCGCGACCTCGAGCAGTCCGCCGACCTGGCCCGCGAAGGCTGGGACGAGGTCAAGCGCCGCATCGCGGACGAGACCTTCGACCTGCTGATCCTCGACGAATTCACCTACCCGATGGCGTTTGGCTGGCTGGACGTCGCCGAGGTGATCGACGTACTGCGCAACCGGCCAGGGTTCCAGCACGTGGTCATCACCGGCCGGAATGCTCCCGCCGAGCTGCTCGGGACCGCCGACCTGGTCACCGAGATGCGCAAGGTCAAGCACCCGTTCGACCAGGGCATCCGCGGCCAGCAGGGCATCGAGTGGTGAGCGTGGTGGGGGAGGGGCTCGCGTGACCGCCAGGCTGGTCGTGGCAGGGACCCACTCAGGGGTGGGCAAGACCACCGTGGCCACCGGCCTGATGGCGGCATTCGCCGCGCGCGGGCGCGCGGTGGCCGGCTTCAAGGTCGGGCCCGACTTCATCGACCCGTCCTATCACGCGTTGGCCACCGGCCGGCCGGCGCGCAACCTGGACGCCTTCCTGTCCGGACCGGAGCTGATCGCGCCCCTGTTCGCGCACGGTGCGCACGGTGCGGACCTGGCGGTCGTCGAGGGCGTCATGGGCATGTTCGACGGCGCCGGAGGGGCCGGGGAGCTGGCCTCGACCGCGCAGGTCGCCAAGCTGCTGCGGGCGCCGGTGCTGCTGGTGGTGGACTGCGGCGCGATGGCGCGCTCGGTCGCGGCGCTCGTGCACGGCTTCGCGAGCTTCGACCCCGCGGTCGACGTCGCCGGGGTCGTCCTGAACCGGGTCGGCTCCCAGCGGCACGACGGGCTGCTGCGCCAGGCGCTCGAGCCGCTGGGCATCCCCGTGCTCGGGGTGCTGCGGCGGCACGTCGCGCTGTCCACGCCCGAGCGGCACCTCGGGCTGGTGCCTGCCGCCGAGCGCCGGGCCGCCGCCCGCCGCACCGTGGCCGAGCTCGCCGCCGCGGTCGCCGAGGCGTGCGACCTCGGGGCCGTGGCCGCCGTGGCCGCCGCCGCCCCACCGCTCCACGCCCCACCGTGGGAGCCGGCACCGTGGGAGCCGGTCACGGCCGGCCCGTCGCGCCAGGGGTCCCGTCGCCGGCCCGTGCGGCCCGTGCGGCTCGGGATCGCCTCGGGGCCAGCCTTCACCTTCGTCTACCAGGAGAACGTCGAGCTGCTGGAGGCGAACGGCGCGGAGCTGGTCCCGGTCGACCCGACCGCCGACGAGCGCCTGCCGGACGGGACCGCCGGCCTGTACCTCGGCGGCGGCTTCCCCGAGACCTACGCCGCGGCGCTCGCGGCCAACCGGCCGATGCGTGCGGCCGTGCGGGGCCTCGCCGCGGCGGGCGGTCCGGTGGTGGCCGAGTGCGGCGGCCTGCTGTACCTGGCGCGCACGCTCGACGGCCGGCCCATGTGCGGGCTGCTCGAGGCGGACGGTCGCATGACCGACCGGCTCACTCTGGGCTACCGGCGGGCGAGCGCCACCGCCCCGTCCGCGCTCGCCGGTACCGGGACCGAGGTCCGCGGGCACGAGTTCCACTACTCGCGGCTCGAGCCGTCCGCGGGGGCGACCGCGGCATGGCTGCTCGACGGCGGCCGTCCGGAGGGATTCGTGGCCGGCGGCGTGCACGCCAGCTACCTGCACACCCACTGGGCGGCCCTCTCCGAGCTGCCCGGGCGCCTGGTGACCGCGGCGCGGAGGGGAGCGGCCCCATGACCGGCAGGACCGGCACGACCGGGCGGCTCGTCGGCGTCGGCGTCGGTCCCGGCGACCCGGAGCTGCTGACCGTCAAGGGGGTCAGGGCCCTGCGCGAGGCCGACGTGGCGTTCGTCCCGGTGGGCGACACCGGGGAGACCGGCAGGGCCGAGGCCGTGGCGCTCGCCTACGTCGCACCGGCGCGCGTCCGCCGCCTCACCTTCGCGCTGGCCGGCGATGCCGCCGCTCGGGAGGCGAGCTGGGACCGCGCGGGCGCGGAGGTGACCGAGGTGGTCGCGGCCGGCGGGGTGGCCGCCTTCGCCACCCTGGGAGACCCGAGCGTCTACTCGACCTTCTCGTACCTGGCCGCCACCGTGCGCGGTCTGGCCGGCGAGGTGCCGGTCGAGGTCGTGCCCGGTGTGACGGCCATGCAGGACCTGGCCGCCCGCAGCGGCACGGTCCTGGTCGAGGGCGGTGAGCGCCTGGCGCTGCTGCCGCTGGCGGCCGGCACCCGGTACCTGGCCGATGCGCTCACCAGCTTCGACACCGTGGTCTGCTACAAGAGCGGCCGGCACCTGCCGGAGGTCGTCGAGGCGCTGCGGGCCGCCGGACGGCTGGAGCGCGCGCTGTACGGCGCGCGCCTGGGCCTGGCCGGAGAGACCATCCGGCCGGCTGCCGAGCTCGGCGACCGGCCCGGCCCCTACCTGTCCACCGTGATCGCGCTGCCGGAGCGCCCGGCAAGGGGGTCGAAACTGTGAGCGGGTGGGCCGGGAGGGGTCCGGGAACCCCCGAGGGGGTGCCGCGGTGAGCGGCGGATCGGGGGCCGGCAGGCCGAAGGTGTGGTTCGTGGGCGCCGGGCCGGGCGCGGCCGACCTCCTCACCTTCAGGGGTGCCGCGGCCATCGCCGGCGCCGACGTGGTGGTCTGGGCGGGCAGCCTGGTCAGCCCGGAGGTGCTCGTCCACGCCAGGCACGGAGCCGAGCTCCTCGACTCGTCGAAGCTCACGCTCGAGCGGGTCGCCGCGGTCTACGACCGGGCACTGGCCGAGCGTCTGGTGGTGGCGCGCGTCCACTCCGGCGACCCGACCCTCTACGGGGCGGTCCAGGAGCAGATCGCCGAGTGCGACCGGCGCGGGCTCGCGTGGGAGATCGTCCCGGGGGTCTCGTCGCTGGGCGCCGCCGCGGCGGCGGTCGGCCACGAGCTGACCGTCCCGGGGGTTTCCCAGTCGGTGGTGCTCACACGGCTCGCGACCCGGACGTCGAGCTCGGTGCCTGCCCACGAGCAGGTGCGGGAGCTCGCCCGCTCCCGGACCACCATGGCGCTGTTCCTATCCTGCTCTCGCCCGCGCGCACTCCAGGCCGAGCTGGAGGCGGGCGGCTACCCGCCACAGACGCCCTGCGCGGTGGTGTACCGCGCGAGCTGGCCCGACGAGGTCGTCGTCCGCTGCCCGCTGGCGGAGCTGGCCGAGCGGCTGCGCTCCGCTCGCATCCACAAGCAGGCGCTGGTCCTGGTCGGGCCGGCGCTGGCCGACGCCGACGGCGGGGGGTGCCGCTCGAACCTCTACCACCCCGCCTTCAGCCATGAGTTCCGCCGCGCCGAAGCGCACCCCGAGGTGGCCGATGACTCAACGTGACGACCTCCCCGACCTGCGCGAGCCCGACCTGCCGCGCACCGCCAGGACCGCCGCGCGGAGCCTTCGCCCCGGCTGGACCACGGGGACCTGCTCCGCGGCGGCGGCGAAGGCTGCTGCCGCCGCGCTGGTCAGCGGCAAGGCGGACGGGCTGGTGGAGGTCGGTCTGCCCCGCACCGGCCGGCGCGTCGCCTTCCCGGTGGCGCGCTGCGAGCTCGGCGACGGCTGGGCCGAGGCGGCGGTGGTCAAGGACGCGGGCGACGACCCTGACGTGACCCATGGCGCACACCTGACCGCCCGGGTCTGCCTGGGGACGGCTCCAGGCGTCCGGCTGGAGGGCGGCGAGGGCGTCGGCACGGTGACCCGGCCGGGGCTCGGGCTCGAGGTGGGCGGTCCCGCCATCAACCCGGTGCCGCGCCGGCAGATCACCGCGGCCGTGGGCGAGGTGATCGACCTCGCCGTCGGGGGCGCGCACGTGGTGATCAGCGTGCCTGGCGGCGAGCGGATGGCGCGCAGGACCACCAACCCGCGCCTCGGGATCGTCGGCGGCATCTCGATCCTCGGCACCACCGGGATCGTGCGGCCGTTCTCCACCGCGGCCTGGCGGGCCAGCGTCGAGCAGGCGGTCGACGTGATCGCCGCGGCCGGCCTCGGCACGGTCGTGCTCTCGACCGGTGGCCGCACCGAGCTCGCGGCCATGCGGCTCTACCCCGACCTGGACGAGGTCTGCTTTGTGGAGGTCGGGGACTTCACCGGCCACGCGCTCCGCCGCGCGGCAGCGCGGGGCCTGGACCGCTGCGCGTTCGTGGGCATGGCGGGCAAGCTCGCCAAGCTCGGCGCGGGCGTGATGATGACCCACTGGACCCGCTCGCGGGTCGACCCCGACCTGCTCGCCTGCCTGACCGCGGAGGCCGGCGGCGGGCACGGGCTGGTCGAGGCCGTCGGCCGGGCCAACACCGCCCGGCACGCCTACGAGCTGTGGGCCGCGGCCGGCCTGACCGCGCCGTGCGACCTCCTCTGCGAGCAGGTGGCCGACAACCTGTCGCGCTTTGCCGGCGGCCGGCTCGATATCGAGGTCGTCATGGTCGACTTCGACTCGCTCGACCTGGTGGGCCGGGCCAGGCCGCGCCGGCGTGGCGCCCGGGCGCCGGTGCGGCGAGGGGGTGGCCCGTGATGCCCGGGCAGGGACGGTCCCCGGCCACCGAGCGCCCGGTCACCGTCATCGGCCTGGGACCGTCACCGCTCGGTGAGCGGGCCAGGGCCAGCCTCAGCCGGGCCACGCTCGTCGCCGGGGCCCGCCGCCACCTTGCCGCCGCCGGCCTCGCCCCGCCCGCGCCGGGCGCGGCGCCCGCCGGCCTTGGCGCGCCCTGGACCGCCGCGGCGCCCGCCAACGCTCCCGCTCCGCTCCCGGGCCACCCGCGGGTCGTCGAGCTGGCCGGCGACCTCGAGCCGGTGCTCGCGGCGCTCGCCGAGGCCGCCGGCCCGGCGGTGGTGCTGGCCTCCGGCGACCCCGGCTTCTTCGGCGTGGTGCGTGTGCTGGCCGAGCGCTTCGGTCGACACCGGCTGGAGGTGCTCCCGGCGGTGTCGGCGGTCGCGGCGGCCTTCGCCAGAGCCGCGCTGCCGTGGGACGACGCGCTGGTGGTGACCGCCCATGGCCGCGACCCGCGGCCGGCGGTGAACGCCTGCCTGGCCCATCCCAAGGTGGCGGTGCTCACCCAGCCCGGGTTCGGTCCGGCGGAGCTGGCCGCGCGGCTGGGCGGCAGCGGCCGGCGGCTGCTGGTGGCCGAGCGCCTCGGGGAGCCCGGCGAGCGCGTGGTCGAGGGCGACCCCACCGCCATCGCGGCAGGGCGCTGGGCCGACCCCAACGTGGTGCTGGTGCTCGACGAGCCCGCCGCCGTCGCCGCGGCCAAGGGTCGTGCCTGGCCGCAGCGCCGCGGGCCGGCGCGCTGGGGCCTGCCCGAGTCGGCGTTCGAGCACCGCGACGGCATGATCACCAAGGCGGAGGTCCGCGCGCTGGCCCTCGCCAGGCTCGGCCCGGGCGTCGGCGACCTGGTGTGGGACGTCGGCGCGGGGAGCGGCTCGGTCGGCGTGGAGTGCGCCCGCCTCGGCGCCGCGGTCGTCGCGGTCGAACGCGACCCCGCCGCCTGTGCCGTCGTCGCCCGCAACGCCGCCCGCCACGACGTGGCCGTGCGGGTGGTCGAGGGTGCCGCGCCCGGCGCGCTCGTCGACCTGCCCGACCCCGACGCGGTGTTCGTCGGCGGCAGCGGCGCCGCGCTCGCGGCCGTCCTCCGGCTCGCCGCCGCCAGGGCCCGCCGCGCCGTGGTGGTCGCCCTCACGGGCACGGCCCGCCTGGCGAGCCCAGAGCGCGTCCTGCTCGCGGCCCGTTCGCTGGCCGCGGCCGGCATGGAGGTGGACACCGTGCGGGTGCAGGCGGGTCGCTTCGAAATTGCCACCGGTCTGCGCGAGTCGCTCGCGGTCAACCCGGTCTTCCTGGTCAGCGGGGCGCGACCGTGATCGGCCTGGTCTGGGTGAGCCGCGCGGGCAGGTCGCTCGCCGCCCACCTGGAGTGTGCCTGGCCCGACGCGCGCGCCTACCCGGGCCCACCCGAGCCGGCCCTGCGATCAGCCTGGACCGAGTGCGAAGGGGTGGTCGCCTTCATGGCCGCCGGCATCGCGGTCCGGCTCGTGGCTCCGCTGCTCGGCCGCAAGGACCGTGATCCGGGCCTTGTCTGCGTCGACGATGCCGGCCGCTTCGCGGTCGCGCTGGCGGGGGGGCACGCCGGAGGGGCGAACCGGCTCGCCGCCCGGACCGCCGAGGCGCTCGGTGCCACCCCGGTCGTCACCACGGCCAGCGACGCGCTCGACCATCCCGCCCTCGACGAGCTCGGCGCCGACCTCGGCTTCGCCGTCCAGCCCGGCTCCGACGTGGCGGCGGTCGGCGCCGCCCTGATCGCCGGCGACACGGTCACCCTCGTCAGCCAGCAGCGCTGGCCGCTCCCGCCGCTGCCCCCGAGCGTGGTCCGCGCCCACCGGCCGCGCGCGCCGTGCCTGATCGTCACCGACAGGCTGCTCGACCCGCCACGCCCGGCGGTGGTGTACCGGCCGCCGTCGCTGGTGGTCGGCGTGGGGTGCTCGCGCGGCGCGCCCGCGGCCGAGATCCTCGAGCTGGTCGACACCACCCTGGCCGAGGCCGGCCTCGCGGTCGCCTCGGTGGCCGGTCTCGGCAGCGTGGAGGCCAAACGCGGCGAGCCGGGGCTGGAGGAGGCCGCCCGCGAGCGCGGCTGGCCCCTGCGGTTCCACCAGGCCGAGGCGCTGGCCGGTGTCCAGGTGCCCAACCCGTCCGCGAGGGTGGCGCGAGCGGTCGGCACCGCCAGCGTGGCCGAGGCGGCC
>WNFY01005645.1_pt1 | contig 11286 bp, 9 predicted proteins | sample 5400091 | NCBI WGS metagenome assembly WNFY01 (sample SAMN13153364, study PRJNA577476) | soil metagenome | isolation source: 60 cm soil or saprolite under grassland replicate 1 | place: USA:California | collected 2016-06-15
CGCCTGAAGAGTCTCGGTCACCCAGGGAGGGCTGACGACGTTGACCCGGATGCCGCGCGGCGCCTCGAGCGCCGCCGCTCGTGTAAAACCTTCGAGACCGCTGTTGACGAGGCTGACGGCGGCGCTCCCTGGCATGGGCATTCGAGCCAGAATACCGCTCGTCAGTGTGAAGGACCCGCCGTCACGAACATGCGCGAAACCATACCGGACCAGGTTGACCTGTCCGAGGAGTTTGTTGTTAAGTGAAAACTGGAAATCGGAATCGCTCAACTGATCGAGCGGAGCAAACTTGGCGTCGCCTGCCGCGCAAACGACGGCATCCACCTGCCCTAGAGCCTGATACAGAGCCCGGATGGAGTCCGGCCGTGCGAGATCTGCCGTGATCGCAGTATGGCCGCGGGTGACCGGGACGATGTCATGCCGGGGAGAGAGGGCCGTCACGACCGCCCGCCCAATCGTCCCCGTCGCGCCGACGACCAGAATCCTCATTTGACCGCCTCCTTATCACCCCATTCGAAACAGCCGGCGTTGTGGACGATGATCTTCCGCCGGATGTGGCTCCAGATCGCCCGCGACAGGACCATCTTCTCGATGTCCCGCCCGAAACGGATCAGGTCGGCAACGGAGTGGCGGTGGCTCACCCGCAGGACGTCCTGCTCGATGATCGGCCCGGCATCCAGAGCCTCCGTGACGTAGTGGCTCGTCGCGCCGATCATCTTGACGCCTCGCTGCCGGGCGGAGTGGTACGGGTGAGCTCCGGGGAAGGCGGGCAGGAAGGCGTGGTGGATGTTGATGATCCGATTCGGATAAGCCCGCACGAGCTGCCCCGTCAGAAGCTGCATGTATCGCGCGAGGACGCAGCAGAAGGACGACCGAACGAGGTTCCTCTTGTTCACTCTCTGGAATGTTCATTCTCCTGACTGCACGGCAGCAGAGTATGCGTTCAGGGCCGCCGGCTCAGACGAAGCTTGCCCCGACACCGGCCAGCTCGGATTGGATCGCGGCGAGCGCGATTCCGCGCCGGGGACCCGCCATGGTCCCGTGCGGTCCTTCGATGTTGCGATAGTGCTGCATGACCGCGAAGGCCGCCACCTGAGGTTCGAGTCGGAGAACGGGACCTCCACTCTCTCCATGATGCCACCCGACGCTGAATTCGAACAGGATGTCCGTTCGCGACGACGCCTCGTATTGGGCTGCCACGATTCCCGTGCTGGCGTGCGTGAACAGCGCCGTTTGGATACCGGTGATCTCGGCCCTGTCCGTCACGCTGCCGCGGGTGACCGCCGGAGCGGGACATCCATAGGTCACGACGCGCGTGCCGTCGGGAGGCGGAGTCAATGCAACCGGAATGGCGGGAACGGAAAAGCCGCCGCCGGCCGGGACCGGCGCGTCGAAGAGGACCAGGTCGCGGACCGGGTCTTCCAGGCCAAATCCCGCGACCGGCCAGTGCTGGAGCACGCGGCCATTGCCGGGCGCCCGCAGCACGTGGTACCTGTGTCCCGGCTCACGGGGTTTCCCGTTGTTGAGAACATGATACGCGGTGAGAAACGCACGGTCCGCCGAGACACACCACGTGGTTCCGACGATGCTCATTTGAAACTGTTCTGCGGTCTGGCCGGGAGCGATTCGAAGGAGCGCGCAGACCGCGTCGCGAATCGAAGAGATGGCCTCCGGGATGTCGCTCATCTCACCATCGTCCGTCAGAGCCGCCTCACGGCGTCGCGACGAGCGGCAGTTCGACGAAACTCGCCCGGCCGGGCGCGGGCGAATGGTAGAGCCGCTGGACGGCCTTTCGGTAATCCCCGGGCCTCGCCCAGAAGATGTTGGGCACGAACGTCTGCGGGTTGCGGTCATAGAGCGGGAACCAGCTCGACTGCACCTGAACCATCAGCCTGTGGCCCGGAAGGAAGACGTGATTGGCCGTCGGCAGGGCGAAGCGGTAAAGCAGGGGCTTGTCGGACGCCAGAGGTCTTGCCGTTTCCAGACTCTCGCGGTAGCGGCCGCGGAAGATGTCGGCCGAGATCATCAATTGATAGCCGCCCAGATCCGGTTGCGCGCCGACCTCATCGGGATAGACGTCGATCAATTTCACCACCCAATCGGAGTCTGTGCCGCTGGTGGACGCGACCAGATTGGCGATCGGCTGTCCGCTGATTTTCACGGGCGCGGAGAGCACGTCCGAGACGAAGACCAGGACATCCGGGCGTCCGGACGCCTCGCGCTGATCATCCACGAGCCATCGAGCCCAGCCGGCGCCCGTCTCCTCTATGGGGCGCGCGCGGAAGGGCACCGGTTTGGCCGGGTCGGAGACGTATTCGTCGAACTCGGGCCCGCCCTGCTGCGGCGCGGAAAAGCTCAGCCTGAGGCCCGTAGCGAAATAGAGAGGCGTCGGCCGGATCGTGCAGCCGTCACCCTTCGCGCAACCCGCCGGCCATGCGGACAGGCGCCGCCACGTGTTCGTCCCGGTCTCGAAGGCGGTGACGGGCGAGACGTCGGCCTTCGGCGCGCCGTCCTTCAAGTATTGATCCAGGAACGGGCGCAGGATCTCCCGGCGGAACGTGAGCGCCGTATCGCTGTCGAATCTCAAGGCGCCGAGCGTGCTGCCGTCGCCGATCTCCTGGCCGTGATGCCAGGGACCCATAACCAGGAACACCCTGTCGTTGCCGGTGTCCTTCGGCTTGATCGCCTTATAAACGGCTATGGCCCCGTAGATGTCCTCCTGATCCCAGAGGCTGTGCACGATCATCACGGGCACCTTCAACGGCTCCGCCGCGAGCACGCGGTCCACCGCCTGATCGCGCCAGAAAGCGTCGTAGCTCGGATGCTCGAGCAGTTTCTTCCAGAAGCCGACCTGCTCGAGCCCGTGGCGGCGCCCGAGCTCTCCCGCCGAGCCCGCCTGCAGGAACATGTCGTAATCGTCGAAGTGGCTCCTCCACCACTTGGCCTCCGACTTGCGCGTCGCCTCCTGTTCGTAGATGTAGGACATGCCCTGCTCGCGGAAGGCGCCGTTGTGGAACCAGTCGTCGCCCATCCAGCCGTCCACCATCGGGTTCATCGGGACGGACACCTTGAGGGCAGGATGCGGATGGACGAGGGCCATCAGGGGCAGGAAGCCGTCGTAGGAGATGCCGAGGATTCCGACTCTTCCGTTGCTCTCAGGCACGTTCTTCACGAGCCAGTCGATGGTGTCGTAAGTATCCGTCGAGTGATCCACCGGCGTCGGGTTCTGCGGCCCGCGCAGAGGGCGGTTCATCACATAGTCCCCCTCGGAGCCGTGCTTGCCGCGCACGTCCTGGACCACGCGGATGTAGCCTCCCTCGACGATCACGTCGGTGGCGTTGTCGTAGCCCGTCAGGATCGGGGCCAGATTCGCGCTCTGGGCGTGGCTCGTCAACTTGGTGGCGTCGTAGGGCGTGCGCGTCAGCAGGATCGGAGCAGCCTTGGCCCCCTTCGGCACGAGGATGACGGTGTGCAGTTTCACGCCGTCGCGCATCGGGATCATCACGTCCCGCCGGACGTGGTCGAAGCCCTCCGTCGCGGGCTCGAGCTTCGCCGGCGTTTCGCTCGGCAAGGCCGGATACTTGGCGGGCGGCGCCGCCGCCTTCTGCGCCGACGCGGCGTCAACGAACAACAGGGCGCCGAGCACCGGCGCGAGAAGAGCCAGCCTGCGAACGGAGTCAGTCGATCTCATGAGAGCCCTTCCATTCTTTTCCTACAGGGTTCGTCTTTTTCAGCGCGCGCAATCAACCTGCAATTGAACCATGAGATTAGCGCGCTGCAGGTTTGAGGCATTTCTTGACCGCGCGTTGCTCGGCGAGCCTCGGCGTGAGCCCTATCGTCCTCGCTGGAGTGGGCCGTCGAGAAGGAACTGCGTCCAGGGCATTACCTCGAAGCCAGTTCGACCCGCCTCTTCCATCCGCGTTGCTTCAGTCAGCAGGAGCGGGCGGTAGCTCGGGAACCGGCGAGTGAACTCCGCGAGGCCCCGGACTGCCCGCGAGGAGAGAACACCGGTCGTGACTTCGACTGCCCAGCGTCCCCAGCTCCCCTCCAGGATAGCGTCCACCTCGTGCGGTTCCTCGCGCCAGTAGCAGACGCGCTGCCCGCTGTTCCATGCAAACGCCAGACATGCGTTCTCGACCCATGCTCTCCATCGCGGCGGGTCACTGGCCGGGTCGGGAATTCCTGAGGGATCGGCGGCGGCCAGGAGCCCGTTGTTGAGTGTCACGAGCTTGGGAGGAGCGGCGCGCTGCCGGCGTGGGTGCGCGGCGTGCTTCTCGAGCGGAGCCACGAGAAATGCCTCCTCAAGCAGTTGGAGATAATGCGCCACGGTCTCGAGAGCTCCGGCATCCTGGAGCTGGCCTTGGATCTTCTGAAGAGAGACGATCTGCGCCGGCGATGTGGCGCATAACGCGAAGACCTGACGAAGGAGGGCGGGTTTGCGAACCGGCGCCAGCGCGAGGATGTCGCGCCCGATGGCCGGCTCCGCGATCGCGTCCTTCAAGTAAGCGATCAATCGCTCGTGATCGCTGCGCAGTCCAAAGGCGCCGGGGTAGGAGCCCGTCCGGACGACCGTGCGAACCGCCTCCTCGGGAGAAACCCGGAACGTCTCCGCGAGCGCGCGCGCCGACCAATGAGAGAGGACGAGCCGTTCGAAGCGGCCCGCGAGCGTTTCCCCGGAGCCGCGTCCCAGGTGAAGCGCCGAGGATCCCGTGGCCACGACCTGGACGCGAATCCGGCGCCGCCGCAGACGGTCCCACTCTCCCTTGAGGCGCGACGCCCAGTCGGGCAGGTGCTGGATCTCGTCGAGAAGCAGCACCACCGGCGCGTCACCGCCCTTGCGCTCGACCCCCGCCCAGAGCCGTTCCCAGAAGCCGGGCACCGACGCCTCCGGCCCGTCCGCCGCGGCATAGATGGCGCGTCCTTCGAGCCGCCGCCGCAATTCGAGCAATAGTGTCGTCTTCCCGACCTGCCGCGGGCCCGCCAGAAGCTGGATCCTCCCCGGTGCCTCCTCCCGAAGGCGTGTCTCTAGCCGCTGAAGGCAGCCGTTGTAGTCAGACATCGCACTCCAATTGTACTCGAATAATTATCAGAGTTTGCTCAGCAAACAGCGGAGTCGTAGTGGAGATTCTTGCAGACCCGCACCGAACGCTTTTCCCAGATCACGCTCGAAGGCGGCGACCTTTATCTCCGTGAGAATTAGGCAGTCGGCTGGGAGCTGGCTCCCGGACGGTGGCGACATCAGTTCGAATGCTTGGCGGAGGAGGAGGGAATCAAGGCGACGGACCTGCCGCTGCCTCCTGCCGGGGGTCTGCGTTAGCGGCGGCGAACCCGCCGCTGCCTACTGCCGTAGGTCTGCCTACGGTGGCCGGCTACGGTGGCCGCCTACGGACCCCCGGTCCCAGGCTTCGTTGGCGGAGGAGGAGGGATTCGAACCCCCGGTACCTTTCGGCACAGCGGTTTTCAAGACCGCCGCCTTAAACCACTCGGCCACTCCTCCGGGATGTCCAGTTTAGTGGAGCGGGGGAGAGGGGGATCACCCGAACTAGTTCTTTTCGCCGCTTCTTTTCTTCTGGATTCTCCGGGCTACCGCGGTCACCAGGCGCCGGGGCGAAAAACGGACGCCCTCCTTGAGAAGCTTGTTTCCGAGACCGGGAACGATGATCCGCTTGCCCCGTCTCGCGCCGGCCCATCCGGCGCGGGCGACGCTTCGAGCGTCCATCACGAGCGGGCCGCGAAAAAGCCACGTGTCCTCGATGCCGGCGCCCTCCTGGAACTCCGTCACGGTCGGTCCCGGGCAAAGGGCGGTGACACTGACGCCTGTGCCCGCGAGCTCCTCCGCGAGAGCTTCGGAGAAGGAAAGCACGTAGGCCTTGGTCGCGTAATAGACCGCCATGTAGGGTCCCGGCTGGAAAGCGGCCGTCGAGGACACGTTGACGACCTTGCCCTTTCGCCGCGAGACCATGCCGGGCAGGAAGAGTCCGGTCAGATTCGTCAAGGCCACCAGGTTGACCTGGATCACGGCGAGCTGGCGCGCGAGATCGGTCTTCGAAAACTGGCCGTAAATGCCGAGTCCCGCGTCGTTGACGAGAATGTCCACGCTGATCCTCTCGGTTTCAAGCTCTTCGAAGATCTCCGCCGGGGAAGCGGGATCCTCGAGGTCCTTCGCGATCGCGCGAGCCGAAACACCGTGCCGCGCGGCGAGCTCGCGCGCCAGCTCCTCGAGCCTGTCGCGCCGCCGGGCAACGAGCACGACGTCGTACCCTTCCTCGGCGAGGAGCCTCGCCAACTCCCGGCCAATACCGCTCGAGGCGCCGGTCACCAGCGCGGTCTTCAATGGACTCCCACTTATCACCGGGATCGGATGTTACAGGCAAATGGCGGAGAGGCCGGGATTTGAACCCGGGGTAGGGTTATTAGCCCTACGGCGGTTTAGCAAACCGCTGGTTTAAGCCACTCACCCACCTCTCCGGTAGTGGTCAGGACAGGTGATGTTACGGGACCGTAGTGTCATTCGCAAACACCTCCGTGCGGGCATGCGATCATCTTGCGATGGCGACGGGGTTCTGGGCTCGGATGCGGCGGTACTACCTCGCCGGGCTGCTGGTGCTGGCGCCGACGGCGCTGACACTGTGGGTCGCCTGGAAGTTCTTCACGTTCTTCGACGGCATACTCGGAGACCAGCTGCGAGCGCGCGGGATCTCCGTCTTTGGCCTGGGGTTCGTTCTGCTCAACCTGCTGCTTCTCCTGCTCGGATGGCTCACGACTAACTTTCTGGGAAAGCGGCTGTTTCTCGCCTGGGACGGCGTCATGCACCGCGTTCCGCTCGTCAACAAGATCTACTCGACATTGCGGCAGATCGCCGAGATCCTGCTTGGCGCCGAGGAGGACGCCGCCTTCCGGCGTGTGGCGCTGGTCGAGTACGGTTCGCCCGGAACGCACATGGTCGGCTTCGTGACGTCCACGGTGGCCAGTGAAGCGGGGGAGAAGCTCGGCGGAAGGGTGTGCCACGTCTTCGTGCCGAGCGCGGTCAATCCGACAACGGGCTTCCTCCTCGTCGTTCCGGAGGACAAGGTGCGCTATCTCGAAATGACGCCCGAACAGGCGATGAAGATGGTCGTCTCCGCCGGCGCGATCGTGCCGGCCGCGCCGCCACCGCGCCTGTCATCCTGAACGCCTCGCTCTTCTTTGTCATCCCGTGCCCTCGCACCTCCTTGTCATCCCGAGCGAAGCGAGGGATCTGCTCTGGTCCCGACGGGAGCAGATTCTTCGGCCCTCCGGGCCTCAGAATGACAGGGCCGCCCCTGACAGTGGCTACCTCCGGATCTCGTCGGATCCGAAATAGGAACGAAGCGCCTCAGGGATCTCGACCGAGCCGTCCTCGCGCTGGAAGTTCTCGAGGATGGCGACGAGCGTGCGTCCGATCGCGAGTCCCGAGCCGTTCAGAGTGTGCACGAACTCGGGCTTCTCTCCTTCCGCGCGGCGGAAACGGATGGAAGCGCGGCGTGCCTGGAAGTCTTCGAAGTTCGAGCAGGAGGAGATCTCCTTGAACGCCTGCTGGCCCGGCAGCCAGACCTCCAGGTCATAGGTCTTGGCGGACCCGAAGCCCAGGTCGCCGGTCGAGAGCGACACGACCCGGTAGGGGAGGTTCAGCCGCTTCAACACTTCCTCGGCGTGTGCCGTAAGACCTTCGAGATGCTCGTAGGAATCCTCGGGTCGAACAAACGTCATGATCTCGACTTTCTCGAACTGGTGCTGTCGGATCATCCCGCGGGTGTCGCGGCCGGCCGCGCCCGCCTCCGCGCGGAAGCAGGGGGTGTACGCCGTGTAGCGGATCGGCAGGGCTTCGACCGGAAGGATCTCGTCGCGATGCAAGTTCGTCAGCGGGACTTCCGCGGTCGGGATCAGGTAGTAGCCCTCCCGGGTCTGGAAGAGATCCTCTTCGAACTTCGGGAGCTGTCCGGTCCCGAAGAGAGAATCGCTGTTGGCGAGAAAGGGGGGAAGGATCTCGGTGTAGCCGTGCTCGCGCGTGTGCAGGTCGAGCATGAAGACCATGAGCGCTCGCGACAGGCGCGCTCCCGCTCCCCGGAGCACGGTAAAGCGAGCACCGGCGAGCTTGGCGCCGCGCTCGAAATCCAGGATGCCCAGCGCCGGCCCCAGGTCCCAGTGGGCCTGCGGAGTGAAGGCAAAGGCGCGGGGCTCCCCCCAGGACCGCTCAGGCCGGTTGGCCGTCTCGTCTTTTCCGCGAGGCACAGAGTCGTGCGGAACGTTGGGAATGCGCGTCTCGACGGCGGAGAGAGCCTGGCTGTCATGCTCCTCCTCCTCTTCGAGAAGCCGGATGTCTTCCTTGAGGGACTTCATCTCGGCGAGCCTCTCCGGCGCCGGCTTTCCGCCCACGGCCGCGAGCTCGTTGCGGCGCCGGCGCTTTTCTTCCAGACGCGTGACCGTCTGGCGCCGAAGCCTGTCGAGCTCGGCAAACTGCTCCAGGCCCGCGCCGGCGAATCGCTCGGGCATCTCTGCCGCGAGGCGCGCCGCGTTCTCCCGCAAGAAGTCGCGTGGTAGCATGAACGCTGCGATTTATATCGCGTCCGTGGCCGAGTCAACCGTTTGAGCCCGCCGTTCCGACTCCCGGATGTGGACTGTGTCGTCGTCAACCACGACGGCGGCGATGCCTTCTTCGCGGCCCTTTCTTCCCTGAAGGCGCAGGCCGGCGTGGACGCCTCGATCGTCGTCGTGGACAACGCCTCAAAGCCGGCCGAGCGGGACAGGCTCGCACGCGAGTTTGGAGAGTCGAGGGTCGTGGCGTTCTCGCGCAACCTCGGGTTCGCCGGCGCGGCCAACGAAGGGATCGCGCGCACGCGGTCGCCCTTCGTGTTGCTCGTCAACAACGACGCCGTGCTGGCCCCCGACTACGCGGCGAGGCTCGCGGCGAGGCTGGCTCTCGATGACCGGCTGGCCGCGGTGCAGGGCCTCGTCCTGAACGAGGACGGCCGCCGCGTGGACACCGCGGGCCTCGACTGGAACCGGCGCGGCGAGGCGGTCCCCATCCTCGCGGGGGCGTCGCCGGAGGAGGCACCGAACGCCGTCTTCGAGGTCTCCGGGGTCTCGGCCACGGCGACGCTCTACCGGCGGGCGGCTCTGGAAAGCGTGGCGCCACACGGAGAGGTCTTCGAGCGCTCCTTCTTCGCCTACTACGAGGACGTGGATCTTTCGCTCCGGCTCGCGCGCGTGGGATGGCGCTTCGCCTGTGACCCCCAAGCTGTGGCCCGCCACGAAGGCTCGCGCACGGGCCGGCGGACGCCGGTTCGCCGAGCCCTCTGGACGGCGCGCAACCGGTGGCGAACACTGTTTCGCAACTTCGATTCGCGCCTCATCGTGCGCAACCTCTTTTCGCTCCTGCGCGCGGACCTCGCTCACGTCAGGAGCCTGGGTTGGAAAGGGGCGCTTCTTCCCGTCCTGGTCTGGCCTCGTCTGCCGGTCCTCGCCTGGCGCGCGCGCGACGAGCATGCCCTGCTTTCCGAATGGCCCGGGAGGTCCGGTCCTTAGTCCTTAGTCCTTAGTCCTTAGTCTTCTAAGATGCCGTCAACGTCGATGCGGACGACCAAGGACCAAGGACCAGGGACTAAGGACTCTCCGGCGGGGGTGGAGGAGATCACGGTGATCCTCGTGTCCTGGAACGACGCGGAGGATTTGCGAGCATGCGTCGAGTCGCTCGCGCAGGCCCGCGGCCGGATGTCCGGCGACGGCCCTCGTGTTTCGCTCGTCGTCGTGGAGAACGGCGGCGGCCGCGCGGAGATCCCCTCCCTCTGGCCCGGCGCGTCGGTTCTGGTCAACCAGGACAACCGCGGATTCGGCCCGGCCGCTAATCAGGGAGCGGACATCGCGCCGGGCGATGTGCTTCTGTTTCTGAATCCCGATACCCGTGCCGAGGGTGATCCTTTCACGGCGATCTCTCGAGGCTTCGACGCGCATCCCGAAGCCGCAGCCCTCGCTCCGCGCCTGCTCGATTTCGACGCACCTTCGCCGGCGGACGGCCAATCCAAAATCCAAAACTTGTCCTCCGAAGCTTCAGCGAAGAAGGATCCAAAGTCCAAAATCTCCCGACCGCTCGCTCCTCCCGACCGCGAAGACCAGTTCACGTTTCAATTGCGCCGGCTTCCGAGCCTTCCTTCCGACGCGCGCGAGCTGCTCCTCGTGGACTCTCTTGCTCCGAACAACCGCGGGCGCCGCCGCCGGCGATATGCGGATTGCGACAGGAACAGCCCGTTCGAGGTCGAGCAGGCCGCCGCCGCGGCCCTGGCGATTCGCAAGAGCGCGTTCCGAGAACTCCGCGGCTTCGACGCCCACTTCGTCCCGGCCTGGTTCGAGGACGTGGATCTGTGCGCCCGCCTTTCTCATGCCGGGAAACTCCTCTATTGGCCGGAAGCCCGTTTCCGGCACCGCGGCGGCGTCTCTTCGGCGTCCCTGGGTTACGCGCGGTTTCTGCCGATCTTTTACCGCAACGCCCTCCGCTACCGGCGCCTTCACTACGGATGGCCGGCGCGTGTTCTCTACCGGCTGCTCCTCTTCGCCGGGATGCTACTGCGCCTCCTCCTCCTTCCATTGCGTCCGAGTGTTCCGCGCCCCCGCCGCGAGGCTGCGCGCGCCTATCTCGCGACCCTCGCCGTCGCTCTGGGAGCTTCTCAATCCAAAATCCAAAATCCAAAATCCAAAATCGAATGATCGACGTTTCCATCATCGTCGTCGCTCACGACGACGAGGCCGATCTGCCTCACTCCGTTTCCTCCGCGCTCGCCCAGCGCGGCATCGGGGTCGAGACACTCGTCGTGGACAACGATTCCTCCGACGCTTCGTGCGAAGCTGTGCGGCGCGTAGGTCGCGAAGAAGTGCGGCTGGTGAAGCTGCCGGAGAACGTCGGCTTCGCCGCGGCGATGAACCTCGGTATCGGGCTCTCCTCGGGGCGATACGTCCTCGCTCTGAACCCGGATTGCCGCCTGGAGCCGGACTTCGCCGCGATTCTGGCGGGACGTCTCGACCGCCGGCCCGATGCCGGTTCAGCGTCGGGAAGGCTTCTTCGCGCGGAGGGAGCGGGTCTCCATCCAACCGGACGGCTCGACTCGACGGGCATCTACCGGACGGCGACCGGGCGGCACTTCGACCGGGGCTCGGGGGAAGAGGAGGCCGGCCGGTATCTGGTGGAAGAGGAGGTCTTCGGCGCCAGCGGCGCGGCCGGTTTCTACCGGCGTGAGGCGCTGGAGTCCGCGAGAATCATGACGGGCGTCTTCGACT
>WNFY01017996.1_pt1 | contig 11286 bp, 9 predicted proteins | sample 5400091 | NCBI WGS metagenome assembly WNFY01 (sample SAMN13153364, study PRJNA577476) | soil metagenome | isolation source: 60 cm soil or saprolite under grassland replicate 1 | place: USA:California | collected 2016-06-15
CAAGCACGCGAACCAAAGTGGCCAATGAGCCACTCAAGGGATCAACTTTATAAAGAAAATCGCACATCATCGATAAGCAAAAGTATTCAATGAAGACGAAAGCACTATCAACGCTCAATTTTTCAGCAGCCTGCTAGAGGAGTGTGGCGTTTAATCATCGAGGGTGCACTCCACGAAGTCCCGGAAGTCGTACTGAATTCCTATCCTTAATGCTCTTAAATTTTTGCAGACTCTTGGCAGACCACGCTTGCGCTTTAATCAACTTATGCAGCTTGAACGTAACTAGCCGCTTTTGTTGAGTTTTTGTTGATTAGGAACGATTACGCTCTATACGCGGCGCTGGGGAATACTTGACACGCACGGTACGGGGTCTGGGGTTCAAACTCCCCACGCGCCCCAATCCTTTCAACACCTGAGCCCGCATAATGGTGCAGGGTTGTTTTGTACAAGCAGAAGGCCCGGACGCGATGCCGGACCTTCCTGTCTAGCAAACCCGAACAGCAAACCCGAACTGAACAGGCCTTGAGGAGTTATGAGAGCGATCGCCGTCTGATTCTTTTACGAAGTTTCACCACAACTCCCGCCAACCCGGTGCCAAACAGCATCATGGTGGCTGGCTCCGGTACTGGAGCAGGCCCCGCCCCGTTAAAGGTAAAGTCGTCCCACCCTATACCTACGGTGTCTGTAATGGCGTGAATGCGAATCCTCGTAATATTGGAAAAGGCCGATAGATCAACTGAACTAAGTGGGGTTCCGTGCCCTATAACGTTCACGCTTGTGGAGAACACGCCGTTCTGAAAGACGTCAACGAGGGCGACCGCTCCCATATCATTGACACCAACAGCAAGAAAACTCAGATTGTTTACGGGCGACGTGAAGTCAAGAATGGTTTCATGTGTGCAGTCGATCCCTCCGCTGGTGGGGCCAGTGCAGATAAAATTTGGCTGTGATGAGCCCAAATTTTGAGCAACCGTGCGGTTAACAAAGCCCGAGGTGGAGGAAAATGTTACTTGAGGGTACTGCGTCGTTACAATGACGCCGGTCGCAAGATTATCAAAGTTGATAACGTCAGCCTTTGCGGGTGTGCATATGAGAAAGGCGGCGAACACGGTCAGAACTACCGTCATTATCTGTTTCATGAATTTTGTCTCCTTGATGAAAGATCATAAAAATCACCGCCCCGCGTAGGAAGCTACAAGGGATGCGGTTCCTTCTAGCGAGAACTCGGGGAGAATTCGTTTCTTGACTCCACACGCGCAAAAGCGCATTCAATCGGCTCAAAAAAACCGGAAAGAGTTCTTGGGTGGTGAAAAGACGTTTGGTCAAGGCGATCGTGCGCTAGAATTGTGGGCGTTCGTTCAATCGGAAACTTGTAGACTTCGGCGAAAAACCATGGCTTCTGCGGAGCACGACGTTACCGAGCTGCTTCACGAATGGAGCGAGGGCAATCAGCAGGCGCTAGCCGAGCTGTTACCGATTATCTATGATGAACTGCGGCGGCTGGCCCACCTTTATTTGCGGCGCGAAAACTCCGAGCACACACTGCAAACTACCGCGTTGGTTCATGAGGCTTACTTGAAGCTGGTCAACCAGAAGTCGGTCAACTGGCAGAACCGGAGTCACTTTTTTGGCATTGCCGCGCAAGCAATGCGGCGGATTTTGATCGACAATGCGCGCCGTCGAGCGGCTGCCAAACGTGCGCCGGGTGAAGCGATTACCTTTGACGAGGCCCACCTCGGCTCGCAAAAAAAAAGATGAACGCCTCATCGCGCTCGATGAGGCGTTGAAAGAACTCGAAGAAATAGATCCACAGCAGAGCCGCATCATTGAGCTGCGCTACTTCGGCGGCCTGACCATCGAAGAGGCGGCGGGTGCAATGAGCCTTTCGCCTGCAACGATCAAACGCGAGTGGACAACAGCTCGCGCTTGGTTGTACCGGAAATTAAACAAGGCAAGCTGAGCCAGTTGCCGAAACTTTTGCGCGTGAGTAGAGGGAAGCGAAGTCTTGCTTCCTGCAATCGCACGGCGGCATAGGGAAACCCCAAATGAGTTCAACGTGAGCAGGAACGACTGGGAACAAGTCAAGCAGATTTTTCAGGAGGCAATTGAATTACCTCCGCGTGAGCGCTCCGCCTTTCTAGATCGCGTGTCTGGTTCCAACGGCGAATTGCGTGGCGAAGTCGAGTCGCTGTTGCTGGCCGAGAAAGAAGCGGGTGATTTTATTGCCGAGCCGGCACTGGTCGAAGCCGGTCTGGCTGGTGACGATGACGCTGACGTGACCCGCGAGATTTCTTGTGTGGGCCGGCAGATTGGACAATACGAAATCGAGCGCGAGTTGGGACGCGGCGGGATGGGTGTGGTTTATCTGGCAGCGCGTGCTGACGCCCAGTTTGAAAAGCAGGTGGCCATCAAGGTGATCAAACGCGGCATGGACACCGAAGCGATCTTGCGCCGCTTTGTGATGGAACGCCAGATCCTCGCAAATCTTGAACATCCGAACATCGCGCGTTTCCTGGATGGTGGCACAACCGACGACAGCTTGCCTTACTTTGTAATGGAGTACGTCGAAGGTGAGCCGATCACAGAGTATTGCGATTCGAACAAGCTGAATACAAATGAACGTTTGCAACTCTTTCAGAAAGTTTGCGCCGCTGTGCAACACGCTCATCAGAACCTGATCGTTCATCGCGACATCAAACCGAGCAACATCCTCGTCACACCAGACGGCACACCGAAGCTCCTCGATTTCGGAGTCGCGAAACTTCTGAATCCTGGCTTGAGTGAGGTAACCGAGGAAACGGCCAGCGCTTTGCGCTTAATGACTCCTGAGTATGCGAGCCCTGAGCAGTTGCGTGGATTGCCTATCAACACGGCAACCGATGTATACAATCTGGGAATCGTTCTCTATGAGTTGCTTAGCGGTCACCGGCCGTTTCAGTTCCGTAGTCGCTCGCCGGAAGAAATTGTACGGGTGCTGCTTAGTGAAGAACCCGAGAAACCAAGCCTGGCGGCAACGCGGAAGCGCGAGGAAGTCGAGACACGCGGACAGTCAGGTCTGCAATCTGCAACCCGAAACTCAAAATTCCTGCGTGGTGATCTCGATAACATTATTCTCAAAGCATTGCGCAAGGATCGCGACCGTCGTTACGCTACGGTTCAGGAATTCTCTGAAGACATTCACCGTCATCTTGCTGGGCTGCCTGTGAGCGCGCGGCCCGACACAATCAGTTATCGGGCGGGCAAGTTCATCCAGAGACACAGGGCCGGCGTTGGCGCGGCCGCGCTGATAATAATCACGCTGTTTTCCGCAACGATCATCACCTCACAGCAGGCGCGGATCGCGAGAAGCGCGCGCGCCACCTCGGAACGCCGGTTTGCTGAGGAAAAAAGTTTTGCGAACTCGCTCCTGAACGAAGTGCAGACTTCGCTGAAAGATATTCCCAACGCTGCGCCGGCGCAGATCCGGTGCTCCTGGGTGAGCTGGCGCGGGCGTACATCAACGTCGGGTATCTTCAAGCGTGGACGCTACAGGACAATCCCGCTGCGTTATTGAGTTACCGGGAAGCTATCGAGCTCGCTCGTAAGAGCACGTCCCTCGATCCAGGCAGCTTTTCTGCCAAACGAGTGCTGGGTGACTCACTTGCAACGAGGATTGAATCGCTGACTCTATTGGGACGATACGAAGAGGCTTCGCAGACGTTCGAGGAATTGCTTTCGGTGGAGCGATCCATTCTCTCGCTTAATCCGATGGATCCTGAACACATGATGAGGGTGGCGGAAACAACTCAACGCTATGGAGAAATGCTGCGCAACGTCAGGCGACTCGATGAAGCCAAGGCGAAGTTTCAAGCAGCCGTCGAGCAGTCGATTGAAGCGATTAACCTTTTCAAGGATCAGGCCCAACAACCGGCCCAACGCGTTGACCTGTCGCTTTGGTATGAGAAACAGGGCGACATGTATGAGCAGCTCATGGAATGGCAGAAGGCGATTGAGAGCTATCGAGCCGCCAGCGTCGTTGCCGAGGCCGTTCATAAAGAACATCCCGAAATCATTCAGGCTACACGCAACACATCTTCCTCGCATTGGTATCTGGGCGGCGTACTATACAGGCTTGGTGACTATCAGGGCGCATTGGAAAATTTTCGTGTGTCTTTGAAAACGGTTAAGGAAGCGGAGCTGACGTTGGGTGATCGTACCTATGGCGAAGCCAAATACAGCATCGTAGTCGGCAAAGCTTTATGCAAAGTCGGTGAAAAGCGCGAGGGTGCGGACCTCGTTCGTCACGGCATTCAAACAATTAGAAATTACTTCCCCATCGACAAAGGTACTACCATGACGTCCTACTACGGCGCGGAATTGCTGTCGTGGGGCGCGGATGCTTTAAATCTTGCGGGAAAAAGAGACGAAGCGATCGCTGTCAGTCTCGAGGCGATTCGAATGGTCGAAACAACCGCCGAAGGATCACCGGAAGATTCCAACCCGCGATTGTCTAGTTTCGTTGTATGAATTGCTGGGAGACATTGAGGCAGGCTTCGATGTCGACACCAAGAAAATGAAGGCGACAAACCGTGCGCAGTTAGGTAATGCGCGGCTTTGGTATCAAAAGAGTCTCGACACACTGCGAGTGTTGGTGGAGAGGTTCAAGTACTCTCCAGTGCGCTCGCAAGAGCAAATGGATGCAGTCGGCGAAAAGTTGCGCCAGTGTGATGCTCGTCTAGCCGAATAAGACTTTTGTCCCAAAAACCCCAGCAGCAACATTCTCTGGCTAGGTCAACTCAATCGGACGCTATATCTAACGTTTAAAGCCTAGCGGCCGGACGCCCTTGCCGCTAAGAGACGCCGACTTGAAATGGCGTGTTGAATACGTGTGCCGAAATGTATACCAACCGATCCTTTTCTTGATTCCAGCACGGACCGATGCTGGAGTGACGAACCGGAAGCGGCCTTAGTGTCAGCAGTAATAACGATCCTGTCGCAGAAAAAGTGTGAAAACTTAACACTGAAAGCGTTCGTCAGTCTCAGCCTGTTGCTCTGAACCCCGGGTAGGTCGATTTGAAGTTCTTGAAGCCGCAAGTCGACAGAGTTGCGGCGTCGGTCGGAGTGGTTCGGTGAGGGCGAAGCGTTCGCAACTCTTTCAAAGTTGCGAATAAACCTTATGGACCTTTAACCGCAGGGTTCAAAGCAACCGTGGGCTGGAATTAGCCAACGCTTTCAGCATAATTAAAGTCTTACGCAACATAAGCTCAACTGAGTTACGAGTTTTGATATAGTCTCGGCAGTGCGATCTCTTGTGTTCCGCTGTGATTGATTCATGAGCAAAAGAATTGTCCTTCTAATTTTCTTAATTGCCGCTGCGGGCGTCGCTGTCTGGGCAGTGGTCCACTTTACTGTTGCGAAACACAATCGCCTGCATCGGTCGGCGAACAACTCTATCAGCACAAACAGTACGAGTGCTGATGCGTGGGCGGCGGCGATGGACAAGGTCAAAGCAGATCGAGGCGAACCGGCTNNNATTCCCACCGAGCTCCGGCACTACAGCGACCGGCACTGGTTCTTGGCTACGCAGGTCGCTGAGATTGAGAGATACAATGTCCAAACTTGTCAGGACTTCGTGGATCTTGCCGCGATGATCGAGCACAGCAAAATGATTGCAGTGCCGGCTGTCACCGACAGTTATGTCTTATTTGGCGTCGGCGCGAAAGCAGACCAGGGCGTGTTCAGCAGATACGAAGACGATCACAGCATCGAACTCTACAACGAAGCACAACTGCACGAGGCGTACCGACGCGTCGACGACAAACGATCGAACCTCCAGTCCGACATTGCCGCTTTGAAAGTTCAGTCAGCCAAGCTGAAGAAACGCGACCGCACGAAACAAAGCGAGCTTCAAAAACAGATCACGGCGCGACAGCAGGAGTTGAAATCGACAGATGAAGACCAAGCTCTGCTCGATCAGTTCTACGGCCAACCTGACAGTCGGCAGAAACTGTTCCGCGATTACGAGTCGTTACAGGCGCTGGCGAGAGATTTCGGCGGACGCGCTTACAACCTCGACGACTCGTCTGACAGGCAAGCGATGAAGATCAACATGCTCAGTTCGCTAAGACCCGAAGCGTTGAAGATCATGGAAGAAGTAGCGTCGGCCTATCACCAAGAGTTTGATCGGCCGCTACCGGTAAGTTCACTGGTAAGACCGGAACAGTACCAACACGCATTGAACAAGGTGAACAGGAACGCAGTGCTCATCGACACACCGCCCCATTCAACGGGTCTGGCATTCGATATCGACTATCGCTACATGAGCGCCGCAGAACAGACGTTCCTTATGGCCCAACTGGCGCGCTTGAAAGATGAAGGACGGATTGAAGTGATTCGCGAGCGCAACGCGAACTATCATGTGTTTGCTTTCGTCAATGGCACTCGACCAAGTGACGACCTGATCACAGCCGCACTGGAGAAGGCAAGCGCATCCGTGGAGGAGGCACACCACGCCCCCGGCAAACCGGCGAACGTAAAGAGCAAATCGCAAAAAGCTCGAACAGCCAAAGCGCGACCGCCTCGATCGAATATGCGCGCAAACCGCAGACGTCGCCATTAGTTTGGAGGTGGATTCAACTCTCCAGTCAAACTCAATGACTTTCATTCACCCCAAGCTATAGCGCGTATTTCGCCTTAAGCCGCGATGATTCGGTAACCAAAGTCGTTGAGCGCCACCTGTGTTCCGCGGAGCATCTCGTCGATGTGTCCAACTGTTTCCACTCCAACAACAAAAGCATCGACTGCGCTCGACGCTATCTGAAAGCGAAAGCAGGTTTCCGGAGTTAAAGATTGAAGGCCATTGACAATGTCGCCCTGGCCGACGACTTTCATGCCAATCATGCCCTGCCCCCTGGCGCGCATCTTGCGGAATAGTTCCCCAAGTGTTTGCACGTCGGAATCCATGTGTGCGCCGCGCGGATTCCAACGCACCTGATTGATTTGCACCCATTCGCTTCTTGCGGCAGCTTGTAGCGCGACGAGGCTGTGGCAGGTGACTCCCTGGGCTCGAATCTTTCCTGCTCGTTTTGCTTCCTCGAACACGTCCATCACGCCGCGATAGCGGGTGGTCCAATCTTCCTCAGCGACGCAGTGAATGATCAGCGAGTCGATGTGATCCGTATCCAACTCTTTCAGATAACGATCGATGTCCGCGCGAGCTTGCTGGGGATCGCGGCTGTTAGTCTTTGTTTGAATGATATAACGGTCGCGTGGCACCCCTTTCATTGCAGCGCGGAAATATGGGTTAGATCCATATTGGTCGGCGAGGTCGAAGAAGGTGATGCCGCTGTCCAGCGCGTGGCGCATCAGGCGTGTAAAAGCCTCTTGCCCCAGTCGCGTTTGATTGGAAGCGTGTGACCAACCCATCGAGCCAGTGCCGATGCCCACCAGAGAAACTGTTAAGCCACTCTTGCCCAGACGCACTCGGTCGGTTGGCTTCGTAATCGAATGATCGATACGTGTGGAACCGGGGACTATACTCTCCTCAAGATGAGGCTGCTTGCCAACCAAAACCCCGGTTCCTGCTATGGCCGCGGCCCCAATCGTAGCTCCAATAAACTCGCGCCGGCTTAGTTTAGGCATGATTCTGTCCTCCCACAGTCTCACCACGAAACCGAAACATGTTCGCTAGGTGCACTTTATTTCGATTATTTTACAATCACAAGGTCTTCTGAACAACGACTGACTTGGACGGCAGATTCAACTGTTGGTCATTTTGGCGCTGTTGTCAGCCTTACGGTAAGTGTCAGGCTTAGTCTAGACCCAATTAAGAAGTCCTTAGAGCCGGGCGACGCACCATTCCAGGGCCCACTCTGCCGAGATGGATCATTCCAAATTCGCATAACATCTTCTTCCGCTTATTCCTTGAAGAGATCAGGCAGCGGTCATACTCAGGCCAGTGCAAGCCTGATGGCAGCGACCAGCCTGTCGAGGCCTGCTTCAACGTCTGCACTCAAATGCACACGTAAAGCTCGGCGACCGCGTTCTGCTAAGACTTGAAAGTCCCCGCGCGCTTGTGCCGCCTTCACCACACCGAAAGTATATTTCTGTCCAGGCACGGGCACATCGTCGGCGTCGTCGCAGGTGATTTGCAGAAAGACACCGGTATTTGGCCCGCCTTTGTATGCTTGTCCCGTCGAATGCAGGAAACGTGGTCCAAAGCCGAGACAGGTTGCGACACGTTTGCCATTGCGAACAGCATGACGCAACTCCTGCAGCTTCGCTTCGTGCGCGCCGTTCCTCTCGAGATATCCCAGTACCGCGAAGTAATCCCCAGTTCCCAGGCGATTGACGTGCGCCTTCAGATAGCCGATGAGTGAGGGGCTTGCACCCGTACTTTCTTTCAAGGCCGCAGTGTTCTTCTGATCTGTGAATAACTTGATGCCGGCTTCCTCGAAAAATGGAACTTCCGGAAGGAGCTGTCCAGTCAGTTCGTATTCCGTCGTTAGATTTCTCGTCGCGATCTTGCTCGCTTCAACGTCAGGTTGGTTGAATGGATTTATGCCGATAATGGAGCCGGTCACCGCCGTCGCGATTTCCCAGCGGAAAAACTCTTCGCCCAGGTCGCCTATATCATCAATCAAGATCCGAACGACCGGCTGCCCGGCTCTTTCAAGCGCACTAACTGCCGCGTCCTGCTTCGCGTCCGGCGCTGTTTCCAGTCTTAGATAGACGAAGATCCGGTCATCATCATAGACTTCGGGTGGGCCCAGGTCTTCACGATCAACCGGAATCAGCCCTTTACCGGCTTTACCCGTAGACTCAGCAAGCAACTGTTCCAGCCATGCGCCCAAGTCCAGGACTCCAGGCAAAGCAATGATGGTCACTTTATCGCGACCGCCTTTGGCCAGCACGCCCAGAATATTGCCCAGTACCACGCCCGGATTCTCTTTGGCCGGAACACAAGACGCGCACGCCTGGACCATCTCCTCGGTGCGACCCAGAAAATCGCTTACGTCAATGCCCAGGATGGCCGCAGGAACGAGACCGAAATCTGAGAGCGCGGAATAGCGCCCACCAATGGTCGGCACCCCGTAGAAGACATGATGAAAGCGGTCGTCCTTAGCAACCTTTTCCAGCTTAGAACCGGGGTCGGTGATGGCGATGAAACGCTCGCCGGCTTTGTCGTCACCGATGGCTTGCTTCACGCGTTCGAAGAAATAGTGCTTGAAGATGTTCGGCTCCAAGGTACTGCCTGACTTGCTCGAGACAATGAAGATTGTTTTCGCGAGATCGATCTTGCGCTCAATTGACTTGATCTGCGCTGGATCTGTAGAGTCAAGCACATGAAGCTGTGGATAACCATCTATCTTCCCGAAAGTCATCTTCATCACTTCGGGACACAGGCTTGATCCGCCCATGCCTAAGAGCAGTGCGTGCGAAAACCCTGACTCCTTGATCTCTGAAGCAATGTCGATCAGGCGTTGCCGGTGCATCATCTCGCCCTGTGTGATGGCCAACCAGCCAAGCCAGTTACTCTCATCCGTGCCGGTCCACAACGATGCATCACGAGTCCACAGGCGGCGTACTTTGTCGTTCGTCTGCCAATCTTCGAGCGATTGGTTGAACGCCATCGCTAAGTGCTCAGGCAGTTTGTAAGTTTGGCGATTGATCCTCGGCGTCGTCTCGCCCTTGCACCCGCGGTCCACCGCTTTCAAGAGCTTTTCAAATGCTTCCGCAAAGAGCCTCACGCCATCGTCGAGCAAACCGTCAGTAACAGCCTTCATGGAGACCCCGGCTTGTTCCAGGGCGAACATTGTGTCCTGCGCGGCCTTGACATCTTCTTCCAGACTCGCTCGGGGGACACCGTGATCGCGAAACGCGTCGAGCGTCGCGGGCGGAACTGTGTTGACTGTGTCGCGTCCGATGAGTTCTTCGACGTAAATCACATCTCGATACTGCGGGTTCTTCGTGCTCGTGCTAGCCCACAAGACGCGCTGCGTGTGCGCGCCTTTCCTTGCGAGGTTCTGCCAGCGCTCACCGCTAAAGAGTTCCTGGTAGCGTTTATAAGTGAGCTTCGCATTGGCGATGGCGACCCGGCCCATGATGCTTCTTAGCAAGGATTGCTCGCTTGAATTCGTGGAAACCTTGAGCCGATTGGTGAGCAGCGCATCAATCACCGTGTCAATGCGGCTGATGAAGAAGCTGGCGACGCTGGCAACGCGGCTCACATCACCACCGTCAGCAGCCAACTGTTCCAGTCCCGCAATGTAGGCCTCCGCGACCTGCTCATAAACTTGCTGCGAAAAAAGCAGTGTGACGTTGACGTTGATACCCTCGCCGATGAGTTGCCTGATGGCGGGAATCCCAGCGGGCGTGGCCGGCACCTTGATCATCAAGTTCTCACGCCCCACGGTTTGCCAGAGCCGTCTCGCTTCCTCGATCGTGCCCTGGGTGTTGTGGGCGAGCTGCGGTGAGACTTCTAGGCTGACGTAACCATCGCGTTTGTTGGTTTGTTCATAGACGGGCCGCAACACATCGGCGGCATCCTGAATGTCGCGGATAGCCAAACGCTCGTAGATGGATTTTGCGTCGAGTCTTTGCGATGCAAGTTCTTCAAGGATTGCCGTGTAGTCAGTGCTTCCGGTAATGGCTTTCTCAAAGATGGAAGGATTCGAGGTGACCCCACGCAGATTGTCTTCGACTATAAGCTTTTGCAGGTCACCGCTGGTGATGAGATTGCGCCGGATATAGTCCAGCCAAACGGATTGACCATACTCTTGTAAGGCTATCAAAGGATTCGTGGCCTTTGCTTTGTTAGCTTCCATTGTTTCTTTCCTTTAGTCCCTCTCTATCCAGCGTGTAGCTGTGTGTGTTGTTATTACATATCTTTGAATCCGCTTTGCGTCAGGCCTATCTATCCTGTCCGCTGAGCTTGCTTGGTCGGGCTCTTGCGAGTGCCGCTTAACCTAAGTGTTCCTTTTCTATTCATAAGGAGTCTGTGCTGCTAACTCTGGGCGTCCCCGAGCTCGCGCTCGGCTTGCAGCCAGTCGTCCTGGTCATAGCCGTGCACTTCTCCGCGCGCCAGATAGATTTCATATGCGCGGCGCTCGATTTCTGCCCTCGCGCGTTCGTTCAAAGTAAGGGATTGCTGGTCTGAAATAGAGCGGTCTCTCTCGCGCTTCGTTTCCGTGTTTCTAGCGGTCTTAGCTTTTGCCATGAAACCTCCTTGGTTTAGTCAACGTTATGGTTACTTGCCTGATTAATGGCGACTTGAAAATCTCGTCCTTCCCACCGATCCCCCGGCGG
>WNFY01007970.1_pt1 | contig 11285 bp, 11 predicted proteins | sample 5400091 | NCBI WGS metagenome assembly WNFY01 (sample SAMN13153364, study PRJNA577476) | soil metagenome | isolation source: 60 cm soil or saprolite under grassland replicate 1 | place: USA:California | collected 2016-06-15
TGCAAATAGGTTCGAATCAAATTGATATGAATATAGAAGCAAGTATGATAATAAAATGACTATTAACACTGCCTGTGATGAACGAATCAACTCACACACTCAGGGTTATGTAACCATTACTTGTTTATAATACGCATTTGTTATTACCTTGTATGATTTACCGTTTAGAAATTGTATTTGAACACGATTTTTCCAATCTGTTCTGTAAGTTGCTTAGACGCACGATATGCAACCATGCGTCTCCATTGTTTGGTATCGTGAGGACCATCCAGTGATTGGCACCCTCAAGCGGATTCCAGACCCTAGAAACTGTGATAGATTTATGGCTAAAGTTCCTTACAGAGGTCACCGTACAAAAAACACCACATATAAAATGCATCAAGTTAGTATTTCCGATGTCCGTAATAGAGGAAGTTCAGAAGATATTTAATGCAAGAGACTTAAATTTTCAAATGGTTTCTTCTGCAGATATATTAATGATTACTTGCTATATCAAAAGATCCTCTTTCTCTGATGGTGGCATTACTTTTACTACTGCCCTTTTTTCAAAATCCTCTCCTTCAGTTATGATCCTGACTAAGGTTTTTCTGCCTAGCCAATTATAATGTGCTTCTCTCATTTATGGTAATACCAATATATGATTTAAAAATCTAACTGTGATTGGCGTTATTATTATTAGTGTAAGCGTGATTAATCTAATAATACATGTACGTAAACCTAGCAAGAAAGATTCCTTTAGCAACAACATCTCTGATTGCAATAAATATCGTCATTCTTGGACTGGGCTTACTGTCAGGGTCTCAGTTACAAATTATACGTAATTATGGCTTTATTCCGAATAATCTTTTTCATATTAATAATAATAATCTAGCAATATCTGACGTCCTAACACGACTATTTACCTCAATGTTTATTCACAGTGGTATCGCTCATTTGGCATTCAACATACTAGCCTTGGGATATCTCGGCGGATATGCCGAAAGATCAGTGGGAATTCCTAGGTACGTTCTGATTTACATCTTGGCAGGTATTGCAGGAGCATTATTCCATAGTGTTATTGCATCTTACATATTGGGCAGCGGACATGTAATACTTATAGGTGCATCAGGAGCAATTTCAGGAGTTTTAGGAATAGCGGCTGCTGCGGGGAATGCAAGAGCATACTACTGGCTTATACTACAAATTGTGTTTGCTGTGTTTGGTTCTATCGCTTCAATTCCAATAGCATTTACTGCACACATTGGTGGCTTTATTGCTGGTGTATTTCTCACTAAATTATTCGTAGGAATAGAACGTAAGAAACGAGCAAAATACTTGGGAAATAATAATTATGATACGCGGTAGGGAGAATTAACGAGGGGACGGCAGACTTTCTGCACTAACGTCTGTTAAGTGGTTTGTGTTCGAAGAGCGTCTTTATTCTTGTTTGTTAGGGGGTAGCCAGGTTTCACATATGATTAATATCACTACTACTTAATTCATGAATCCGATTACTGTGTCGGTAGGTGCGGGAAATAAATCTAAATAAATCTAAATATTGAGGTGTTTGTTATTTGCAATCATCTTTCCTTTTCCTTTTTTACTCGAACGAACCTTACAGATTTCTAAACCTTTAATTACTATTGGATATATCAGGGCGAGAGTAGATAGAATATTTGTCTACTCGCTACAACGAGGATACACAGTCCCAACAACACTTAGTCCGTTCATTGGGTTTTGTGGACGTCATGATGATCGGTATAGCAGGCCTAGTTGGAGGAGCTATATTTGTCCTCACTGGTCCAGCAATTGGGCTCGCGGGGGGTTCCGTTATTGTTGCCTTTATAATTAATGCAATAATCACTCTTTTTACAGCCATGGGATATGCAGAGCTCGGCTCCGCCATACCAGAAGCCGGCGGCGGCTACCTGTGGGTTAGGGAAGGATTACCAAGGCCAAATGCTTTCATAAGTGGCTGGATGGCATGGTTTGCACATATAGTTGCTGGAAGCTTGTACGCTGTAGGATTTGGGTCATTTCTTTTTAGTCTATTGAAAATGATTAATATTCTTGGAGACCATCCTCTGTTCGGAATTATTCCTTTTGATAAGTTAATAGCCGTAGCATCGATTGCTGCTTTTACATATATCAATGTTAAAGGAGTTTCAGAGACAGGCAAGGCTGGAACAATAGTCACAATAGTTCAGCTCGGAACCATCGCCGCCTTGATAGGTGCGGGTTTCTGGACAATACATGATCATCCAAACTGGAGAGGAAATTTTAATGATTTCATACCAAATGGTATAGGTGGGATTGTAGCTGCTATGGGTTTGACTTTCATAGCGTTTGAAGGTTACGAGATAATAGTACAAACAGGAGAAGAGGTAAAGAACCCAAAGAAAAACATTCCAAGGGCCATTTTTATATCACTAGCAGTTGTAGTTGTCCTGTACTGTCTTGTTGCTTTTGTTTCCATAGGCGCGATATTTCCTAAAGATGTCCCAGCATGGAAATACATAGGTCATTACGGTGATCTCGGTATTACGAAAGCTGCTGCGCTCTTTCTCCCGTACGGGGCATTTATAGTACTCGCAGGAGGTATTGTCTCTAGCTTAGCAGCATTAAATGCCACTACATTTTCTTCTTCCAGAGTTTCGTTTGCAATGGGAAGACACTATAATTTGCCGCACCAGCTAAGCTCTATCCATTCTAGATACAAAACCCCCCACATTGCTATCGTAATATCGGGCGTAATAATGGCAGTTATGGCTTATGCACTTCCTCTTGATCAGATTGCAATCGCTGCAGGGGTCATTTTCTTACTGCTATTTACTCAGGTAAACATCGCCGTCATTAATATAAGAAGAATTTATGGCGATAAGCTAGACTATGGATTTAAGATTCCTTTTTTTCCAATAATTCCAATTGTCGGTATCTTCCTTAAACTTGGTCTTGCGTTGTACTTGCTAGTCACTCAGCCAATGAGTTGGGTTATTTCAGCTCTCTGGATAGTAGTGGGCTTTGCACTTTATCGTATGTATACTTTCAAAAAAGAAATTGAGCATTATGCACCTCTTGTAACAAGCGAAGGGGATTTAACCAGAAAGGAGTACAGAATCTTGATTCCATATACTCCAGAAAATCCTGATAGGCTGCTAAGATATGCAATAAGGGTTGCCAAAGAATATGATGGGGAAGTCAATGTATTAAGGATACTCACGGTACCAAATCAAACACCACTATCTGCAGGAACTGCATTCGCAGATGCTGCCAGAAAATCATTTGAACCATTGGAAAAAATGTTAGAACAAGAGAATATTTTGAATCACTATTTATTTAGGATTTCGCATGATGCGAATGAGGCAGTATTGGCAACGATTGAAGAACAAAAAATTGATTTGGTAATTACAGATTTTGAAACATACAGAAATAATAAGAAACTTCAAACCCTAATTACCTGTAATGTGCTTGCGATTAGAACAACTGGGGATGACCTTACTTTATTTGAATCCTCGAATGAGGTTAGGGCGGATTTGACACCTCCGGCACAAAGGGCTGGACGAACCATCAAAAAGAATATGGTCGTTTTATATGATGGTGGATATAATTCGGACCTTGTACTAAAGGCAACGAGCTGGCTAGAACACTCCGGAAAATTTAATGTGAGTGTATTAGCGGTAAATAGAAGACTTGAAGGCCATCCGGCAGAGGACGCTAAGGAACTCGAGGATCGTATTGTTCAAGACAACATGCGTAAAGAGTACCTTGAACAGGTCGGAGTTGAGTTTAATGAAATTTATTTGTCAGAGGAAACAGGGAAGAATAGCGAAAAATTTGCTGATTTGATTCTATCTGCTGTTAACGCATCCCAGCCTGATTTAGTAGTGACTGGTGCAACTATTGGAAAATTTAGCTTTTTCAATAACAGCCACTTGTTGTCTCTATTAGATCAGTTAAACTGTCCTATTGTAATTGCAAGAGAAGTCACTTTTCCCGGTGTTCATCGTGTGAAGGCTTGGTTTCTGAAACTCATTAGGGGCTAACTGGAGAATAGAAACTTAGAAGACTATAATTATTACGAATCTAGTAGCCATTATTTTCTCGAAACCTCGAATATATTGAATCATACAAGCCGCGAGTGTATCGAGATCGTTAAACCAATTAGAGAGCGGAATTATTATCGACTTTTTAGCCGCGTGTACATCCAATATCCTACGCCGATTATTATTGCTAGGATTATCAGACCTACAAAAATACCGGCAAGCACCTTTATGAGAAAGGCGATGATCGCAATTATTACTATTAAAACTATTATTCCAATGATTATCTCTACAATTGCTTTTCCTAAACTCAATAATACGCCCTTCTTGAGTTATACAGTATTATGCAGTTAAATAAGTTTCTTGGCATGAAAAGAGCGTTTAGTCGTCTGTAGTTAGCTGCATCGCACATTACAAGGCTGCATGTCATTGTAATCCTCAATCTGTTTTTTTTTAATAAAAGAGAGAGAATTACTTACATAAGATTCATAACGAATCTTGTGATAGTAATTGTCAGGTCGTGACATGGCATCAAACCGAGAACAGAGAAGTAACCTCGACAACCCATTTCTAAATCCAATCGGCCTCTAGCAAAATTATCTGTTAATTGGATTCAAGCAAGGAGAGGATTTTATAAGCACACAATCAAGGCAAACGAATATGGTTCAAAGTATTCTGAGAACGTTAGTTAAGGGCAGCAGGCGAACAAAAAAGAAAGGTAGAATAAAGAGACATGAAACTCTTCTTTAGTTTGATGCTCCTAATCATTAGCTGGGTGTCGCTGATTTTAGCTAAGCCGACAAAATTGTCAGACTTTTTGGACTATTTTGTAGATTACAAGTGAAGCAAGCAACTATCACAATTATATTAGTAATCGAATAGGTTTAGACATAAGGGTAAATAGAGCTAGTCCTCTCCTTTTCTAAATCACTCTGTTTACATCCAATTAGTATGAGGACAATAGATGACCTTCTAGACAAAATTCTTTCTGGAGGCTGTGATGTTGAAATAGGAGCGAGTAAGACCCATGGATTATTATTAGTTGTCAAACCTGAGACTAGGTTGTCTAATATTGTAGGTACTGTGATCCGAAATGAAGGATTCAGATTTAGATATTGCTACAGTGGAGTAGACGGTAAACCTGTAATTATTTTTGGAAGGCAGCAATGACGATCCGCTTTGGATTCAAGACAACATCTGATAACGGTAGTAACGGTCGTAAAAGGGATAAAGAAAGGCTGAGGCAATTACAACTAAGAAGAGAAAAAGAACAAGATAGAATAATCAGGATTATAAAGAGGATAAAGAAGTAGCCTGTCGATCAAGGCAAGTGAAACTTGTTAACGAGTCTTTACATCTACTGTCGATCTAAAATTCGGTAATACCAGCAAGATTTGACAAGACAGGCTGAGACCTAATAATATTGCCATGCAGTCGTGCTGCTGCTGTTGTTAGCGCTTTGAAGATGCGACGTAGAAATAACTTTACCAGTAGTAATTTGAAACGTAGGATCCTTAGATGCTTCTTGTAATGATATTAATCCATTATGTTTGTGATCTAACATCTTTTCAGCATAAAGGATTGGCAGGTACATACTGGAAATATACGATATCACCTGAATATATTAACACGCCGACTCTACACCATTACAAATTTTGAGGACCCAAAATTTCCGGTTATTTCAGGAGATTTATTTCACCCGTATTGAAAGGACAGAAGAATCAAGGTCCTTATTTGAAGACACAGATTTTTCAGTTGAGACCATAAAAAAATCGATCATGCAAGGAGAAAGAGATGCAGAAAAGGCTCTTGTAAAGAACAAGTAGCCTATTGCAGTGACTTAATTTATTGCATATATAAACGAGAGAGTGACTTAGCTGTTTAGGAGATATCAATCATCTTAGCTTCATATTCGTCATATTGGGAGAAAGTTGTAACCAAAGATTATATGTTCTACTCCCGTACCTTTTACTCTTTGTATATCGCTTCCCATTTGGTCAATAGTTCAGGATAACGGAAATCTATTTTTATCATTTTTAGATTATATAACCTCTTTGAGGGGTGTCTTGTGCTTTCTATTAAATAAGTTCGTTTTCAGGGCAATTATTACTGCTGTGAACTAAGAAGCCATCAAATGGTTCAAATAAAAGACTCTAAACGACTTGATGAATAATGATATGTAAGAATATATAATATTAACCTGACACACATAAAGAAGATGATCAAAGAAACCACAAGGGAAGAAATTAAGGAAGAAACTCATGAGTTGCATGATGAGGAACAAGAAGAATTAGAAGATAAAGATGTGGAAGAAGCGAAACGAGAAGAAATTAAGGAAGAAACTCATGAGTTGCAAGATGAGGAACAAGAAGAATTAGAAGAAGTAGATGTAGAGGAAGAAGATTAAAACTCGTACATACTTCATTGATGACCTCAAGAGTCTCTTGCGTAGCCACTCCGATTAAAACCTTACCTTACGTGATGTTTTTAGACCTTAGAGTTCTTTAACTCTGCAATAGTAAATTTCAAGAATCTTTCTGCATCATCGAATCCTCCCACAATTGAATTTGGTATTTTATATTCATTTCTTGCTCCCTCTGATAAACGGTGATTGAATCCTCGTCTATAGCAGCAACATTGCCTGCATCTTATGTTTTAATGTCTTATCTTTGGATCTTATGTTTTAATGAACAATTCTTTCCAATCCGATACTGGTGGTTCTGACACTTGTCTGGAACCGTATACTTGCAATATTTTGTTCTGTTGATTCTTCAGTTGTTCAAATCAGTTGTTGGAAAAGGGACGACGTCATCTTTTTTTGGATTGCGACTGGATCGGTCAAGTTCGTTATCAGAAACTGGCAGTGATTCTACGTTGCCATCGTTGCAGATAGGACACTTATCAACTGTAATTCCTTGGTTAAGGCACGATGCGCACCAAAAACATGATTCACATAGAATGAAACGAATTTGTTTGAAATTCCGTCTCATCTTAATTCTCTCTTTTTTTAGATGGTTATGCTGTCAAATCAGCTCCTTCCCTTATAGCAGAATAATGGACTTTCTCAGATAGCATTAGTTACTGATAAACCTCATTCTATAAGAATGTATCTAATATTTTTAGTATATGACATAATTTCATATGTATTTTGAAGCTAGTAGAATCGATCTAATTGCATTTAATATAAAATATCTTGAAACCATCAATATTTTACATGATACAATTTATTTTTACGATGACCTATGAATAATAGCTGTCAGTAGAAGGTGTTTAGTTCTTAAGCGATCATCCTTTTCTTATTCCTCTGCAAAATGTTCATCGAACTGACTCACGTAGTCCTCGGCGTCTTGTCTGAGGTATTGGCACTCACCTGAGATTGTACCTTCCGACACGTTCAACAGTCTTGAATACTCGGTCTGGTTAACGCCAGCTGCTAATAGAGACTGAAGCCTAGACCTGCGTAGGTCTATCAAATACTCTGTTTGCTCAGTTGGATTCAACGTATAAATGCCTAGATAGTCTTCTCAGCAAATAAGAACAAAGGTTCAAGGGGTGGACACTACCATGCATGTGGTAGTGTTGAATCAACCGTTGGTGCGCACCTACTGTCTAAAATCAGTTGGTGAGACAGTCTAGCTACTTTATATAGTCTGTGTCCACCAACCCGTATTATATGGGTCACGAAAGAGAGAATCCATATGCTTGATCACATTATTGTGACCGTGAGCGATGTGGAGCGCTCGCTTAAGTTCTATACGGCTGCACTCAAGCCTTTGAAGATAAAAATGTTCATGCCCTACAAAGGCGCGGACGGACATCCAGATCTCTGGGGCTTTGGTGATGGCCAAAAGGCATTTTTCTGGCTGAAACAGGGTCAGCCTGATCCAGCCTCAATCCACTGGGGCTTCATCGCAGAAAACATTAAAGCGGTAGACGCCTTCTACAACGCTGCGATTGCTGCAGGCGCAAAGGACAATATCTCGCCTCGTGCTCGTCTGGAATATTATCCCGGCTATTACGCCGCGGACGTGTTTGATCCAGATGGCTACACGTTTGAAGTGGTTCACAAGAGCTAGTTTCGGCGAGTGCAGCTATTATTCTTAAAATTACAAAGGGAGAAAGAACAGAGGAATTTGACGCGATCGTTTGGACACTAAAGATCTCAAAGAGATTCCTCTTTTCTGATTTACGAGTTCTTTGGGCACGACTTTCTAGGTCAGAAGGAATATAGACAAATTCGATCTGCTCTCAACCGATAGCATTCATGCCTTTTGGCTTTGAATATGAATGGAGAGCCATCAAATCATATCTTTTAGACGATATCAAAAATTCAGTGTTTAACGATATGAAACCGTGTCTTATCCTCGCTTCACGATTTGGGGGTTATTCTGCCGTGCTTTGGTTTTGAGCTATACTATATAGAACATCTTGGAACATTATACAGATCTGGACATAGGGCATTTTTTGGAAAAATAGATCTTTGGAAAAATAGATTCAAATTATAAGACTTCTCGGAAGGCTTTTTTGGGTATTTTATAGAAATGGTTTGATAGAGATACGAACCAGGTATCCTTAGGAATTCTGGTCAAGCCGGTCCACGGACGATAACATTATTTGCACTTGCTGCTATGGATATATTCTAATCTACACGTTTCCTTTATTTGGTGTACCTAACATGATTGTTTTGTAACATAAGTAATATTGGTATAACGGGAACAGGCACCTCAACATGGACCCGAGAATAGTAGGTTGTATTACGTAGAAATCTATCCGATAAGGCAGATGACTACAATAGTAAGATCGGTGCAATCTTAATCCTAAAAAGAAAGAGAACAGACCAACTGCAAAAAAGAGTAGAGCAGTTTATAGCATCGTTGTGCGTATTTTACACATGACTATTGTGATGGTAGATTATGAAATTATCGTCAAATCTGTTTTGAAAGACAATGATTTAGTCACGGTGTTAGCCGGACCTCTTCATGATATAGTCAGTCAAGTGCAAATATGGTGACTTATTGGCGTATTCTGTTTTATGGGAGTCCTATTGGTTTGGGGAATAAGAAAGAACAGGTAAAGAGATTACATTAAGAAAATAACAGATTAATGAGAAACTAAAAAGGATAGAACACGTGTAGCAGAATGGCTTGAGAATATAGTAGAGTTAATGTTGCTCTGTGCACTTGTTTTAAACACCTGTATATTTAAGGTCGAGTCTACAAAATGCATTTATGGGAGACATTATCAGAAAGAAGAAAGAAATGACTCGTCCTAAACAAATAGCAAATGAAATGAAATGTAGGAAAGCAAAGAAAAGGGCACTTAGAAGGTTATTCGGCTTAAACTAAAATTTTGGAGAGGGGAGAAAGACTCGCTCGTTAATTCTTCATACCCTCCTTAATTTGGTCGTATGCAAGTCATTTTCCAAACCCATACAGTCTTTGTCTTCTTTAGCTCTATGCTTGATTTGTCTTAATGTTGTCATTTGGCGTCTAGTCAGCCATATACTCATTTCTATATTCAGTACTTCTTTACTACATAGCTAATTAACCAAGTCACATGAACTCTCGATATTGTTGCGTTAGAAATGTTGATTGCTGTCGTTGCCGTGGCTCCCTGATTAAGCCTAACGTGAGCATAAAACTACAATCTAGTCAGGCTGTTTCGAAAAAAAGGGGCTGCCAGTTCGCGCGAATCCAACTGTATGGAAGGCGAGATGAACTATGAACATAGTGTTATCCTAGGGAACAATTCATTCTGCCATATCACAAAAAATATAGCGAAATATCAAGTTCTTTGACTATGGCCAATTCTCCACGAACCGAGTCTGTGGTTCTGGGCGAGATCCTTTATTATTCCTCATTATCATTATCATCGGCCTCAACATCCTCATCCTCAAGAAATTCGTCTGTAAAATCCTCTTCATCATCTTCCTCAGGACTCTCTTCTTTGTCTGATGCGTCCTTGACCTCCTCCAATAAAACGTTATAGAACATAGAACATATATGAGTAATATGAGTTAGGTCAATTCCTTCAATCATAGTCCTTTTGAAAAATAACGATCTGCAAGTGAATCTTTAGCCTTGCTATGCTCCATTCTATTACGAGCATTTAGTGTTTCAATACTATCAAAAATTATATTGTAGGTATTACATCGACAAGTAATTCCTTCAGAATCCAATTCTCATTCACATTATTCAGTATCTCGTCGAAATTTACCATCGTAGACTTCATTACTGCAATTGTTTTTCGAAGTGCTTTATCCAGATGGTAGAGTTCTTTTTCACAAGCAATGGTTTTACTGTTGCCGCTCTTATCTTCGTAATTGGTTGGGCCATTTTCATCAGACTTTGACTTGGAGACTTTCACGATATGTCTGATCTCATTTCTGGTCAAGGGATTTTTAATGACAAAATCAGCAAATTCTTCAATTGCTCCGATGGTAAGGTAGCATTTCCAATGCCACACTCGGAGTTATGCGCTGGCGCATAATTTCTTCACGAATTCTTTCAGGCAATCTAAGCAGTTGTATCCTCCTTGTGACAAACTCTTGACTTCTCCCGATGCGCTTGGCCAGCTCAGACACTCCACCCCAGCCATAACTTTCGACGTACCGACCAAATGCAACTGCTTCTTCAATTGGGTTCATGGTCTTGTGTTGGACATTTTCTACAAGTGCTACCTCATATGCTTCCTTATCTGTTAGATCTATTATGTGAGAGCTAATTTTTCTCAGTCTTAGTAGCCTTGTTGCGGCAAGTCTACGATTACCCGCGACGACTTCGTACTCGTGCTGCATTGGTCTGACGACAATAGGCTGTAATAAGCCGTGCTCATTGATAGAGGCAGCAAGTTCATTGAGGCCATCCAAGTTCATGCGGAATTGGTGTATCGTATGACGAATTTTCGTAGTATTGATTTCTTGTAAAACTCCCTGATAACTCATTTAATCATTCTGTCTTGAAAATATATGTATATGAGGTTTATTGTACAAGAATTTGAAATTATTACGATTAACCAAAAATATATGTGGGTAATTTACAATTGTTTCCTAATCTTCGTATAAATATTAGAGTTCTTTTTTATAATTACCTACACTTCATTAGAGATATTGTATTCTATATGGAGGATTTACCAGAGCCGGAAGAAAATGTACTCTAAAAAGTATATTTTATATTGTATCCTTGTTTGGGTAGAAGACACCCGTCGAGCCTCCTTTATCTGGAGTATCAGGATAATTCAATCCAGAACAATCCTGGGACAAAGATT
>WNFY01013969.1_pt1 | contig 11285 bp, 10 predicted proteins | sample 5400091 | NCBI WGS metagenome assembly WNFY01 (sample SAMN13153364, study PRJNA577476) | soil metagenome | isolation source: 60 cm soil or saprolite under grassland replicate 1 | place: USA:California | collected 2016-06-15
GGTGGTCCACCTAGGATTGGCGCGCACGCACCAGATCGTGAAGCCATTGAACGACCTTACCCTACTCGACAACGTCACCGTGGGCGCATGCTTCGGCCGCGAATATCTCGATCTGGCGGCCGCTCGCAAGGTCGCTCTCGAAGTGCTGCAGCAGGTTAAATTGGGGGACCGCGCCGACATGTTGGCGCGCTCGCTGACTATCGCCGGCAAGAAACGTTTGGAAATAGCGCGGGCGCTGGCGGCGAAACCCAAGCTCCTGTTGCTGGACGAGGTGCTGGCGGGCCTGAATCCCACGGAAGTTACGATGATGATCGATCTGGTTCGCAAGATCCGCGACAGCGGGATCTCGGTGCTCATGATCGAGCACCTGATGCAGGCGATCATGAGTCTCTCCGATCGCATCGTGGTGCTGAACCTGGGCCGCAAGCTGGCGGAAGGCCGGCCGGATGAGGTAGTGCATAATTCGGATGTCGTCGAAGCCTACTTGGGCTTTCCCGATATCGTCGACAAATTGACGAGGACGGATTGATGAGGATGGACTAATGGATCTGGCCCTTCAACTCGAGAACGTCGAGTCTGGATACGGCGAAGTACAAGTCCTGTGGGGCATCTCGCTCGAGGTCTCACGCGGCAAGATGACCACCATCATCGGCACGAATGGCGCCGGCAAGACCACCTCTCTGCGCACCATCATGGGCAGCCTGCGTGCCTGGAAAGGCCGCGTCCTGCTGCACGGCGAAGACGTGACGCGGCTCTCCCCTCACGCCAAGGCCAATCGCGGACTGGTGCTGGTGCCCGAGGGCCGGCAGCTTTTTCCCGACATGTCGGTGGAAGAGAACCTGGAGATGGGCGGGTACTCGAAGCGGGCGCGCAAGCGACAGAAACAGAACCTGGAACGCGTCTATGAACTGTTCCCGCGCCTGCAAGAACGCCACAAGCAGAAGGCTGTTACCCTGTCCGGCGGCGAGCAGCAGATGCTGGCCATGGGCCGCGGCTTGATGCAGGAGCCCGAGGTGCTGATGATCGACGAGCTCTCGCTCGGTCTGGCGCCGGTGCTGGCGCAACAACTCTTCCTGACCTTGGGGACGCTGCGGAAACAGGGCCTGACCATCGTCCTGGTGGAACAGAATGTGCACCTCGCACTGGCGATCAGCGACTACACCTACGTGTTTGCCGAAGGCCGAATCGGCATCCGCGGCAAGTCGGACGAGGTCGCAAGAATGGACGAAGTGCGGCGCGCATACCTTGGACTCTAAAGGCGGCCCATCGCCGTGCGGCAGCGATGAGCAGATTCGGGCCGCGTATTGCGACAGCAGTAATTCTCGCTTAAGAGCTCCGAACAAAATCGCCCGACTGTTATAATGCGCACGCCGATCCGGCGACTCACCAACTGCTCCGAACGCAGAATCCGAAATACTGGAGGGACTGGAGGGAAATGTGAAAAGCACTTGCACGCTGCTCATCGCCCTGCTTTTGTTCGTTTCCATCGCAGCCGCGCAGAACCCACCGGCTCCCCCGGCTGCGCGTACTGACGTCTACCACGTCCACTTCGCCAAGGCAGCCCTTGGCAAGGCCGCTGAGGAAGGCGAATATCTCAAGACCCCGCTTGCCGATTCACCCATGAAAGGACACTTCCTCGTTCTTCGTCATCAAGATGGCGAGGACTGGGACTACGCTGTCATCCAGCACCTCGGAACGAAAGCTACCGTGGAAGCTGCGGGGACCCCGGTGCCACCCGCCATGCGCGATCTGAGTGCCTGGCACGGCGATACTTTTGTCAACGGACCGGCATGGCCTGCGTTCTCAAAAGCCATGGGCATTGACGAAGGGTCGGCAGCCAAGACTGCAGGCTCGGTCTATGTGGTCTCGGTCTATCGCGCCGCTCCCGGACATCGCGACCAACTGGAAAAGTCACTCAGTCAAACGGCACCGGGAGACACTTCCTCCGGAAATGTGCTGATGCAGCATCTGGAGGGCGGCCCCTGGCAATATCTCAGCGTCGTCCGTTACAACTCATGGCAGGACTTCGCCACCAATGAGAAAAACAGTGTGCCGGACACGCTCAAAGCCGGAGGCGGTTGGCTCGAATTGCGTAACCACTCTACGTACCACAACGACACCCTCACGGACCGGATCGCCCCGTAGGGTTTGGCATGACTGCCACAGCATGAAAGCCCATTGCACAGCTTTCGAGACGTTGTCCGAAGCGAAGGATCTATGCCCTTCTCTCCAAATGCATAAGTTCTTCGCTCCCTGCTTCGCTCAGAATGAATTGCTGACATGGTTGACGAGAACGCCGGGACGCGACGCTCCCTGCGCTGGTAGGCAAGGCCGAGGAGGGCCGAGGCCATGTTGGCGATGATCCGCGAAGACATTCTCCAGAAGTTCCCAGACATCTTCGGGACCAAGAAGGTGAACGGCCGGGATGTCAATGTCGAACAGACGATTGCCACGCTCACGCAAGCGTTGAGTCCCTATATTGCCGCAGCGCTGACCGCGCGCCGGGCGCTCTTGCAATCCCCCGCGCCGGTGCGCGAGAAGTATGCCTGGCCAAAGTGGGACGACAAGTTTGAGGATCCGGTGACCGGGCAGTTTTGGACATTTCGCCACATCGTTCAAGGCCTGATCGATAACTTCCTCGGTCGAGACAGCGAGTGGCGCTGGCGACTCAACGATGAGGTGCCTATCCCACAGGACGCCCACCCGTTGACCAATCCCGGCTTAGAGCTCACCGGGCCGTGGCATCCGCTGGATATGGCTTTTAACGCATTGAATAGCGCGGCGCCCATGAATATGCCGGACTTTGAGGACGCCTCACCGCCTCACTTCCAGCCCGACGGCACGCCTACAAGTCAGCCGGTGGGAGTGTTTGCGGCCATGCAGAACGCCAAAGAGATTTTCGAAGGCCGCTGGACCGGCCGCCCCTATGAGGTGGTGAAGAAGGGAAACCGGCGGGCGTACAAGATCAACACTTCCTCGGCGCAGTGGCCGACCCGGTTTGGCCGGCCTCCCGGCATCCACGTGCGCTATGACCACATCAGGGTCGAAGGGCAACCGGTGCCGGCCCCGGTTCCCATTACCGTTCTCTGGACTCTTAACAACTATGAATCTCTCAAACGCGCCGGCACGGGCGTCTATTACTACATTCCAAAGATTCAGACTCCTCAGGAAGCCTTGATTGTGGAGAAGCTTCTGGCGCGGCTGGAAGGCGTGATTGGCGTCCCGGCTGGCACCTTCAAGATCAAGATGCTCTATGAGGAGGGAAATGCGGGCCGGTTTTTGCCAGTGATCGCCTGGGTCTTGCGGCGCCGGTTGCTGGGGACGAACGTCGGCCGCTGGGACTACTTGGGCAGCCTGATCGAGATCTGGAAGGACGAGAAGCAGGGCGTCTTTCCGGATCCGCAAACCATCGGCATGGCCTCCCCGAACATGATTGCGTACCAGCGGTACAACGCCCTGATGATGCTCATGGCCGGCATGAAGAATGGCGAACTTACTCAGGGCGCCCCCATTGGTGGGATGGCGGCAGTAATGATCTATCAAGCAAGCGATCCCTATGGCCGCTCGCGGTATAACCCACTGGCTCTGCGGGCGATCGTCATCGACAAGCTGCGAGAGCGCCTGCTCGGTCTCATGTTTGTGCCCGAGGAGCCGCTGCCCGCAGGTCAACAGCCCACCCTGGAAGACGTTCTTGTCGGCCGAGTGAAGGGACGACTCTATGATACCTACCGGCAAAGCTGGGTCGCCAGCCCGGAGACGGCCTACGTGGCCGCCGGTAATGAGCCTTTACGGGCCCCTGTGACGCAGGTGCAGGCCATCCTCGATGCGCCGCGAGAGACTGTGGACGTGAAGGGGAATCCGGTACCCACGGTCGCCAGTGGTCTGGTTGACGCGGAGCGGCTCCTGCTGCAATCCCGTGGCTTATTGAACCCGCAAGGCAAGATCACGCCCTGGGTCATCACCCAGGACAAGCTGGACACGCCGGAGAAACTCTTCACGCAAGAACTTTGGGACTCCATCTACGGAGTCCCGACGGGTGACGTCACAATTGAACACATCCAGCACGCGTTCTACATGGCGGCGAACTACGGCTTCCAGATCCTCAACGGCAACTTCGCGGCGGCAATCGACGACTACGAACTTAAGCTGCGTTTCATGAATGACCTCGCCACCTACCGGATCGATGTATCGTGGCTGTGGAGCCTTGTCCATCACCAGGCCGCCATCACCAAGAACGGCTACCTGCAGCGGCCGGTGCTCACCGAGGATGGGGTCGTACTGGGTGTGAACGCCTCTGAGGTCAAGGCTGGTTCCCTCTTCACCAGGGAACTGTTCGAGAAGGTCTGGGACTATCACAACGAATGGACAGCGGAGTTCTTCGCCGAACTGGACCGGCGCGGCGATCCAGGCCGCTTTGACCGCGCTAAAGCGCCCATCATCATGGAGCTTTTGAAGCGGCAACTGCTTTCGCCCCGTTACATCCAGCACAGCGCCCGCGTGCTCTTCGTCGTGGGACAAGCGGACAAACGGGAGCGTGCGCAGATTCTGGAGGCGATCTTCGATCTCTCGCGCGAAGAAATCGTCAAGCGGGTTCAGGCAAGCACCCTCAACCAGACTGTCTTGGCCGCCTACGACTATGTGTATGACATCTTTCCGGGCATCGAAGGAGAGCAGCGCGCGACGGTGCGATCACAAGGCAAGCCCTCGGAGGGAATGTGAGCGCCGGCGCTGCCAAACGGCCCGTTCCGCCGGGCGTGGACGCCCGGTTCGCCAGCAGCTGGCTTACTATCCCGTTACCGGCTGTCCCGCAGCCACCACCGGGCGGACTTCCGGCTCTTCGGGGACGATGATCCAGGCCAAAACGTAGGCGATCACGCCGGGAAAGACTCCTGCCATGAACGTTACGAAGACCCACAGGATGCGCACCAGCGAAACGTCCAGATCCAGGTGTTCGCCGAAACCCGCACAGACGCCCGCGATCTTGCGTTTCGACCGCGACCGAATCAACCGCTTCGGCCGCGGCGCAGCCCCGACCACCGTTCCGCAGTAGGTGCAGTAGCGCGCATCCTCAACGATTCCCTTGCCGCAAGCGTTGCAGTACATAATCCCTCCCTCGATTGAAGGTACGCGAGTGGCGGGCATAAAGTTCCGGCTTTCGGCTCTCGGCTCGCGGGTGAAGGAACAAAGGCAGTCTGATTCGCCGCGGCCCGCTCGCAGCCCGTAGCTCGAAGCTCAGAGCTGCGGACTACTGGCAACTGCTACTCGCGATACGCCTCTTTCATCAGCTTCCGCGCCTTGTCGGCCTCGACGTTGCCGCCGTTGGCCATTACGACCGCTTCGTATTTCTTCACCGCCAGCTCACGCTTCTGGAGTTGGTCGTACATCTCGCCGGCGCCCAGGTTCGCCTTCTGCAGCAATTCCGGATCGGCCCCGGCCACATCGTTTACCAATTCATACGCCGCCGCAGCGGCAGTGTAGTTCTTTTCGCTGCGCAGCGAGTTGCCCAATCCAAGCGCAGCAATCTCGTAGTGCAGGTTGCCATACTTTCCCGCTCGTCCGTTCTGCCACACGCGGCGATACTGCTCCTCGGCCTCAGAATTCTTGCCCGATGCCCGCAGCAGGTTCGCTTCCTCCAGGGGGAAGAAGAAATTCCGCGGGAACCTGGGGCTCAGTGCACGTGCAATTTCAAGCGACTCGCCGTAGCGATGTTCCCGCCGCAGAAACACCAATAACACAACTCCGGCATCCACGCTGGTTTCGCCGTTCGAGTGGTACGCATCGAACAGATACTGAATTCCTTTTCCCTTGTCCCCGCTGAGTCCGACCAGGGCGACCGCCACCTTCACGGCCAGCGGCAGGCTGCCCATCACGTAGTTGTGGGTCCCCAGCACCAGCTTGGCATCCGTATAATGCGGATCCAGCTCGAGCACCCGTTCGTGGTCGTGGCGCGCGCCCACTGCGTTCCGCAGAGAAGAAAACCAGGCCCGCTCGATGAGCGCGGTGTAGAGCGCAAACTGGGCGCGTGTCACGCCCCGCGCGTAGAGCATGTCCACATTGTTCGGGTGGTGCGAGAGTTGGGCATTCTCCAGTCGCTCCGCCTGCTCCACCAGTTGCTTGATGCGTTGCTTCTGCGCCGGATCGGCTGGGCGGTGTGCCTGTCCGATGAAATTGTCGTTGGCGTACTCGCCGGTGTTCATCGCCCCCATGCGATACAGCTCGCGCACCAGCACCGCCGAAAGCAGATGATTGAGGGCAAAGGGAGCGTTCGGATGATGAGCTACCACCTTCTCAAAACCCTGGATGGCCGCATCGTGATCGAGGTTATAGAGACGGTCGAATGAAGCTTGATTCAGCGGGTCGGCGGGGCGGTAAACCATCGGCGCGCCAGCGTCGGCGGCCCAGCAGGATTCCGCCCAGGCCAGCAGAGAGAGGGCAAGCACAGCGGGGCGAATCCAGGGAGCGCGAGCCACGTTCAGTTCAGTTTACCCGATTCAGCTCAAGGCAGCTAAGGGGAAGCCCGTCGGGTAGTGGTGCAGTTTCAGAATCTCGACCGCCTCTTGCTTTGCGGACTTTGCGGCCTTTCTTTGCGAGCTTTGCGGTTAAAGGTGTTAAACCGCAAAGTGCGCCGAGGACCTCGCTAAGGGCGCAAAGACAACCGTCGGACAAACTCAAACTGCCCGCTTGCTGGCACTGCGATGCACTCATAACTACCCCATTTGCATCAATTTAATTTGGTAATCGGCTTGCGATCCGAAGTTTAGCTAGAGGATGGGAGAAGTATGGGGGAAGTCGCTAACCAGGTCCAGCACGAGTTTTGGCGCCCGCCGTTGCAGCCTGTGGCGTCCGATGGTGCGGCCACCCAGGAATTCATCGAAACCTGCCAGCGTTGCGGAACCGAGTTCATCGTCAGCTCGCGCTTTTGTCATTCCTGCGGCGCGACCCGGCCCGAACTGAACCCGGCCTCGCGCGCACTGGAAATTCCCGGAGTCTCCGAACTCAGCGCCCTCGGTGTCAGGCTCGGGCTAACCGCCGCCTCCGTGATCGCCTTCCTCGTAGGTACCGTCTGCATCGTAGGAGCGCTGGCCGTAGGCGTGGTCTTCAGTGCCAGAACTGTGCTTGATTGGCAGGCGATTCAGATCTGGCGTATCGAATGGCTGCTGGGAGCGATCTCGGCGTTCATTGCGGGCTGTCTGCTGAAGAAATCTTCCTAGATCAGCTTTCTCTCCCGAACCTCAGCCGCGCGAGTGTGCGCGCTCCTCGTCCGCCACTACCGCGCTGCGGCGCCTTTGAAGGTTCATGCGATATAGGTGGTGCACGGGTCCAATGCCGCGTCCCAGAGGGTGGGCATTTGCGATCGCAGCCACGACATAGGCCTTGGAGAGCAGAACCGCTTCCGGCAGCCCCCGCCCCTGCGCCAGATGACAAGCCAGGGCAGTCGCAAAAGCGCACCCCGTACCGTGGGTGGAATTTGATCGCTGGCGGTCCGCCTTAAATACTTCCTGCTCTGTCCCCCGGCGGGTACTGAAACTCAGCAAGTCGATCGCCTTGTCGAGGTGTCCGCCTGTCACTACTACGTTCGCCGCTCCCAGCGAGTGCAGACGAGCGGCAGCCTTGCGCATCTCGTCCAGGTTCGTGACTGCTATGCCGGTTAACGCGCTCGCCTCGTTTAGGTTCGGCGTCACTACCTCCGCCAGCGGCACCAACTTCTCAATCATCAGCCTGGTTCCTGCCGCATCCAGCAGATCGGTTCCGGAACTGGACTTCAGGATTGGATCCAGAACGACGTGGGGCAGCTTTGACTTATCTAGGAAACGAGCAACCGCATTGACCGCCTGCTCGTTCCCGAGCATCCCGATGTGGACAGCCTCAATCTCAAGGTCGGAGGCGAGTTCCTGCAAGCTCTCGTGGATGATCGTGGGATCCACTCCCTCGACCCGCCGCACCCCCTGGGTCGACTGAACCGTTAGGGCGGTGACGCAGCAAACCCCATAGCAGTCGTGGGCGGCGATCGTTTTGATGTCGGCGGTGATCCCGGCTCCCGAACAGGGGTCAAACCCGGCTATCGTGAGTACCACAGGAGGTCACAAAACCATGCCGCCCACTCTAAACCCAAACGCCCAGCCTGGGAACTCCCCTTCCACCTCATGCCCGATTTCGGGCCATAAAGACTCGCGTCGTTCTTCCTTCCGTTTGCGAGAATAGAACGGTTGGCCGTTTACGTAGAATAGAATAGAGTTGTCGGACTCAACCATAAGTATATGATTACATTGCTATTAACAAGATATTCTCGTAAGGTTAACATTCCAAAATGGCTTACACGATTTCTTTTCGGCCGCGTTTTGGAATGTTTACTTCTATATAAACCACCTGGTACCAATTGTTTCAACAACATAGATAACAAAACTCTATTTATCATCGTGTTAAGTAATTTGTTAATTACTATATAGTTAACTATGTACAGGATTTTACTGGTTGACACACCCCCTCCGGCCCACTACCATCTTCAGAACATCAGAGCAAAGGAGAATGCGACCCTAGAGAACGACGACTTTCAAAACTGCGAGGTCATTGAATGCGACGACGTCTAGCCGAAAGTCTGGCGATTGTCTTATCGGTTGCCAGTCTGGGGGCCGGAGCCGCATCCGGGCGAGGGAGCTCGGAAGCCGCCAAGGTCACTATCCCGCCGGTCATTACGACCAGCGGTCATAAATCCCACAAGAGCAGGAAGGCGAGGCCTTACCAAGTAGGCACCGCGTCCTGGTACGGAGAAGATTTTCAGGGCAAGCCAACCGCCAGCGGAGAGCCCTACAACATGCGCGATTTCACCGCCGCCCATCCTACTCTTCTGTTGGGCACCTTCGTCAAGGTGACGAACCTGAGGAACGGCAGGGTGGCAGTGGTGCGAATCAATGATCGTGGTCCGGTGGTTGACGGCCGCATCATCGACGTTTCCTACCATGCGGCGCGCGCGCTGGGCTTCAAGGAGCGCGGTTTGCAAAAGGTCCGCCTGGACATTTACCAGCCCACCACGGTGGCGCTGCTGCAACCGGTAGCCAAGCTTGACTAAACGAGATACACTCGGCGAAGATGGACCCGCGCCAGCGTCTGATCGTTGCCCTTGATGTGTCCTCGTCTGCGGCCGCCCGCAAAATTGTGGCGGCCGTGGGCGACTCCGCCCATGCTTACAAAGTAGGAATGCAGCTTTACACAGCCGAAGGGCCCGCCATCCTGCGCGAGCTGGTTGACTCCGGCCGCAAGGTCTTTCTCGACCTCAAGTACCACGACATCCCGAACACCGTGGGCGCAGCGGTTCGCGAAGCCGCCGAACTCGGCGTCAGTATGCTGACCGTGCACGCTTGTGGGGGCGGCAAGATGTTGCGCGCCGCAGTCGAAGCGGCCCAGGCCACCAATCCCTATCCGCTCGTACTGGCCGTCACCGTCCTTACCAGTCTCGATGAGGCCGATCTCAGTATGCTCGGGATCCGGGGCGGGGTTGTCGATCAGGTTCTTCGGGTCGCGGCCCTCGCACTCTCGAACGGTTGCCAAGGAGTCGTTGCCTCCGCGCAGGAGGCATCCGTTCTCCGCGAGGAGTTCGGGCGCGACTTCGTCATCGTCACTCCCGGCGTGCGTCCTGCCGGCAGCGGCGCCGACGACCAGGCCCGCATCGTCACGCCCGCCGAAGCCATCGCCGCCGGAGCCTCTTATATCGTCGTGGGCCGCCCCATCACCGCGGCAGCTGACCCGGCTGCGGAGGCGCGCGCCATCCTAGGCCAGCTCGTTCCCGCCTGAGAGCGGAAAGTTCCAAGTTTTCAGAGTCTCTCAACAAAAAGCGCGACCGCAAGCCGCGCCATGTGTCCTTTCCCTACTGACTGCTGCCTCTCACAACTTTTCAAAAAATTCACACGCCGAGCACGAGATATAAATCCCGCCCGGCACGCCGCGCTCGCGGTCTTTCACGCGCTTGACGATGCGCGTGTCTTTGCCGCACTTGGGGCATGCGGTCGATTTCGTTGTGTCCATAACCTTCTTGCGGTCGGCTGTCTTCGCGATCTTCGCCATTCAGGCTCTCCTGACAGGAATGTGCCGCTAACCCGAAGGACTGCGGTTCTACCTGGTAGTTGGGAGTATTCAAGGTCGCCGGCCTAAAACTGGATTTCTTTAGTCCGGCAGGATGAACACACGCGGAAGCGGTGTACCGTACTCGCCACAAGAATTTTACACGATTAAGCGAGCAACAGGACAACCTTGCCCAATCCGATGCCCACCGCCTTTGAGCCAACTGGCTGACCTGCCGGGGCTGGCTTCGCGTTCGCCTTCCTCTGGAGTTTCGGCCCGAAGACGCGCTGTTTTTCACTGCAGCCCTGGGATCAAGGGTTTCGGCTGTTCGGTGCTTGGGCTGGTCGAAGAGACATGAAACGGCAACGGCGAACCAGAAATTTTCCCGAATTGAAACGGGTCGAGGTTTTTCCCCTGCAAAATAGAGAGCACGACCGATTGTGCTCGCCTCGGATTCGGGGTATCAACTAAGCGAGCAAAGTGTTTTTTTCTATGCCCCCCAGGAAGGAGGCAGCGCCCAGGTCGGTAATTTGTCGGGATGCGGGCTCCCAGCGGGTTTCTTTATTTGCCTTTCTTACTAATAAGTCATTCTTCCTCGCGCAACGGGCCGATTTGAGGCTTGCTTGTCGCCCAGAGAGAAACAGACCGCTGTCGGTGTGCCCCCTTCCGGTTGAGACGAAAAACCTACTGAAGGCCAACCCCCAACTAATGGGACCGGTCTGTGCCAAAGCGGCGAGATCCGTCACAAGTGTCTGACCTTTATTGAACACTCTCGGTCTGCCCGTGCAGGAGACGGTCTGTGTTATTCGACCAAAAAACAACGGAAACAGGAGGATGTACATGTCAAGTAGGCGTGATTTTTTGAAGTTCGCAGCTCTGGCCAGCGCAGGAGTTGCTCTCCCCGTGAAGTGGAACCTGCCTGCCGCAGCTTCTGTCACTACCTTTCAGGAACCCTTGCTGGGCGGAAGTGTCCCGCGCTATGTTGACGCGCTGCCGACATTCGTTGGCAAGCGAGTGACTGCGACCAGCATCACGGCCAACATGCAGGAGTTCCGGCAGCAGATCCTGCCGGCCGGTTTCCCCAGCACTTTCGTCTGGGGCTACAACCTCAACGGCCACGGGCCGAGCTATCCGGGGCGCACGATCGAGGCGAAGAAAGGCACCGCCACGACCGTCACCTACATTAACAACCTGGTTTCACCGTTCCTGCAGCAATTCCTCACCGTGGA
>WNFY01008101.1_pt1 | contig 11279 bp, 8 predicted proteins | sample 5400091 | NCBI WGS metagenome assembly WNFY01 (sample SAMN13153364, study PRJNA577476) | soil metagenome | isolation source: 60 cm soil or saprolite under grassland replicate 1 | place: USA:California | collected 2016-06-15
GTTTCCTTTCTCGCTGCGGATGTGTGGTAACACCCAGCATGAGGGAAACGGCCGTACTGCGCAGGGAACTAGCACCTATACGCGAACAGCACCACTATGTGCTGATATGACCCGAAATTGGGTTAAAACTTAAGCTAAGGGCCTGAGCTGCATGGCCATGGCGTGTTCGACCAGCGTCGTCAGCGCGTCCCTGGTGGACGGACGCTGCCGGGCGTCGCATTGGATCACCGGCACGTGCGGGCTGACCGACAGCGCCTCCTGAACGTCGGCGATCTCGTACGGGAAGTCGCCGTGGAACCCGTTGACCGCCACGATGAACGGCAGCCCCGCGGACTCGAAATAGTCCACCGCCGCGAACGAGTCGGCCAGTCGGCGGGTGTCTACCAGCACCACCGCCCCGATCGCCCCGTGGATCAGGTCGCCCCACATGAACCAGAACCGGTGCTGCCCCGGCGTGCCGAACAGGTACAGGATCAGCTCAGCCTCGAGCGTTACCCGGCCGAAGTCCATCGCCACGGTCGTCGTGGTCTTGTCCGGTGTGTGCGACAGGTCATCGAGACCGTTCGATGCCGAGGTCATCACGGCCTCGGTGGTCAGCGGCGTGATCTCGGACACTGACCCGACGAACGTGGTCTTGCCGACGCCGAAACCGCCCGCCACAACGATCTTCACAGAGGTCATGCCAGAGTCGGCCGCCACACCCGAGGAAGTCTTAGAGCTTGCGAAGTCCACTGAGCACCCTTTCCAGCAGCTTGACGTCCGGGCCGCCCTGAGCGTGGTTGAGCTGATGGATCCGCACCAGGCCTTCCACCGCCATGTCAGCGATCAAGATCCGCGCCACCCCTAGCGGCATCTGCAGCACCGCGGAGACCTCGGCCACCGACCGCCAATCCCGGCAGAACTCCAGAATCGCTTGGCACTCGGGGCTGAGCAGCGACAGATCGCGCACATCGTAGGGCGCGGCCACGACCATCGCCTCGATCTCCAGCTGATACCGCGGCTCTGTCCGCCCCCCCGTCACCGCATACGGCCGAACCAGAAAATCCTCGTCGTCCTCCGGTGAGTCATCATCATCCAGCGGCGGATGACGGCCATCGCCAGCGGGCACTCGGTCATCATGGCCCGGGATCGACACAGGCGTCTCCCGTCACAGTCGATCAACCTCCGGGAATCACCCGGGTGACTGAGCGCCGCGCACCTGCGGTGTCAGCGCGCTGCCTACCCGCTCGACCAGCAGCGCCATCTCGTACGCCACCAGCCCCATATCACAGTCCGCCGCTGCCAGCACCGCAAGACTCGAGCCGTCGCTGATCGCCATCACGATCAGCAGCCCCCGCTGCATGTCCACCACCGTCTGGGTGACCGCGCCACCCTCGAACACCCGCGATCCCCCCTGTGTCAGGCTGGTCAGCCCCGACGTCACCGCCGCGAGCTGGTCCGCCCGGTCCGGCGGAAACCCCTGCGAGTAGGCCATCGGCAGCCCGTCCGACGACACCACGATCGCGTGCGCGACCTTCGGCACTCGCTCCACGAAGTTCGTAATCAGCCAGTTCAGATCCTGCGCCGGACGCGCGAGTGAAGTCACCACCGCTCCTTGTGGCTCCGAGTGTGGCCAAGGTTATGACGCCTCATGAGGTCGTGCCCTCTCCGCTGCCGGGTGTCCCGTCGGCCGCCGCGGCACGGCCCCGCCGGATACCGCGCTGGAAGCTGGCGAAACGATCCCGGGTATCCGCTGCTGACCTGCCTGACGCGGAACGAGGCGACGTCCCGCTCGCCGGCCCGCTGGCCGCTGGAGCGGCAGCGGTCCCGGGAACGAGGTTTGCCTGCGGTAGCCGCTTCGGCAGCCCGGACAGCGTGGTGCCGTCCGAAGTCGGTGCGTGAACCACCTCGGCGGCGCGCCAGCCCTCGTCCGCCGGCGAAGACCAGCCCCCGCTGCTTTGGTCGATCCTGGCAATGGCCTGCCGTCCGCGACGGAACCAGTCCGACTCCACCGCCTCGAAGATGGGCAGCCGCTGGTGATCTGCGAGGCTGTGCGCGGGAGGCACGACTACTTCGCCGGCCGGCGTGCTTTCCCCCGGGTCGGCTGAGCCAGCGTACGCGCGGAGATGCTGGCCGGTCTCAGTGCCGGAAAGGGCGCTGGCCTTGGCTGCGGAGGGTGCCTCGTCGCGCTGATCGGCACCGCCTTGGCCGGGCGCTGCCTCCCGCAGCCCGGAGCCCGCGCCTAGCCCGGAGCCCGCGCCTAGCCCGGAGCCCGCGCCTAGCCCGGAGCCCGCGCCTAGCCCGGAGCCCGAGTCGGCCATGTCCAGGTCCTCGCGTAGTGGTGCGGGTCTGGGTGCCGGCGCGATGGTGTCCCGCCTGATGCCTGCGCCCCGGCCGGGCTCCCGCATCGGCATGGCGTGGCCGGTCTCCTCGCTGCCTGCCGTGAGCTTGCCAGCGGTGGTGGCGACAGCCCGGTTCCCCGGAGCTGTCGAGACGGAACGCAGTGGACCAGGACTGCTCTTCTCCCGCGTGATCGCCTCGTCGGGCAGCCAGACCTGCGCGATCAGGCCGCCGGATGGCACGGGGCACAGCCGGACGCGGATCCCGTGCCGCGCCGCTAGCCGGGCCACCACGAACAGGCCCATCCGGCGGGAGACCGCCACATCGACCACCGGCGGGTTGGCCAGCCGCCAGTTCGCGTGCGCCATCTCTTCGGCGCCCATGCCCACGCCCTGGTCGGTGATCTCGATCAGCGCCCAGCCACCGCGGTGCAGGTAGCCCGCGATCGTCACCGGGGTATCGACGGCCGAGAACGACGTCGCGTTCTCCACCAGCTCCGCAGTCAGGTGCACAACGTCGCTCACCGCCTCCGTGCGGAGCGAGACCCCAGGCTGCACGTTCAGCGTGACCCGCTCGTACTTCTCGATCTCCGACGCTGCCGCGCGCAGGACGTCCACCAGGGCCACCGGCCGGCTCCACCGCCTGGAGAGTTCATGCCCGGCCAGGACCAAGAGGTTCTCGGAGTTGCGGCGCATCCGGGTGGCCAGGTGGTCCATCTGGAACAGGCTCGCCAGGCGCTTGGAGTCCTGCTCGCCCTGCTCCAGACGGGTGATCACGCGAATCTGCCGTTCCACCAGAGACTGGCTGCGGCGGGACAGGTTGACGAACATCGCGTTGACGTTGTCGCGCAGCGCCGCCTCGTTGGCCGCCAGCCGCACCGCCTCCTTGTGCACCTGGTCGAAGGCCCGGGCGACCTCGCCGATCTCGTCGGAGGAATCCACGTCGATGGGCTCGACCACGAGCGGGACGCTTTCCCCGTCGGTCTCGCTCATCCGGCGGACTATCTCCGGCAGCCGTGTTCCGGCCACCTCGAGTGCCCCGTTCCGCAGCCTGCGCAATGGGCCCACCATGGACCGGCCGATGATGGTGGTGGCGGTCAGCGCGATCCCGAGCAGCAGGGCGACCGCGAGGCTGAAGATGACCGCCGAGGTGATCGCGTTGTCGTGCAGCGACCCGCTCCGGGAGATCACCGAGTCCGCGAACTGCTGCTCCACCGACCGCATGCCGCTGACCAGATACGAGAGCGCGGAGCTGGCGTCGGAGATCGTGGGGTCGGTGGCGATGGGCGACTTACTCGATGCCAGCGAAATGGCCTGCTGCTCCTGCGCCTGCGCCTGCACAACGTTCGAGCTCGACAGCACGTTGCTGAACAGCTGGCGCTGGGCGGCCGTGGCCGCCGTGTTGAACCCGTTCAGGTCGCCTTGCTGCTGGGCCTGCGCATCGGTAATCGCCGACAGGTGGGCCGGCCCGAACTGCCCCAGGCTGACCAGGTCGGACCGGAGGGCCGAGGTGAGAAGTGCCTGCTGCTGGGACGCTTCCTCTTTCATGCTGGTGACCAGGCCGAGCACGCGGACCGAGCCCGCCAGCGTCGAGTCGCTGCTGCCCACGGCGACCTGGCTCTGGACGGCCAGCAGCGTGTTGATCGCAGTCGCGTACTCCTTGATCACGATCAGCGCGGGAAGCCGGGTGCCGGTCGCCGCGGCGCGGATGGCAGGCAGGTTGCCGATCGCGGTGACCGCCGCCTGGGTGTCCTGCTGCGCCAGCGCTGAGTAAGAGCCATCGATCCCGCCGGCCAGGGCTTTCACCTGATTTGCCCAGCCGGTGGTGACCGCGTGATCCTGGTTGAGCAGCCCGAGTTCTGGCCCCGGCGGGACCGCCGATGAAGGCGAGGCGCCCCGGCCGCCGTTGCTGTTGCCCAGCACAATGAACCGGACCGTGTCCTCGCGCTCGTTCTGCAGCGCCTGCACCAGGCCGGTGATCTTACCGCTCAGGTTGGCTAGCGTCAGCACGCGCTGGTAGACAAGGGCGCTCCCCACGGACGAGGCGATGAAGACTCCGCCGGCCGCAACGGCGGTTACGGTCGGGATGATCACCAGCAGGAACAGCCGCGACCGCACTCGCCAGTTCTTCAGCGCGCGGCGGGAGGCCGGGCGAGGCGTCGGCCCGGCGCCCGGCTGCTGGCCACCGTCGCGCGCTGCGGGAGACAGGTCGGGTGCGAGACTGCCCGGAGCCGCAGCGCCGTCCGCGCCCGCGGACGGGCTGGCGTCACGCGACACCTGCTTTATCACTGCGCGGGAAATGCCGCGAGTTTTTCTGGCCTTGGACAGCACAGCACTGGCACCCCTCACCATGAGACCGACTGATGTTCAGCGGCATGTGGGTACCACAGCGGAACTGACACGGGTTGCTCCTTCTCAGCAGGAGAATCTTGCGTGCACAGTGTTACGGATTAGGCCAGTGTGCATACTCTAACGCGTGCCAATCCACAAATGTGGACGGAATATCGCTATCTGGGTAGCCGGCGTCGGCCAACTTGGCACTACTGAGGTACCACCTCGCGCTACGGTTGTGCCCGCGAACGTCCGAATTCCTGCGCTCTAAAGGAGGCCCCATGCGGCTGGCCTGGGCCGGTATCCGCGTTTCGGCCTTGCGTATCGCGCCGGTAGTCCTGTCGGCGCTGGTGCTGCCTTCCGGCTGTCATGTTCCGGGCACCGGCGCATCGGGTGCCGCGTCCGGCAGCGGGCCGATCACGGTAGCCGTCGTCCCCGGAATCGACAACGCCCCGCTCCGCATCGCCGTCCAGGAGGGGCTGTTCCGGCAGCACGGCCTGAACGTCACTGTCAAGGACTACCAGTCCCTCGGCGCCGAGTTCCAGGCCCTCACTAGCGGCCAGGCTCAGATTGCGGCCGGTGACTACACGGGCTTCTTCTACGAGCAGGCCACCGGCCGCGCCTCGTTGCGGCTCATCGCCGACGGGTATGACGCGGCCTCGAACTCGGTGGCGATCCTCACCTTGCCCGGCTCGGGCATCACCACTCCGCAGCAACTGCAGGGCCAGCCCGGGCTCGTGGCCACGCCGCCCGCCCAGGTGATCCCGTACAGCGTGGCGGTCCCGTACAACGTGCAGACCCTGGCGGCGGAGGAGGTCCTGCAGAGCGACGGCGTGAGCCCCAGCAGCGTGAACTGGGCGCAAATGCAGGCGCAGGCCATGATCGGGGCGCTCGGCAGCGGCCAGGTGAAGGCGATCCTGGCCACCGAGCCCTACATCCTGGAGGCCGAGGAGCAACTCGGGGCCGTCGAGGTAGTGGACGCGAGCAGCGGCGTGACGTCCGGGCTCCCGATGTCGGGCTATTTCAGCCTGGCCTCCTACGCGCACGCGAATCCGTCGGCGGTGCAGGCATTCCAGGGGGCGCTGGCCCAGGCCCAGTCCGACTGTGCCCAGCGCGGGCCGGTACAGGCCGTGCTATCGCATCTCACCGGCATCAGCACGGGTAACGCGGCGCTGGTCACCCTGGGGACGTACCCGACATCGCTGAACGCCGGCCAGGTGCAGCGAGTCGCCACGCTGATGTATGACTCCGGGATGATCAGAAACCCGGTCAGCGTGAGCAGCCTGACCTCCGGGTAGCGCGGGAACCGCACGCCTGCGCGGACATTCCCCAGGGCTACCGCGGCTGTTCGCCATACGCGACCCGGTGAAGCCGATGCTGCCGACGTCGGCGTTCAAACGAAACACCAGGCCGATCCCATTATGCCTCTCGGCAATACGGCCAATGCGACGCTCGATCCGGTTAAACGCAAGCAGGTCGTGTGCGAAATGCAAATGTTACATAATGGTGGCCCGCCGGGATTCTCCGCGCATACTGCTGCCAAGATCAGCATATACCGAGGGCATGCTCTCATGAGCGATGTTGCTGATTGATCAAGCTCCTGCAACAATTGCTGACATTATGCGGAGATAGGAGTGATCTGCGTTGGATGGGCAGCTTACCCGGGTTATCGCCAACGGAATCGTGGCGGCCCCGTACGGGATGTCCGCAGTCACCCCGTCCGGGCCTGGGACCGGGTCGTGAGGGCGGCGGCGTTCTTCGCGACCGGGCCGGAGGCCGAGCTGACGTACGCCGAGGTTCCCACCCCGGCGGTCGGCCCGCGGGACACCCTGGTGCGCGTGCAGGCCTGCGGGGTCAATCACTCCGATCTTGACTCCTGGAGGGGGACGTCGCGGTGGGACTTCAAGCTGCCGTGGGTCCTCGGGGCGGAGTTCGTCGGGACCGTGGCCGAGGTGGGTGACCAGGTCACGTCCGTCGGCGCCGGGGACCCGGTGACCGCGCTGCTGCAGTACAGCTGCGAGACGTGCGCTCGGTGCCGGAACTGGCGGCCGGATCTCTGCCCGAACCTCACGATATTCGGCACCGGTTGCTGGGGCGGATACGGGGAGTTCGTCAGGGTGCCCGAGCGAGCGGTGATCCCGCTCCGGCCGGGAGACGACCTGCTGCCGATCGCGGGAGGGCAGTGCACGGTCAGCACCGCGTGGCACATGGTGAACCGGCTGGCAGTCGTCCGCCCCGGCGACCTCGTCCTGGTGCCCTCGGCCTCCGGCGGCGTGGGCAGCGCCCTGGTGCAGTGCGCCAAGCTCGTCGGCGCGAGGGTCATCGCCACCACCAGATCACCCGCGAAGCGCGAGCTGATCGAATCGCTGGGAGCGGACCAGGTGGTCCTGCGCGGGGACGACACCGTGGAGCCCGCCAGCTTCACCGAAGCGCTGCTGGAGGCGGGCGGGCGCCGCTTCGACGCGGTGCTCGACACCGTGGCCGGCCCGCAGTTCGGCGCGCACCTCGAGGTGCTGCGCGATGACGGTGTCCTGGTCACCTGCGGGGCGCACGCGGGCGAGATCGTTCCTCTCGACGTGGTCAAGCTGTTCCAGCACGGCTGGCGCATCGTCGGCTTCCGGATAGCGCCGCCCGACGAGCTCCGCGCGGCCGTGGACCTCATCAGGAGCGGGGTGGTCAAGATCCCGGTGGACAAGACGTTCCCGATGAGCCAGGCCGCCGAGGCGCACCGCTACCTGGACCGGCAGCAGCATGTCGGGAAGGTGCTGCTCATTGCCGGGTGATCCCATGGCGGACGCCGCCAAGGCGGTTCACGCGGCGCGCGAGACGAACGCAGCCCCGTCCGAGACGCTGAACCGGGCCCTCACCCGGCTGGGCCGGCGTGTGCGGGCCTGCGGGTAGCCCGCCCGCCCAGGCCGGCCGTCAGATGAAGTACCAGTGCTCCATGTCGAAGTTGGACAGGGGCTGCCCGATCCTGGCGGACCGGAATCCGGCGATCTTGGTGCTGTAGGCGTCGAGCGCGTCAACATACGCGGGGATGATATAGCCGCCCTCGTTGAAATCGAATGTTTGCATTTCGTAGAGTAGTTCTTGCTCCAGCGACGACCCGCTCGCGGTGGCGTTGGCCTGGTTATAGAGCTTTGTGTAGGCGGGGTTGTTGGTGTGCGTCTCGTTGAACGGCGACCCCGAAAGCATCGACTCGGCGATCTGCGCCATGTACGGGAAGTAATTGTAGTAGTCCTGGGCGAAGGGCCACGACAAGTACTGCTTACCGAAGAACGTCCCTGACGGGACGTTACTCACATTGATCTTTACACCCGCGACCTTGGCCTGCTCCGCCAGCACGGTCGCCATCGCCACCGTTCCTGTGGCGATCTGCGAGGTGGTGAGCGTCACCGTGAGGTTCTCCTGGCCGGCCTGCTTCAGCAAGAACTTGGCGTGCGCGACGTCCGTGTGACGGACCAGCCTGGTGTCGAAGTCGCGGTCAAACGGGGAGAATACGTCGTAGGCCAAGGTTCCGTGGCCGTCCAGGGCGGAGTCGATGAGCTGCGCCCGGTCGACCAGCAGCCGCAGCGCCTGGCGGACGCGGACGTCGTGGAACGGCGGCACGTCCACCCGCATGGTGAACGGGACGATCCCCCCGCCCTTCGACGGGACGGCCTTCACGCTGCTGGCGTTGTCCAGCGTGGCCATCTGCGGCCCGTCCAGCGTGCCGGCCGCGTGGATCACGCCGGTCTGCAGGGCATCGGCCAGCGACACCGTGTTGGCGAAGTCGATGATCTCCAGGGTGTCCGCGTGCGGCAGCCCGCTCCTCCAGTAGTGCGGGTTCCGGGTGAACAGGCTGCGCTGGCCCGAGCTGAAGCTCTTGAACATGAACGGCCCGGTCCCGACTGGCTTGGCCGGATCGAAGCCGACCGGGGCGATGTAGAGGTAGACCCACGACGCCGCGAGCTGGGTCACGAAGCTGCTGTACGGCTTGGTCATCTTGACCAGCACGGTGTGCGTGTCGGTGGCCTTGGTGTTCTTGATGTCGATGGGGCCCAGGGGGATCGTGCCGCTGTACCCGTTCGACACGATGCGGTTCAACGTGAAGATCACGTCCTGGGCGGTCAGGGGCTTGCCGTTGTGGAACGTGACGCCCGGCTTCAGCTTGATTACCCATTGGGTGAAATCATTGCTGCTGGCGGGGGTGATCGACTCGGCCAGCATGTATTCGAGTTCGGCGTTGGCGTCGAGCTGCACCAGCGGGCTGTAGAGGGACTGCAGCCGGGAGCTGTCCAGGTAAGTGACGCCCTTGTGCGGGTCGACCGTGTCCGTCGGGCCACCGCCGGTGAGCCCCACCTTAAGGTCGCCGCCCCGCTTAGGGCTGGCGGAGGCGACGGGGTGACTGCTGGTGCTGGACCCGCTGCAGGCCGTGAGAAGGCCGCCCGCGCCGGCGATCGCGCCGGTGGCCGCGATGCCCCGAAGAAACTGACGCCGACCGAGAGCCGCGCGCCAGGCCAGCGCTTCGCTTCCATCCGATCGATCCACGGAAATTATCCTCCAGTAATGGGTACAGCCCCGATGATAAGTAGCAAGTGCACTATCTTGGTGCAGGCCAACAAACTCCAGGTCAACACGGAAAGCGCCGACCGCCCTGGAGCGCGGCATTCACGACATCAGGCGTCATACTCTCACAAGATCCACGGGCGTCGCCAGGAGAACCAAAGGGTTCACCGAACCCAAAGGGCTCACCGCGTGCAATCGTGAAATAAGCCCCACCTTATAGCCTGTGATCCATTCACGGGGGCGGGCCAGTGCTGCGGCACTTAATTACTGCAAGCGCACTTACCCCAGGTCGTGCTGTCCTGCGGTTTTACGGCTGCTACCTGGGCGCACGTGAGCAGTCCTTCCTCAAAAGGCGGACGACCCCGGCGGCCGGGGGCCCGCGGCCCGCGCGGACGCAGCGGCCCGATGGTTCGCATTGCCCGGTCTGGGACGTCCCATTACGCTACACTGGGATATTCACGTAAGCGGAGCGGACGTGATCGGGATACAACATGCAGAGGTTGGAGATCCTGCCCACCGCCAGATGTTGTGGCCACTCCGGTTAACTAAATATCCCAGACGCTACAAATGAGGTGATCACCGGATGAGTCCCCGCCTCGGGTGCCTCCCGCGCCCAAACCGGAAGGAATCGACGACGTGGCAGCCTCCGCTACCGATGATCACGGTGGCATGGTGTTCCGCCGGCTGAGCCTGCCGTGGCCGTAGCCGCAGTTCCCACCCGGTCGGCCGCCTCTCCCGACGCGCACCCCATCGTGCGCCTGATCCGGCGGCGGCTGGCCATCGGCGTGGTCACCCTGTTCCTGGTGTCGGTGGTGGTGTTCCTGGCCACCGAAGTGCTGCCCGGCAACGCCGCTTACGCGATACTCGGGCATAACGCCACCCCGGCCCGGGTGCGCGCACTCGAGGTCTCCCTGCACCTGGACCGCGGGCTGTTCGACCAGTACTGGGCATGGATATCCGGGCTGTTCACCGGCAACCTCGGCCAGTCCCTGAGCAACGGGCTGCCGGTATGGGGCTACGTCGAGCCGAAGATCATCAACTCGGCGGTCCTGGTCTTCGTCGCCGGCGCCATCAGCGCGCTCGTCGGCGTGACCCTCGGCGCCATCGCCGCGCTGCGCAAGGACGGCTGGTTCGATCACGTCACCTCGGTGGTCGTACTGGCGGTGACGTCGCTCCCCGAGTTCGTCGTGGGCATCGCCCTGGTCATCCTGCTGTCCACCGTGGTCTGGCACGTCCTGCCCGCGGTCTCGCTGCTGGCCCCGGGCACCTACGCCTGGAGCCAGCCGGAACTGCTCGTCCTGCCGGTCGCCACGCTCGTGATCGTGGTCGTGCCGTACATCCTGCGCATGATGCGCGCGGCGATGGTCGAGGCCCTCGAGTCGGACTACGTGGAAATGGCCCGCCTGAAGGGGGTGCCGGAGTGGCGCGTCGTGCTCGTGCACGCGCTGCCGAACGCGATCGCGCCCACCATCCAGGTCATCGGCCTCAACTTCCTGTACCTGGCGGGCGGCGTCGTGCTCGTCGAGTACGTGTTCAACTTCCCGGGCATCGGCCAGGCCCTGGTGAGCGCGGTCAGCAACCGGGACATCCCGGTGATCCAGTTCATCGTCCTGGTCCTGGCCGCGTTCTACGTGGTCATGAACATCGTCACCGACGTGATCGCCCTGCTGGCCACGCCGCGCCGAAGAATCGCCAGGTAGCCCATGGCCGTGAATGCTCCCGCCGCCCCTGCGGCCCAGCCGCGGCAGGCCCGGCCGATCCGCCGGCACCAGTGGGGGTCCGTGCTCTGGTCAGCCGCCCGCACCCCGCGTGGCGCGATCGGGCTGGGCCTGGCCTCGTTCGTCGTGCTGGTCGCGGTCATCGGCCCGTTCGTCGCCCCGAATCCGCAGGACGCCCTGGTTACCCTGCCCTTCGGCAAGCCATCCGGGCAGTTCCTGCTGGGCGGCGACACCCTGGGCCGCGACGTGCTGTCGCGGGTCCTCGATGGCGGCTGGGTGCTGCTGATCATGGCGGCCTGCGCGACCGCCCTGGGGATCGCCGGCGGCGCGGCGGCCGGCGTGTCAGCCGCCTACCTGGGCGGGG
>WNFY01006122.1_pt1 | contig 11278 bp, 8 predicted proteins | sample 5400091 | NCBI WGS metagenome assembly WNFY01 (sample SAMN13153364, study PRJNA577476) | soil metagenome | isolation source: 60 cm soil or saprolite under grassland replicate 1 | place: USA:California | collected 2016-06-15
TTTATCAATCACATAAAATATATTAATCAATTTGCATCCCTTCAGAACAAAAAAATTATCAATTAAACGCTTTTTACAAACCATTCCCAAAAGCTAAGGTATTTGATTGATTAAATTTTGGGCTTGCGGATTTTAGATTATCCTGAGTATTTATTTGACAAAATAATTTTATTTTATTTTTACAAATATCTCTTTGCAAATGAAAAGGACTTAACAATAAAAACTTGATGATTAATTACTTGAGCTTAACTGAAATAATTATTGAGTTTTTTTGTTCTATTTATAGTATTTAATTGCACTTTTCATTTACATCTTCACTTGTATGCTCGTCGTTTTATCAACACAAATCTTTGAATATTCTTTATTAAATTTATTTCCAGCCAACTAACACTAATACTGCATAATATATTGAATGCACAAGTGCTCCCCGGAGCGGGATGAAACAAGTGACACAAAAAAAGCTTCGTAGCAATTCTGCGTCCTGCTCAATAATAAGTTTCATCTCTCAAATAAAATATGCTTAAATTACATAAGACTTTACTGCTTATAATTTTGTTGTGCTAAACCTGCCTCCATGTCCTACATCAAAGATTTTAAATACGATATTTTTATCAGCTATGCTCATGTGGATAACCTGCCAACATCCTGGGAGAATTTTGGATGGATCGAGAAATTTCATAACGACCTTGAGATGTTTCTTATAAGAAGAATAGGCAGACCCGATGTAAAGATATGGTGGGATAACAAAAAGCTGGACGGCAGTATGCTGTTTGATAATTCTATAGAAGAAGGTATAAAGCAGTCTGCGATCATGATATGTCTTAACTCTCCGAGTTATATGAGTTCAAATTATTGCAAAAAAGAGCTTGATTTATTTTACAACAAAGCCCGGAATGAACCTGCAGGTTTGAAAATTGCAAACCGTTCCCGTCTTTTAAATGTACTGCTGTATAATATTCCTTATAGTGACTGGCCTTCAGCATTAAGCGGTACAACCGGGTTTGCTTTTCATGATGCAAAAGAAGCTGATGATTATGGCGATCCGCTTGATACAGGTTCACCGGAATTCAAAAACAAATTGCAGGATGTGAGAGATGCGGTTATGAAGCTGATCACTGATTTTCCAAAAGAAATAAAGCCACAACCAATAGAGCCGGAGCCGATAATAGAAAAAGAAAAGAAAGAAGGCTTCACTATTTACATGGGGGAGGTAGCAGATACATTACGCACCGTGCGAAAGCGTACCATTGCAGAGTTAGAGAAAAAAGGATATAACATGGTGTATGGTATTCCCCCACCCGATGAAGCATCTGCTCATGAACGGAAAGTAAAAGAAGAACTGCAGCGGGCAAACCTCGCCGTTCATTTATTAGATCAATATCCGGGCAGGGAGATTATGGGTGCACAGAATATATGGTATCCGCAAAAACAAGCAGAGCTTGCCTTGCAGTTTGCCCAATCAAAATTGATATGGGTGCCTGCAGAAACTGAGTGGGAATTAATAGAAGAAGAAAAGTATAAGCTTTTTTTGCAGGGTTTGGAAGAAGGAAAAGCATCGGCAAAAAGTTACGAGTATATACGTGGTGCAAAGAGTACGCTTACGCAGGAAATAGCAGACCTTGCGGAACAAATAAAACGGCAGCAACAAAAAAAAGCTGTTAAGGGCAAAATTTCAGTTCTTCTCGACACGCATTTTAACGATCAAATCTACGCACTCAATCTTAGCAGGACTTTAGTGGAAAACCAGATACAGCCTTTTATTAATCCGCAGGAAGATGATCCGCGTAAAAATATTAATATCCTTGGAGACAGGATAAGCCAGGTAAGCAAACTGATCTTTTTCTACGGTAAAGTATCAAGGGAGTGGGTTCTGGAACGTATGAGCGCTGCCCTGCAACTGATCATTACAAATAATTACCCGATAGAAGAGTTTTATATCTACATGGCTCCTCCTCATAAAAATCAGGATGACATTTCACTTAAACAAAGATTCCTGAAAGTATCTGTGATTGACAACAGTGACAACGCTCATTTAGATAACATTTCTCTGCAGCAATTTTTAAAAAATTTAAAAGGGGAAGTAGCATGAGTTTGCATGATTCATCCAATCCTTTTGTTGGCCTGCGGCCATTTGAGAGTGATGAAAGCCTCTTGTTTTTTGGCAGGCAGGAACAAACGCTGGAATTACTGCAGCGCCTTCATCAGCACCATTTCGTAGCAGTGGTGGGAAGCTCGGGCAGTGGTAAATCTTCGCTTATAAGGGCAGGACTTATTCCATCTTTAAAAGGAGGTTATCTTGTTGATGACCGTGACAGGTGGATGATCACTATAATGAAGCCCGGGCAAAGCCCTTTGTATAATCTTGCGGATGCCATACTCAATCAATTGAAACCCGGAACAGAAATGTCGTGCGTAAAAGACTTTTTGAAAAAAATAAAAGAAGAAGGTTCCGATGCTGTATTGAATGTTATTCAAAATCTGTGGAAAGAAAAAAATACAAACTTCTTTTTATTGGTTGACCAATTTGAAGAATTGTTCCGTTTTTCAATGGAACAAAAAGAAGTAGCGAAAAAAGATGATGCCACTGATTTTGTAAATATCATGCTGGAGCTTTCAAGGCAAACTGATTTGCCTATCTATGTGGTAATAACAATGAGGAGTGATTTTATTGGTGATTGTGCGCGGTTTTATGGTTTGCCTGAAGCAATGAATCAGAGTCAATATCTTGTTCCCCGGTTAAACCGGGTGCAGTTTAAAAGTGCTATTGAAGGTCCGGTAAAATTATATGGCGGTAAGATCAATGCTGCGCTTACTTCAAAGTTATTGAATGATTCAGGAACAGTGAAAGATGAATTGCCTTTGCTGCAACATGCATTGATGCGTATATGGGATCATGAAATAAATCTGGACAAAAACGGCGAATTGGATTTAAAAGATTATGAAAGCATCGGAGGCATCGAAAAAGCCCTTTGCAACCATGCCGATGAAGCTTTAAAAGGTATGAGTGATGAGGAATTAAATCTCACAAAAAAAATATTCCAGGCGCTTACCACCATTGATGAGAATGGGCGTAAAATAAGGCGACCGGTGCGTTTGAAAGAGTTACAAGAAATAACAGGAGCAGGCAAAGAACAGTTATTCGCCATCATAAACCGTTTTATTGAAGATAAAAGATCTTTTCTCGTTATAAATAAAGCGGGTGAGGAGGATGACTACGTAATAGACATTTCGCATGAAAGCTTGATAAGGCAATGGAGTACATTAAGCGGATGGGTTGATGAAGAAACCGAGGCATCTAAAAATTATTTACGGTTAGTAGAATCTTCAAATCTGTACCGTGATAAAAAAAAGGATCTCATGGCAGGCAGTGAGCTTCAGCTTGCACTTCAATGGTGTAAAGAATTTAAGCCCGTGCCGGTTTGGGCTCAGAGATATAATAAGGGATTTGAAGACAGCATTCTTTATTTACGGGAAAGCGAAAAAGATTGGGAAATAACAGAACGGAAGAAAAAAACAGGAAAAAGAAACCAGCTATTATTGATTTTAGGTTCAGTTGTAATTGCATTTATATTTCTTGGCATGTTTTTAAAGGCCAGAGAGGATGAAAAAGATGCTGATCGTAATAAAGTACAAGTTCTTATCGCGGATCGTCTAAGGAAGGAAGCAGAAAAACAAGAAGGCATTGCACAAGATAGTGCCGAAGCTGCTAAAAACCAACGAAGTTTAGCGGAGGAAAAAACAAAAGAAGCAGACTCTCTAAGACAAAAAGCAGAAAGTCAAGCAATAAATTTGGCTGAACAAAATTTGAAATTAGATTCGACACTTACGTTTTTACATCTAAGAGGTTTACCTTTTTACAAAGATTTAGATACTGCAACTGCAAATGCAGCTGTTAATTTTCTTTTTCCTCTTCTATTTAAAAAACAATCGGACACAATTGAATATCATAAGGTAATCGAATCAATAAATACGGCATTAGAGGCCGAAAAGAATGTTGTTTCAGATCCTAATGTGGCTTTATGGATTTCTAAACAAGCATGGGGGGAAAATAAAAATCCGATAACAGGTACTATCGTAAAACGTACTTTAAACAAATGTGTCTTTTACAGTCAAAAAATAGAATCACCTTCAACTTCTTTATTAACCATTTCCAATGATAAAACTCGTTTTGCATTTAGCGATCTTAACTACATTAAATCTGGAAAATATCAGGGAGATAGTTTAATTATCGATGATAGTTTAAACATAGAAATTCGAATAATTGCCCTTTCATACAGTGGTAGCAATATAATTGGATTGGATGAACTCGGAAACTTATTTGAATGGAATAACGGAAGAAAGGAGGGTATAACAAAAATACCGGGGGGAAATTATTATACAAGTGCTAAAATATCTCCCGATGGCAGCTTATTGCTTGCATGGTCAAATAATGATTCTTTGCAATTATGGAATATTTCTGATTTGGAAAAAAAAATAGGCTTTCCTAAAATTATTTCAACTACAAACCAAGCAGAAATCAGCCAACTTGAATTTTCACCAAATAATAAAAATGTATTGTTATTAAAATATTATAGCGATAGCCTTCAACTTTGGGATGTCCGCAATAAGAGTTCGAAAGTAATTAAACTTGAGGAAAGAACAGTTTCAGCAAATTTTTCACCTGATGGTGATTCTATAATAACAATTTCACAGGATGGGGATGCTACTATTGTAGATGCCACGGGTAAAAATTCCCGACAAATTTTCTCTGATAATCCTCGTTTTTATAACATAACATCTTTGATTTTGACACGTGATTGGAAAAGAGCTTTAATCAAAGACTATAATGGTAATATTGCCCTTTGTGAGAATGTCGATGGTGGTCCTATTTTTTTCTCTAAAGAATCAAATCGTAACGCCCAAGGTATAAAACTTAATTTTAAAACATTGGGATTAGATCCTTATCAAAGAAATGAAGGTATAACGAAATCGTACTTTCTTGAAAATGACGCTATAATTGGTGTTGATAGAGGATATATTTATCTGTGGAAAGATTATCCAAACTTTAAAAATATTGATGAAGCTTTTGCCGCCATTAAAGTTCCGGATTTGAGCTTTGAAGAAAAATTTCGGACAGGATTATTAAATATAAAAGAAGTTTTGGCTGATAAAAGTCAAGACCATTTATATAATGCGGCTTTATTTTACTTTAAAAATTCTTCAGGTGAAGATTCTGCTAAGATGACAGAGTATTTTAATCAGCTCTATGAAGAATTACCAGTTGAGAATCAATTAAAGATTTTTAGAGAATTAAGTGATTTTGTTATATTTAGAATATATGGCAAAAATGAAAAAGTTAAACTTTTAAAAAAAGATATTTTGCTTGGTGAAAAACTTTTGCTTCAACCACGTAATACAAATGATATTTTAAACGATTTATCGAATGATTATGGGGAGTTAGCTTATAACCAACTTTTTATCCGGGATTTTAAAGGTGCAATTCAATCTGTCCTCAAAGGGATTAAACGCGATTCAAAGAGTACTTGGATATATACCAATTTAACGTTAGGATATCTATTAAATAATCAATTTAAAGAAGCTGAGTCTATTTACATAAAATACAAAGATTCAACCTATGTTATTCCAAATAAATCAACTGGGAAAAAAGTAACTTTTAAGGATGGCTTCTTAGGGGATTTTGAAACTTTAGAAGCAGCGGGGATAATTTCAAAAAACCAAAAAGAGCTCTATGAAGAAGTAGAAAAGATAAAAGCATTTTTGAATAAACCTTAAAAACTTTTACCAAGTTTTCCCTTTCTGCTCCGTCTGGTCTTCACGCAAAACTGTGTGTGGCCTGAAACGCCGTAGCGTCAGGGAACAACAGCCCAAATATAATACTGATACTTTCTGCTCATAACAAAACAGAATGTACAAGAGACTGACCCAACCAAAACCAAATTACAATTCTACAGCTGGCTTAATAAAATATTTTCTTTTACTCCATTGCACTTTCTTACTGCTTATGGATTTACCGCCCAATTTATAGAGGGCGGGAGTTTGTTATCGCGGAATAGTGTTCCTGTTCCGGCTCCGGCCTTAAAATTATCCAATACGGCAAATTGGGCATCCCGATCTCCTGTAGTTGGGGCAAGCCATAAAGAAAGCGAACCACTATCCGAATCAAACTCCCCCCAAACCATAAATGGACCAAAAAAAGTTGGAGGGGGATTTAAATTAAATAGATTCTTCACATCTTCTGAAGAGGTGAATTCATCTATCGTCAGGTTTAAGAAACCACCTTGAAGGACTTGTTCCCAACTAACCGGATCCGGGTTACTTAAGCCACCGGCAACAGAGGAATCGTTTGGATCTGTGATGAGAATTATAGCCATAGTATTTTGGTTTATTTTAGATTATACTGTAAAAATTGTTTCTTGAGGATTTTTGGATTTGGAAGCTGTCTAAATTTGGTCGCGCCGATTTTGTATAAGCCAAAAGATGCCACTTGTACAGATGATAAAGTGATTGCGACGCAACATAGATGCTATGAAAAACCGATGCAGGTATTCAAATAAATTATTTCAGACAGTTTCTAAGAAGCATTTAAAGCATTATAAAATTTGTGAAATAACTGATTACGTTCTGCTAAGCCGATATAGCCGCCATTAACTATTTTAGTCACTTTTTTAATGACGTCGTCACTGGCACCTGTGTCTGCAACTTCATTTAATTTCTTGTCATTAACATACTCCCATAATGCAGCATCCAATGCATAATGATCATCGGATCTTAAGAGATCTGAGGTTTCTCCAACATCCTTGCCAATATATTTTGCGTAGCCTCTGTATGCGTCTTTACCTGTAAGTTGAAGGAAACCTCCACCCCTAAAACGGAAACCATCTCCGGACTGATCGTTGCCTAATTCGGGACGGTTATCATAAACTGCGCCGGCTAATTTTTCCTGGTTTTTGGTGTAGTCATTTGCATTTTTCTTACCCCCTGAACCGTCGAGGTTAAAGCGGCTTGGCCATATTTCAACAATTCGTTCCGGATGAGTATAAAACAAACTCTCCGTTTTAATAGTAAAATTCCCCGATTCATGAGCGATCTGGCTTAAGAAGTGAGCCGCTCTTAATGGAGTATTTATATTGTATTTCGCAAAAGCATCGGGTAATAGTGCAAGAATTCTATCAGGAATTATTCCCTTAAGTTTGTTCAAATCCATAAAATAAAAATTTAGTTTGCCTACTCATTTTATACCCGCTTTTCGGCTTACGCGGTATTAAGATATAATGCATAAATGCAGAATAGTTTTTGATTATTCTAGCCCCACTAAATTGCAGACGGTTATTCGAATAGTATAATTTAAGTTTTTGGATAATTATATTATTGCCTGTAGCCAAGTCGTTTTAGTTCTGTTTTGATGTCGGATGCATTTTTGAATTTTGCTTTTTTGCTTGTTCCATCACTCCATTCACATTCACATCCACCGGAAAGTTTTTCACTGATACTCTTAATAAAGGCAAGTTTCATTTGTGCATCTGTCAGCAAATCGTCGTAGACAAATGTTGAGTAAAGAGTTCCGTTTACATCCCGGTGTTGTTGTTCCCAGGATGCAATTATGATCAATTCTTTATTAATGTCTTTGTCAGCATTGGCAAAAAAAACACTTTCAATTACTGGCTTACTTCCTTCTGTATCAAGTGTGTCAATAAGCATTTTCCTGTAATGCTTACTTTCTGTTTGAAGAAAAATTGTTGCTATAATGCGAAAATAATTCTGCTGGTCGGGGTCATCCTGTTCTGAAAGTTTATATGCCTGCTCATAAAAAGCAAGGATTACTGGTGTGTTATTCCATTTTGTAGTTAAAACTTTATGTGTAAGTATCGAATTCACGGGCATCATTCTCGTCACAAATTGCTCTGCCGTTTCATTGTCATTTTGCTTTACAACTTGCCCGGAACAAAAAGTAGTAAGTAAAAGTAAGACTGGTGCGAAAACAAAATGTTTCACATTTATTTGAAGGTTATAGTAAATCTAATCTGTTTTTAACTAAAATAAAAATAATTTATTGGCGAGTGATGATTCATGATTTTGCTCATCAAAAACTACGTGTTATTATTTCAATATTCCGGCATACACTGTTTGCAAATACTTTCGCGGTTATAAGAAGTTGTCTAATAACGATTCAGCATAATTCGTATGGTGGATAAATGTACCATTGCTACACTTGTATCATTAAGACGTTCATATTGTTTCAAGTTTCTTCTGTTCGGTATACTCAAATTTTATTTTTAGACAGCTTCTTAGTTGTTACATGAAATGAATTGTAAATTATGGACAGTCGCCCGCCACTGCACTAAATAATGGCTGATAGCCTAATGTTGGTGCTGCTTTATTTAATAATTGCACTATATTTTCAGCAGTGATTGCTGCTGTTTCCGGGGAAGGAGCATTAATACTTTGCCGCCACCAGGGGCTATTGTTGTAATAAAAACAAAAAGGCCATGGCAATGTTTGTATTACCACATCTTCAGTAGTTGTTGAAGCAGAGGCATTACTAAAAATATCGGGAAAATTTTCCTGGAATTCTTCTACGGTTGGATCATCAGAAGCCATAAAATTTCAATTTATATAGTTATTGTATTAATTGCTTTCTTTAATTGACTTCAAGATTTATCAACATCTTTTTCTTTGAATGATGAATTTGTGTTTACACCTGCATCACCCTCTTTTTCATCTTTAATCGCGTCTATATCTGTACCCACCGCTAATTCTTCCGGAGTTTCAGCAGATTCAGCTTTGGTTTGATCTTCGTTGTCTTTACCATTTGACTGCTCCACCGTAATATTCTTGTTTGAAGCAGCAGACCCGCTCTCAGATTTTTCTGTTACTATAACAGAAGCTGCTTTAGGTTTGCCATTATTTTGTTCTGCTTCAGCTTCTTCTGCCCTCACTTCCGGCTCTTTATTCCCCTCTTTTTCCCGTGGAGTCTCTTGTCCTTTGCGCAATTCGGCTAAAGCATTTTGCATCTGCTGCACCCATCCATCTAGTTCAGACTGAAGTACCTGCTCAGTATGTTCTACAAGAGAGTCTATGTTTAGCTGTAACGACTGCTCTTCGGAAGATAAAGCGTTCCACCATCCTTTTACATTGGCAAGGTCGGTCGCCGCCTGGTTGTATTTAGTAAGAGTTGTCTCTGTTTGTCTGTATCCGAGGTATGTTCCAAAAGCTGCAACAATTGAAGTGGTAAGTGCAATCCATACCTGTTGACCAATTGCCGCAAGAAAAGTTCCAATTCCCCCAATAATAAAGGTTCCCCAGTAAAGCCGCTTTAGCTGTTTTTCAAGGATCATGGACTTCTTCTTAAAATAATTCAGCTGATCATTCAGCCTGACTTCAACATAACGGTCAGGCATCAGGTAACTAAACCCATCGTCCCCACCCTGTGTCGCATTCATATAAGGAGGAAAACCCTTGTCTTTATCATAAGGTAACAAAGAGGTTAAGTTTACCTCTGTTCGCATCGTTCTCCTGGTAATATCCTCAACTTTTTGAGATAATTGTTGTTCCGGGTTCTCTTTGTAATACAAGGCCCTTGCGCGGTAACGATATATTTCACGCTTGATAGATTCGGCTCCCGCACGCAAAAGCAACCATTTACTGCCCTGCTTAAAACGGTTGGCAGCCGTTAGCAATATTGTAAGTAAGATTGGAATAATGATCAATATGTAGTAGACAAACCACCAGCCGATTTCCCTTTTATTAAATAGCTCCCCTACAGATTTTAAATTGTTATTTGATCTCGGAGCCCAAAGCTGCTGACTAATAACCAACACTGTACCGATAATGCCAACAATTAAGATTGTTATTTGTATCCAATCAAATTTCTTCTGTTGACGGTTTGCATTAAGGTCGTAATCTGCGAAAGTTTCCCATGCCTGCATCAGAACTTTATCAATGCCAAGTTCACGGATTATCAACCGTTCAATGCCTTTTACTGAATTGCTCAATTGATGAAAATGGAGTTCGCCGTCTGCAATTATCTCAGCCATCAATGGATCATCCGGTAACGTCTCCCTCTTTTGCCAGGCTGCCGCAATCTCATCTGCCAGTCCGCCACTGCCTTCAACAACGATTATGGGAAGGTTTTGCCTGACAGCACCAAGCACTTCATTTCTTGCAGTTTGTCCTCCATCTGCGAGTATTGCTAATGCAGGAACCTTCCTGGGAGCCAACTTTTCTGAAGCTTGCATCCATAGTTTGCGATCGGTGTTCGCTGAATCATCCTTTTTACTTGTCAACACATTTATCAGATTGAACATTGTCACCGTTTCGCTGCCCCAGCCGTTTCCTTCAACAAGAACAAAGTGCGAATGATTCGGTTCTAATGGAATACCTGTTGTCAAATTGCCCGGATAACTAACCATATTTACAGGGGCAACACCAATGAGTTCTGTTTTGCAACCACGGCTTGCAACCCCTTCACCCATCATTGCCATAACACCTGCTTGTGTTCCACCACCAATGACGACTGCATCAACTTCAACCGCGGCCCGGGCAATTCCCAGACCAAATAACTGGGTAAGGCGGGGTGTCAGCTTTTCGTCAATACTGTCCACGCCACCCAAAATCAGTATGACTGCCTGATAGGGCTTGATATCGAGGATTGTGATAATATCTTCAACTTTATCTTTAGCGGAGGAGAACACTGCTGCTGCTTCATTATTATTCTGGAAAATAATAGATTGCTTTTTATTGGTATCATTGTCCATTTGTATGCCTCCAATTTTTTTTAATTATACTTCTAACTTACACGCAATTTCTTCTTTTTGCAAGTTGAAAAGCTAAAATAATTTTTTCACTCTCTGCTAAACTTCAGTGCAGAGCTGCTGAAAAAGAAAAAACGCAAACGTCATCATCTGCATCTTTAATTTTTTCACTAACGATAAAAAAACAATTATGGATACCGAGACGATGGAATCCATGTGGCATGAAATACTGAACGAGCAAAAAGAAACTAATAAATTAAACAAACAATTATTCAGCAAAATGGAATATTTATCCGGCAAAACAGAGACCATAGAGAAGGAACCAAACAACCGGCAAAAGATCCCTTCGCCTGCTGATACTAAAGTTTTTCATGAAATTATAACGGAGGGGCATCGGCAGCATAAAACAAGTAATTGCAGCGCAACCAAAAAACGTTATCCATCAAAAGCAAATAATGATTTTTCCTGAATTTAAATCACCTGAATGCTACAGGCTACTCTTTAATTGTATTATTTAAATCACCATT
>WNFY01006684.1_pt1 | contig 11277 bp, 9 predicted proteins | sample 5400091 | NCBI WGS metagenome assembly WNFY01 (sample SAMN13153364, study PRJNA577476) | soil metagenome | isolation source: 60 cm soil or saprolite under grassland replicate 1 | place: USA:California | collected 2016-06-15
GCGGGAAACCAGACCTTCCTCACCAATCCACGGCTGATGGCCGACGCGGTGCTGCTGCCGGATGGCACAGTCGCCATAATCGGGGGTGCTGGCGCCGGCAAGGCCGACAACGCAGGGCCGGCGATCATGTGGATCGAGTCGTTCGACCCGGCGACCGAGGTTTTCAGCCAGCGCACCGGCATCAGTGTGCCGCGGCTCTATCACTCCTCCGCGCTGCTTTTGCCCGACGGCAGCGTCATGATCGCCGGCAGCACCGGCGGGCGCTGGGACCAGTCAATCTCGGGCGGCTCGAACAACGAGTTCAGGATCGAGATTTATCACCCGCCGTACCTATTCCGGGGTCCGAGGCCGGCGTTGCGGCTGCCGACCAGATCCCTGCTGTATGGGCAGTCACTTGCAATCGAGGTGCCCACCGGGGCGAAGAAGATCACGAAGGTAGCGCTGCTACGGCACGGCTCCTCCACGCACACCAACAACATGGACCAGCGATACGTCGGGGTGAAGATCACCGGCAGCACCGAAACGCACGTCACGGTCACCCTGCCGCCCGACGGCGGGGTGGCGCCACCGGGGCCCTATCTAGTGTACGTGATCAGCGAGGACGCGAACAGCGCGCCGGTGCCGTCGGTCGGCGTGCCAGCGATCGTCGGGCCCTGACCCCGATGTCGACCTGGCCTGATATGCGCGAAGCTGCTACCAAGAGCAAAGTGGATGTTCATTTGGCCTGAACTACTTTTCTGCGGCGAGTTTTTGCTTGTCATTTCTCTCTTTGCCCGTTTTGTCTGAGCAGAAAAGTGGTAAAAAGCATGAAGAGCGAGCAGGTTTTAGGGCCAAGAGTGAGCACTTGGCGCGAAGAGTGAGAAGTGGTAATTCGCTGTCCCAGAAAACCGCTCTAGAAGCGGATTGTTCTCATCCGTAGTTGTAAATTCGGGTGGTCAAAGCACCGCTTTCCGTGCTTTCCCTGTACCAGTCTATGTAAAAAACAGGTTTAGGTGTAGATCCCAATATTAAACGGCTCCGTTTAATATTGGGATCTACACCTAAACCAGCACATACTGGAAGAAATCCATATAAGAAAAGTTCATATGCTTAGCGTTTTAAGAGTGATTAAGCAAATTTGATATGACGGGCCATGATAAAGGCTCAGCTAGCTGGCAATTTACGCACTTCGTCTGATGGATCGAATACAAACTGAGAGGTGAGGTTGATGCCCATACATTTCAACGTACTTATACAAGTAGCATCAAATATTAACAAAATTAAAGACTTTATAGAAGGTAAAGAGCTTATTGATGCATTGTCTATACTAGGAGGAAACGCAGTAGAATCAGCTAGGTTTGCGATGCAAATGTCTCAAAAAGCTTATAACAAAGAGGCAGAAGTGGGCAGAATTATTTCCCATTTACAAGATGCTCACGTTGCTTATCGTGCTATATGGAAGAAGTATTCCCCCTTTTACCTTGACGAATTTTACGCTTGGACTAAAACGGCAACACTTGACTTTGCAGTTGATAAGGATATATACGTATTGTGCCTCATGACTTTATGTTATGTGTATCTAAATGAGTTTCAATTAGCACGAGAATGCATATCTCTTGCAAGAGATGCAGTATATGCTTTACTTTTTCTAAGCGGAGAAAAAGTTCCGGGTCGAGGATTGGTAACCGAGCCTAGCAAAATGTTTAGCGCGCTAAAAGCAGGCTATCTAACTAAAGATTTGTATTATAATAATTTAGATATTTTTGCCAAAGAAATTGAGAATGTCATTAGATTGCATGAAAAACCTTGTTGAGGTCCCACATTCCGCAGTTTAGGGAGTGAAAAGATAGAATTGTGAATATGCAGAACCTAGCAGGCGAAGAACCTGCTGATGAAGACCTTGCAGTCCCAGAACCTGGGTTTGCCAGCGTGAACCAATGCGGATATGCAAGAGATCAATGCCCTCAAAACATTGGAAATCCAGCGCATCGTGGGGCGGTTGGTCGGTTTGTTGACCTGATTGGCAATGGTTTGGTCCGTTGCCACCAATTGGCGACGCAGCAGGTGCTCGGCCAGCCGATACACCAACAAACAGAGCACCATCACGAAGCTCAAGGCAATCACCCGCTCTGGCTTCTTGACAAACACAGAGGAAGCCAGAAAAAAGGGATCTTTGAGAAAACGAAACCCACGCTCCACGCCTCCCTGCTCTTTATAGGTCGAGATCACCTGTTCATGAGAAAGGCGTTGCGCGTCGAGGATGTTGGTTGCCACGATGAAGGCCGCTTTCTTTCTGGCCAGAACCGTCACCTCTTGCTGATCCACCTCAAGTTGGGGACCAAATACCAGACCATTTGATCCGGCGTGGCCTCTTGTTTGGGACGGCCTCGTTGCTGATACTGTCCCTGTTCTTTCAAGGTGAACGTAGCAATCAGCCAGGATGGTTTTCCTTTGAGAGCCTTTTCCCATGCGTTTTGCGCATCCGTTTCGCAGGCAAAGGCCTGCTTGGAGAGATGCCAGAGGCGTTTTTCCCACTCCTGCTGGGTTTTCTTCACCTTTTGCTCCATCTGCTCCTGTGTGGCTTGCACCTGGGCGTGCGTTCGCACGATCACCCAACTTTCCTTCCCTTGAGGCAACTCCATGGTGCGTACCACATATTCCCCAGACCCATCTGAGAGCGGTTGCCACCCCCTCGTACACTTCCGCCAGTGCGGTTTTCGCAGCTGGGCCCTGTGTTAAGGAAGAAGCCTCGTAGCCGCAAAGTAGATAAGTGCGGCACAGTTTTCGCTTAGAGCGCTTCAGATGTGCCCATCATACGCGCCAGGTCGTCAGCAGAAACTCGCGTGTAGATGGTTGTGGTTGCAATATCGGCATGGCCAAGCAATCGTTGAATGGCTGGAAGCGGCATCGGAGGGTGGTCCAGTCCGTAGGCAGTGGGATCAAGGAGTGCTTTGGCAAACGTATGGCGCAGATCGTGAGGGCCGAGAGGTGAAGAGAGTTTTCAGCCTGACCAAGCTTCGCAATGATCTCACGAATGCCGCGTTCGGCCAGAGGTCCACGCTGACCAAGAAAAAGATGCCCATCTGGCCAGCGACTCCAGGCCGCAACCGCTTCTCCTTGGATCGCTGCTCGTCCTCGCCAGCGTTCAGCCAGATATTCGCGGTGTTTGAAATAGGCATCGAGTGGTTCGCGCGCTTCCTGGACGAGCGGGATCTCGCGATACTTGAGTCCTTTGCCCCGTCGAATAATGAGCAGGCCACGCCTGGATGAGACATGCACATCGGGGATCTGGAGTGCCGCAACCTCCGAGACTCGTGGACCCGCATAGCGGAACAGCGTCGCCAGCGCTAGGGCCAGCCCGTGATCACGACGAACGAGCTGCTCAGCACAACGCCGTACTGCATTCCACTCGGTCTTGGATAAAGCGACTGGGGCAGGTTCCACCACCTCAATCATCGTGAGATGGCGAAACGGGTTGGTGCCATCAAGCGTATCGAAGAAGAGCATAAGGCTGATGAGCGCACGATTGATGGTCGTGGGGGCAAAGCGTTTAGCAAGCAGATGGTCGCGATAGGTTTTTGCATCGGTAGACGTCACCTCGGTTGCTTTGAGGCCGGGGTGTTCATGCTGCAGCCAGGTGGCAAAGCGTCGCACATCCTGGGTATATAATGCAATGGTTTTGGCAGACAGATCGGGACGAAGGTTCAGTTGCTCTTGCCATGCAGCGATCTCATTCCACATGATGGCTCCTTGTTATCGGCACAGTCATATTATCGGCGCAGTTTTTTGAGAGATAGCACCCACAACTCTGCCGATAATATACCACCTGGAGGGTCAAGCTGTGCCGATAAGCCTTCTTATCGGCTTAGTGCAACTGATAATATTCACATTCCACTATAAGTTTGTTCATCGCTGAATTGGGGCAGCATATCGAAATCTGTCGGTTGTACACTCAACGCAGCATGGATGCAAAGCCTTACTGGTAGAGGCTCAAGATGAAATCAGGGGTTACCTTGATATCATGGATTTGCCATGCTTGTGTTGAAGCGAGAGGCAAGGTTTCGTCTCGGTAGGATATAATGGAAAGATCCGCAGCTGTAATGTCAACGATAATTGGCTGCACTGTACGTAGATGTTCCCGAAGCATACCCTCTGTCTTCTTACGAAGCTCATAGCCTGGGAATGGTTGGTGAAGTAGCCCTATTCGGAAATAAAAGTCATTGTCTATGTCGGTGGGGGTGCGATGATAACGATGAATCACATTAAAGGCTTGAACTGAACGCCGAATTTTGTCTAAGGTGGTTGGATAATCCTCACTTTCTTGTTCCATATCACGGGCAGAAACTTCAGAGGCGGGAGATCTCTCTAGGACAGGCCATCCTACGAGGAGAGGGATTGCTGCCTCCACTCCCACGATAGAAAAAGAACGCTCATACGGCCTTTGTCCTTGGCTTGTGAAAGGGTAATCCTTTTTTTGAAACCCTCCTATTTGGACTCGCAAAGGAAAATGACCTCCCTTTCGCAGAAAGTTGAGCAGTCCAGAAACATCCATAGGACGCATCTGATTTCTGTATGTATAGAAATAGCGATTGAAGCCAGCGGAGCCTGGCACTTGTTCTAGGCTTACAAGTGTAGCATGAACTTGGCCTATGTCATAAGGATGAAAGCAATTGCCAAGTATATGAGCAACCTGTTCCTGACATGTAGCAATGAGCGTTGCCAGACAAGAGGGCTTTGGTCCATAAAACATCACTATTGTGGCTTGCTTCATAAATGCTCTCTCCATTCCGCATTCATTACCATATCTCCTAACACTTGTTTTATCGCATTTGCATTAATATAATGCAAAGCAATCAAAAACACTTTCATCGTTATAATCTGATTTCTCTTGAATTATAGGATAATGATTGGATATCCGGGGAGTATTGTTCCTCCCCGGATATCCAATCATTATCCCTGCGTGCTGTGTTTTATATATAGCGCGAGGTTGCGTGCGCATCTGAAGCCTGGAAGATCTATAAGTTGAGATCTTCCAGTACTTTGTCCAACTCTATCCCTTTTTCCCATTGTTTTCGCATATCCGCTGCATAATAGTTAAAGGCTCTAGTAACAGAATTAGCCATTTTTCTGAATTGGACAACGACACCCTCATGCAGCGTTTGGTACTCAGCACGAATTTGAATACGAATCTGACCATTTATTTCTATGGGATTTCCCCTCGGCTCTACATCCCCATCTACCATTACCCCTATAAAAGGTGGCAGTGTTGGCATAAATCTAATATGGAAGTTTTTGTATTGCGGACGGAGTCGCTTTACCTTCTCGATAACATTCATAAGGTCTGGTCGGATCAGATGATTCTCGATATCGCTCAAACGGTCAACATCTGGAGAGTTGGGGTGAAGTACTAGTGTATACAGTTGCCTTCCAGAACTAAGATACTTCTCAACCACTTTAATATCGGTGTCAAATGTCCGATAGAGGCTTGGTCCAGCCAAAGCAATCTCTCGCTCAGCCTGATCATAAAGCTGTTCAGGAGGAAGCGGCTTTAGTTTATCAGTACGCTCTTCGATGTCCGAAAGCCCCAGACTTTCTATCGCATCTAATAGATTTACACCCCTGGCGTTGGTTGTCAGAACACGCCGGAGCCTTTCTTCACTATAAACAGGCATCCCTTGTTGGGCAGCTTTTTTTAATTCTTCCTTAATTCCTGCCTCATCGAATTGTGATTCCCGTGCAGCTGCTATCCATATTTCCTTCGCTTCATCAACAGTAGTAATACCTCCATCCTCAATAAATAGTTTTGCAAGCAATCTGAGCGTCTCATTATTAGGGCTGGAGACTTCCCCATTGAGTATACCATGCACACTTTTAGAATCTTTGTGAATTCTTTGGGCTATGACATGACCATTAAGTTTATTACTCCTGCGTTTATCGTTAATTTTATTCATGTACTTTGTCACTACTACGCTCAGATCAGTCTTTTCCATACTCACTCTCCATTCCTCCTGTTACTGCTTAATCCTACTCCCAAAACTCCCAAAAGTTTTAGGAGAAATATGAGGTTTAATATAATTGATCTCGCGATCGGCATCCCTTATACTTCTCATGAGACAACCAAGGTGACAGATCTTGAGATGCAGGCCGTAGGAAGCTGAAGCAACTCAAAGAAAAAATCACCATTGATTGCCTCTGCAGTTGTTCACGGGCAGGTCGCCACGTGGCAACCCCTTACAAGTTTGTAAGGGTTGCTACAACCATAATACGCCGAAATGTCAAATTTTGTATTCGGTAGAGCGCGATCTGCACTTAAGAAGATACAAGAGGTGCATCGATGATGGTCATTCTCACTTTCTTGCTGCTCGTGGTTGGGATCGCAACATTAGTAGTGACTATTGCCCTACTGAAGGTTACGTCCTCCAACAAGAACCAGGGAAACGAAGACCGCTCGCAACTTCCATAGCGAGCAAAGGTTGAATGCACAAAGCGTCCAGCCTCTAATAAAATGTTGATAACAAATGTATCAGGGTCACTATATTAGTCGATTCAGTGACCCTGATACCACTTCCAAATGGTTCCTCATATCTGAACCATCAAAAGACGCAAGGCTCGCGAATGTGTCACAGAAGCCGTGTGAGAAAATCTGAGAGATAGGGCCTATTCGGCTATTTCTCTTGCCACCAGGCATATTCCTTTGCTACACTCGACTGGATACAGATATGATGTCTTACTGCTGAAGGACGCCACAAAGAAGCTTCGTGTACGCGATAATATTCCACTTGGAGTGGCAAACAAAAGGGGAGATGGATGAAGCGAACATGGACCTCGGAGGAGTTACTCGAACATTTTACCCTCCTGCCAGACGAGTTAAACGCAGTCGGAAATAAGTCGGGGGCAACGCGTCTGGGGTTTGCCGTCTTATTTAAATGTTTCCAATACGAAGGCCGTTTCTTGCGTTCCAGGCAAGAGGCAGCCACTGAGGTGGTACGGTATCTCGCCACCCAGGTGGGAGTCGATGCTGCTCTCTTTGCTCAGTATGTGTGGGAAGGACGCACCATTGAGGCCCACCGAGCGCAGATCCGCGAGATCACGAAGGTACGAGAGTTCCGTCGTACCGATGAAGAAGCACTGCTCACCTGGCTTTGCACGGACATTCTTTCGCACGAGCAGCATCCAGAACGTCTCCGCGAGCTGATTTCTGCTGAGTGTCGAACGCGTGGGATCGACGTTCCAGATGACATCGCTACGCTCATGGAAACCGGATTTGCTTCCTACGAAACGCAGATTTATGCGGTGATCGTAGCACGGCTCGCCCCTGAGATGCAGGATCGCTTGGACGCCCTCCTGGTGGCTGTTCCGGTGACAGAGGGAGAAGAGGAGGAGGAATTACCACTGAACTTGGTGCGCCTCGATCCTGGCCCAGTCGGAGTGGAAAGCGCGCTTTCGGAGATTGCCAAATTGCGCTCGCTGCGTGCCATTGGTCTCCCACCGGACCTGTTTCAAGGATATACGCCAAAGCTAGTAGAACGCTTGCGGCGACGCATTGCCGCTGAGTCTCCTTCCCATATCCGTCAGCATCCCCAGGCGATTCGCATGACCCTGCTGGCGGCCCTGGTCTTTCAACGGACCCAGGAAGTGACCGATGCCCTGGTCACGCTGTTGATCCAGATCGTTCATCGCATTGGCAAACGAGCGGAACACCGCGTCGAAACGGCCTACATCAATGATCTCAAACGAGTTGCCGGAAAAACACGTCTTCTGTATCGAATTGCCGATGCTGCGCTCGAGCATCCTGACGAGCCTGTTCGAGAAGTCGTTTTCCCGGTCGTGAACGAACAAACATTACGTGATCTGGTGGCCGAGTACAAAGCACAAGGGGGAGCCTATCGGCAAAAAGTGCAAGAGGTCATGCGCTCCTCGTATCGCAATCATTATCGCCAGATTCTTCCAGTCCTCCTGGAAGTGCTCGACTTTCATTCTAACAACACCGCCTATCAGCCAGTGGTCGAGGCGCTTGCGGTCGTCCGTGAGTATGTGAGCAGCCGCGTGGCTTGGTATCCCGTCGAGGTCAGTCCTCCCCTTGAAGGCGTGGTTCCTGCTACCTGGGAAAATATTGTCACGGAGAAAGATAGCACTGGAGAGACCCGTGTGAATCGCCTGACCTATGAACTGAGCGTGTTGCAAACCTTACGCGAGAGGGTACGGAGCAAGGAAATCTGGGTATCGGGAGCCGCCCAATTTCGCAATCCTGAAGACGACCTCCCGCGTGACTTTGACGCACATCGGGCGGCCTATTATACGGATCTCAATCTCCCGCTTTCGGCTGACGAGTTTGTGGCTTCTCTCAAAACCCAATTGACGACTGCACTCACCTCATTTGAACGTTTCATAACCAAAAAGCCAAACGATGTGGCGATTGGCACCAAACGTGGGAAAGGCTGGATTACTCTTTCTCCTCTGCCAAAGCAAGCCGAGCCCAAGCATTTGCCTCGCTTGAAAACGGAGATCCTGCGCCGCTGGGGCGTGATTGGTCTGCTTGATATGCTCAAAGAGTCAGCGATGCTCACTGGGTGTCTGGACTGTCTCCAGTCAACGGGGAGCCGTGAAGCCATTGATCCCGAAGTACTGCAAAAGCGTTTACTACTCTGCATGTATGGGATGGGGACCAATATGGGCCTCAAGCGGCTGGCGGGAGTTGACCCCAACATCGATGCGGAACAGTTACGCTACACCCGTCGGCGCTATCTACACAAAGATCACATGCGAGCCGCGATTGCACAGGTCGTCAATGCGCTGTTGCACGCGCGACAGGAAGCCATTTGGGGAGAGACGACCTCGACGTGTGCCTCCGACTCCAAGAAGTTCCACGCTGTCGATCAGAATTTGCTGACTCAGTGGCATGCCCGCTATCGCGGCCCTGGTGTCCTCGTCTACTGGCATGTGGAACGTCGCTCGGTGTGCATTTACTCGCAGTTAAAATCCTGTACCTCCCGCCGCGCGTGGCGGCGATGCTCGAAGGAGTGCTGCGCCATTGTGCTGACATGCAGATCAAGCAGCAGATGACCGATTCTCACGGCCAAAGTGAGATTGGGTTTGCTTTTAGCCATCTGTTGGGGTTCCGGCTTCTTCCTCGTCTCAAACCCATCCACTCTCAACGGTTGGCTGTCTCAGCAGTTGGTGATCAAGAACAGTATCCCCATCTCAAAGAGGTCTTGGGAAAGCCGATCAATTGGGAATTGATCCGCCAGCAATACGATCAGATGATCAAGTATGCCACAGCGCTGCGCATCGGAACCGCTGATGCGGATGCGATTCTGCGGCGGTTTACGCGCAGTAATGTGCAACATCCGACGTACCGGGCACTCTGTGAGCTCGGACGGGTGATGAAGACCCTCTTCCTGTGCGAGTATCTCAGCGACCCTCGACTCAGGCAGGAAATTCAGGAAGCGCTCAACGTCATCGAGCAATGGAACAGCGTGAATGGCTTTATCTTCCATGGAAAAGGCGGCGAACTCCTCTCGAATCGGCCAGAGGATCAAGAAATTGCCCTCTTATCTCTGCATTTGATCCAGGTCAGCCTCGCCCTCGTCAATACGCTGATGCTGCAAGAGGTGCTTGCTGAGGGAAAATGGAAAGCTGCCATGAAACAAGAAGACTGGCGCGGATTGACGCCACTCTTCTATCAACATGTGAATCCCTATGGGCGATTCACGCTCGATCTCACGCAACGTATTCCTTTGTCACTCACCAAGCTCGCCTAGAGGCATCACGCGCTCCAAAACTGCGCCGCACTTATCTACTTTGCGGCTACGAGGCTCCTTCCTTAACGTAGGGCCTAGGACTCTTTCGTCTCTAGTGAAGCGAAGTAGTCGAGCAAGAGGCGATGAATGAAGATGTAGCGACTGCCCACCCTGCGCAGTAAAAGCCGCTCGGCAGCCTCGTCTAGAAAGGCGGTCACGTTCCTGGGGAGACAGTTTGCACGCGAGAGCCAAAAGCGCAAGGCGAAGTTCGCAGGAAAGTTCGGCAGCTCGCCGACTGGCCCTTCGATCAGCAAGTCGATCAGCCCGATGATCAGCAAGACGAACGGCACGGCAATCAGCCCGACGATCAGCCTAATGACCAGCCAGCCGACTGGCCCTTCGATCAGGCTGGTGACCAGCCCGATCCCCAGCCCGTAGACCAGCCTGGTGACCAGGCTGATGACCGGCCCGTTGACCAGGCTGGTGACCAGCCCGCTGACCAGCCAGACGGGCCAGGCGAACAGCAAGGTGACCGATGGTGCTTCTGCATCCCCGCTGCTAAGAACGTTAGCCACCGCAGCGTTTGCTCACGGGAAACGTGCTTGGAGACGCCTCGACGAGTGAGCATGCGCTCAACATAGACTGCAAAGATCTGCCGTCGTCTTGTTTCAAGAGAACCCTCCATGAGCAGATCTTCAGTTGATCTCCCCTGATAGGCTAGCATCAATACGTTGAGCATGAGCGGCGTTGTAGCTAGTTCTTGCAGTTCCTTATCCTCAGTCAGTGCTACACGTACTGCTGCTAGCTGTCCACCTGCGTTTGAGAGGTAATCATCAATCTGCTGTGCCGTAAGCGGTCGTACGATGACCGCATCGCGTAACGTCAATCGCCTTGTCTGAGCGAAATATTCGGTCTTTCGGCTGCATACGATTAGAGGTACCATGTGTTCTTGGTGATAGACATTGATTGCATCCACACATGCTGCTCGGACATTTGAGGTAACTTCATCTAACCCGTCCAACAGTGGCAGTATCTGATCCGTATTCACCCATACTTGAGCAGGCTTACGCGGCACTTGGTACTTGGTAGTCAGTTCTTCAACTAGCCACTTGGCTAAGGGTTGCCGTTCTTTTTCTTGTGCCCAGGAGGAGAGGTGGAACACAACAGGCAGGCGATGACGCTCCCCTCCTTCAGCTCGCTGCAGCAGCGTGCGAGCCAGTTCCAACAGCAGCGTCGTTTTTCCGACTCCTGGCTCGCCCAGAATGAGCAATTCCCCCTCAGCCTCATCATAGACCTGCACAATGGAGGTTCCACCAGGAAGAGGGCGTGGAGATCGATCAGTTTCTTGCACCTCGAAGTGCCAGGGATTGGCGAGGGCATCAGGTTGCTCCTGCAAGTCGAGGGCAATCAGAGTCGCCTGGTACAATGAGTGCTCCAGCACTCCCTCAATCCAGGTGGTCCGCACGCGCTTCATAAGTCGTGTGCGGTTCTGTCGCTCCACATGAGAAAGCGAGGAAGGTGCCTCGCCCGGCAGACGCACGAGCGCTTGGTGGTCCAC
>WNFY01011334.1_pt1 | contig 11276 bp, 10 predicted proteins | sample 5400091 | NCBI WGS metagenome assembly WNFY01 (sample SAMN13153364, study PRJNA577476) | soil metagenome | isolation source: 60 cm soil or saprolite under grassland replicate 1 | place: USA:California | collected 2016-06-15
CGCCACTTCACTGTGGGCGAGCGAAAATCCACTGGTCTCGTCGCTAATTAATCTCCGCCCGGGGTTGCTGCCGGAGGGGGGAGCTCATTCCGGGGCACTTTATGCCCAGCCGATGATTTACCGCAGCAAGAACCGCTGTTGGGAGGCAGAGCGCGGGCGCCGCTCGGACTGCCTTGCGGTACAAAACGCCGATCCCAAGGGGAAGCTGCAAATCCAGCAGCAAGTTTGCTCCGCCTGCGGGATGCGGTCGTACATCAGCATCGTGATCGGCCAGTTGGGGCGTTCGACGGGGGAACCGCAACTACGCCAATTCCGCAGTCTGGTGGATCGCGCTAATCGTCACTTATCGCGGCTATTTAAGGTTCAGCACTACTACAACCGCATGCGCGATATGGAACTGACCATTTCCCGGATGACCACCGTTATGGAAAGCATGGCGGACCCGGTCATTCTCACTGACAATCAGCATCGCGTCGTCGTTCAGAACCGGGCTGCTGAACGCTTCTTCCGGGTGCCGGACGGAATCAGCGACGGCGGGCGGCGCGCTGTGGAATTCAACAATCTGTTGTTTTCAGCCGCCCTATCGTCCATGGTTGTGAGCGCCTCCGACAGTTCCCGTGATTTAACGCTCGTCGATGTGATGGAAGGCGAGGAAGTTCTGTTCGAGGCGGTTTGCGCTCCCACCTACGTGAGCGAAGCCCGCACCGGTATGGTTACGGTGATGCGCGACGTTACCGATTTGCGCCGCGCCGATCAGGAAGTCCGCGCCAACCTTGAAAAACTTCGGGCCGCCGAAGAAGTCGTCCGGCAGGACCGGGATCGCCTCAATCTTGTGGTTGAAAATGTTGGCGACCCAATTGTTGTGGCCGACAATGCGGCCAAGATTGTGTTGCTCGATCCATTAGCCAAAGAACTCTTTGGCTCAACGGACGTTCTGCGCGATCCGCAGATCGTAAAGAATGAAGCCAAACTCGATGCCTATTTGACCGCCTTCACTTTTTCGTTTCTGGACCGCCAGAACAAGGCCATCCATTTGTACAGTCCCGTGTCCCGCACGGAGATTGAGTACGCTGCGCGTTCTGGGAAAATTTACGATGCGCGCGGGCAAGTAGCGTACACCGTGACGGTGTTGCGAGATTTCTCGACATGGAAACGCCTTGAGCAGTTGCAAATGGAGCGGCGCATGCTCGAAATGGAGAAATTCGCGGCTACTGGAAAACTTGCGGGAACCATCGCCCATGAGATTAACAATCCTATGGAGGCGATCAAGAACGCGATTTACCTGCTGCGCAACCGCCTCGATCCCGCGGCGCAACCGATTTACGAAGCTCTTAAGAGCGAGACCGACCGCGTGACCCGCATTGTCCGCCAAATGCTTGGGCTTTATCGCAACGCCGGCCAGCTTGGCAACTTCGATCTGAACACCATCGTGGAAGACACCATAACCCTGTTCGCGAGGCCATTTTCAAAGGCAGGAGTTCACATCGAGAAGCGGATGGGAGAACTTCCGGCTATGAAGGGATCGGCTGATCAATTTCGGCAGCTGTTGTCCAACCTGGTTGTCAATGCCCACGACAGCATGACTCAGGGCGGCAAGCTGACGATCAGCACCCGTTATCGAAAATCTGCGCGCGGGCCTTACGGTTACGCAAGCATTGTGGTCGCCGACACCGGAAGTGGCATCCCGAAGGAAATACGCAGCACGATGTTCGAGCCCTTTGTCAGTACTAAAGGCGAGAAAGGGACGGGACTCGGGTTGTGGATTGTGAAGGGAATTGTGGAAGGTCATAGCGGAAAACTCCAGGTGCGCAGCAGCGTTGGGAAGGGCACGATTTTCAAGGTCATATTCCCCGTGTCGCACGCGTAGCCGGAAGAATTGGGGCGCTGCAAGTGAAGAGATCGACGCAAGTGAAGAGATCGACCAAAGCGAAGCCTTCGTCCGCAACAGCGAAAGTGAAGCCGCGAACGAGCGCTAAGTCCGGGCGGGACGTTTACGTCCGCATGACGGAATCGTCCGCATCGCCGCAGATGGCTCCAGGCGAAGGCGGCCGCTATGTTTACGGCATCGTGCAGTCGAAAGAGCCGGTCGCCTTCGGCAGGAGCGGTATTGGGGGCAGCGGTGAAATGGTTTACACCGTGAATTACCAGGACATCGCTGCGGTCGTCAGCAACACATCGGTGTACATCTTCGATCCGACGCGTGAGAACGCGCTGGCGCATGAGCACGTGATCGAGACGGTCATGAAGAACTACACCATTATTCCGATGAGCTTTGGGACCGTTTTTCGCACCGATGACGACATACGCGAAGTGCTGAAGAGTATTTATCCTTCGCTGAAAGATGTTCTGCACCAGATGGCAGGCAAGCTCGAATTCGGATTGAAAGTGAACTGGGACCGCGACCATATTATCGAAGACATCAAACGCGAGGATGAGGAAATCCGGCAGTTTCACCAGGAGATCATTCGCAAGCACCTGCAATCTACGTATCTCGCCAGAATGCAACTGGGCCGCATGATCGACAAGGCCCTGGTGGAGCGGTCGGTCGGTTACGTGCGTGAGATTTACGAGGCGCTACGCAGCGTGTGCGTGGCGTCCCGCGACAACCAGCCAATCGGCGATAAGATGATCATGAATGCGGCCTTTCTGGTCGAGCGCGAGCGCGAGGCCGAATTCGATAGCGCGGTAAACAAGATCGGGCGAAAGTACGGCCAACGGTTGACGTTCAAGTACACCGGGCCGTGGCCGCCGTACAATTTTGTGAACATACGCCTGAAGTTGGAGCGGGTCGCCGCGGGGTAGAGCAGTGGTCAGTGGACAGTGGTCAGTGGCCAGTTCAAACGGCAACTGACCACTGGCAACTGACCACTGGCCACTGAACTTATGCTGCTCATTGACGATCTCCTGATGCTGCCGTTCTCCGGCTTCGGTTTTATTCTGCGAACGCTGCAGAAGATTGCCGAAGAGGAGTTTACGGACGATGCTCCGGTGAAGGAGCGGCTTCTGGAGTTGCAACTCAGGCTGGAATCGGGAGAGATCGGCGAGGAGGAATACGCTGCCGAGGAAGAGGACATTATCCGGCAGTTGCGGGAAATTGAGAACCGCAAGCGTGCTCTATCCGGCGCCCCTGCCGCCGAACATGACCGCGGTCTGGCATTCACCGCTGGAGAAACCAAAGCGAGCGCTTCAGTGACGTTTCATCAGGATGCAGAACGAAAAGCGTGAATGTAGGTAAACACGAAATTCTCGACTGAGCTTAACCTGCGCGGACCTGGTCGTCTTCTTCAAGCTTGTTGTTGATCGTCCTGACAAGGACCTCGATGTCGGCCGGTTTCACGAGATAGTCGTCCACCTGGTTACGAATCGCAAGCAGCGCACTCTCAAAGGCAGGATATCCCGTCAGGATCAGAGTGACGCACTGTGGCTGGCGTTGTCGCATCGCTTTAACGACGAGGAAGCCATCGCCTTCCTCTCCGATGTTCAGGTCTGAGAGCAGAACGTCAAAGGCGGCTGACTTGATCTTGTTCACAGCCTCCGCAACACTCCCCGCAGCTATGACCTCGAAGCCATGAGCCTCCAGGACTGGAGGCAGAGTCAGCCTGATACTAGGTTCGTCATCCACGAACAGAAGGCGCTTGCGGGATCCCATATTGCCCTGGACGAAGGAAATCTATACCAGAGTGTCTATTACTATATGGCACGAAGAAGGTGAGAATCTGTCCAGTATCGAACAGAGCTGGGTTTTTCGTGTCAGGGGGGCTCGGTACATTATTTCGCGCCAGGGAACTCGTAGCGCAATCCAGCCCTGACGAGAATCGGCGGTCCCAGGCTCCGCAGGGCACTGGCCGGAGGGCCGGCGAGCGTCACTATGTACCGGTGGTTCAGCACATTTTCAGCGGCAAGGTAGGCGGTTAAACCGTGGCAGATCTGGCGTCCGGCATATGCCTCCATAACGAAGAAGCCCCCTAATCTCAAGGTGTTACGGTCATCATCGAACTGCACTCCGGAGTATCGCCCCTGCACACTGAACATGAGTTTCGACGGGTTCCAGTAGCGAAGCTCCGTCGAAGCCTGGTGCCGCGGAACTTCAGGGACGTTGAGGCCGACCAGCACCGGCACGGTACTGGCCTCTATCACCGTTGCGTGGGCGTACTGGTACCCCGCCGAAATCCGAAAATAACCCCTCAGGCGAACGCTGCCATCCAGTTCGGTTCCTGTGGAACGTGTGCGCCCAAGATTTTCGCGCTGGCGCGTAATAAGCACCGGAGGGGCCGGGGGAGGAGGAGTGACGGAAAGCGTTACATTCGTGACCGGGTTGACCACGTCAGCCCAGAACACCGTTTGCCGCGCCTCAAAGCGGCCAGCGCTCTCCCGCAACCCTGCCTCGGCACCGCTGGAGCGCTCGGGACCAAGCAACGAATTGTTTTGAGTGACCGTGCTCCCCAGCCGAAAACTGCGATAGAGCTCATTCAGAGTAGGGGCGCGAAAAGCACGGTAGCCCGAGAGGGACAGGGAAACATTGGAGGTGAGTTTCCGCAGGATCGACAATCGCGGACTGAATGCAGTCGCGTCGAGTTCCGGATATTGCGTGCCCATGGCCGGGCCAGCGGGTATCGGAATGCGAACCGTGTTGCCGTTGAGGTTTGTCCAGCGATCCCAGCGAACTCCGGCGATGAACGTCCAACCTCCAGTCTGAAAAATGTCCTGGCCGAAAATGCCTGTGGAGCGCTGGCGGCCACCAGCAATGTTGTTCGCGAAGTGATTCCCTGTTGTTGACGAGAACAACTGCTCGTCGCTCGCACCCATTACTTCCTGCGCATCGATTCCCGCGATAAGGGTTTGCCGGCCCAGGGTGTGGTTCCACTGCACCGCACCGCCTAGTTGCTGCGAGGGCACATGTTGAATGTTAACCAGCGTCTCTGCGCTGCGGTCCGACGCTACAGAAGAAAATGTCTGATCGTACCCTTGGACCTGTCCGTACACTCGCGCGCTGATCCAGTCGTGGACGCCGATCCCAGTGTTGACGCCCGCAACTCCGAAACCTGTTCCAGTGCTATTCCTGGTCAGTGGAGTGCCGTTATTGCGGGCTTCATCGAAAAAAGTCCCGCGAAGAAATGCACGGCCGTTCTCGCCGACTCGGTAGCCTAACGATGCGTCCACGTTGGAGTGCTTCGAGTTCGCCGCCGTATCCACCGCGCCCCGCTGGAAGCTCGGCACCAGAATATAGCCATCGGTTCGCGACATATCTACGCCTGCTCCGAAGTCCCAGCGAGCTATCGCCGTTCCAACCCAGGCAGAAAGATCGGGCGTATTCTCGTTGCCGTAGGAAAGATCAACGGTCGCCGCAGTACTCCTGGGGACGCGAGTTACGAACTGAACGACTCCGCCCAGCGCGTCGCTGCCGTACAGACTGGAAGCGCCGCCGCGGAGAACTTCAATGGAAGCAAGTTCAGTGCGGGGGACGCGGTCCCAATAAACCCACCCGCCAAAGGGATCGACCAGGGGAACGCCGTCTTCGAGTACCAGCGCCCGGCTGGGACCGCTGGCGCCAATTCCGCGCAAAGAGACTCCCTGGCTGGTCGGGTTGGACACGCGGCTCGATGAGCGCCGGAACAGTGTGAATCCCGGCACCTGGCGCAGCAAGTCGTCGAGCGTCAGCGCGGGATTTGCCTGAAGGTCTTCGGTTGAAAGCGATATAGCGCTGCCCGGCAGGTCTGACAGCTTCATTTCCGAGCGCGTCGCCGAAACCACAATTTGCTCGCTGGCGCCTGCGGGTTGCAGAACAATCGTAAGCGATTCGGGGGTCGCGCCCGATGACCACTCCTGATCAACTGTGGCGAAGCCCGCAGCACTTACCGTGATCGTGCCGGTCGCGTCGGGAATGCCTCCGATTGTAAAGCTGCCGTCCTGGCCGGTTCGGATTGAGGCGTTGCGATGAGTGGAGCGAAACTGAACGTCCGCGCCCGCGATCGCAGCACCGGTGCGGTCCTGTACAGCTCCGCTCGCGCTAAACGTCTGTTGCGCGTAGGCGGGATAGAAGCATGTGGCGAGAAAGGCTACGAGGGTGACAGCTTTCGTCATTCAACTCACGAAGTTTGATGTTACTGATGAACGCTGAGTTCTTCAATTTGTAGGGGCGTGGCTGGAATTCATCGTTCACGTTCGAAGCGGTAGCGGCCGCCTGTCGCATGCGCCACTGACTCCGCAACTTTAAGAAATGCGCGCCCCGCATGGGACAAAGCCGCCGCCCGGCGATAAATTAGCCGGAGCTTGCGGTGGACCTTGAGCTCCTGTACTGGAATTCTGACGAGTTCGCCGCGTGCAATCTCGTCTTCCACGCTGATCTCGGGCAGGAATGCCACACCGCTGCCCATTGCCACGAAGCGCTTGATCGCCTGCAAGGTCGGAAGCTCCACTCCCATGTGCAGGGGTGTTTTGTGCTGTTTGAACGCCTGCAGGACCTTTTCGCGGTACGGAGAGGAAACAATGTGAGCGACGAACGACTCAGCACCTAGCTGCCGAATGCTGACTTTCGATTCTCGTGCCAGCGGATGCTGCGGCGGCACGACCAGGATCAATTCGTCGGAGTACACGACCACGGACGTCAGTTCCGGATCCTCGGGATCGTACGTCAGCACTCCGAACTCACAATTGTGCCGAAGGACGTCATCGGGGATTTGGCTGCCGAGCGACCGCTGCACCATGATACGGATCGCGGGATGCAGGCGCCCGAATTCCGCCAGCACTCGTAGCAGGTAGAGCGCCGTGAACTCGTTGGCTCCGATCACCAGCTTGCCTTTTTGCAACTCTCGCAGTTCGACCAGGGCCTCGCGAGCGTTCTCGCGCAGGTTCAGGAGCCTCTCGGCGTACTCCTGCAGGACTCGCCCAGCATCGGTCATCTGGCCCTCGCGCGAGGAACGGTCAAAGAGGGGCTCGCCGATCTCTAATTCGAGCTTGCGCACGGCCTGGCTGACGGCCGATTGAGTGCGGTACAGTTTATCGGCGGCACGCGAAAAACCTCCTTCTCGCGCTACCGCAAGGAAGACTTCCAACTGAGAGATATCCATTTCTCGTCCATTAATACTTCTTAAGTAAGTATTAGCAACGTTAATTATATTAGAATAACTTCACTTCACAAGAAATATTATAACCTTTGCTTGTGAACTGAAAACCCGTAGCATGAGGAGATTACTGGGCGGAGGAGTGCCATGAGCAACGCCAGAATCACTGTTTTCGATACTACTTTGAGAGACGGCGAACAGTCTCCCGGCTGCAGCATGAACGTGCAGGAAAAGGTGCGCCTGGCGCTGCAGTTAGACCGCCTTGGAGTGGACGTGATCGAGGCTGGGTTCCCGATCGCCTCCGACGGCGACTTTGCGGCGGTGCAGTCGGTCGCTGCGGCGGCGCCAAGACCCATTATCGCGGCTCTTGCCCGCGCCGCAAAACATGATATCGAGCGTGCCGCGCAGTCCCTCAGGGCAGCCGTGCGGCCGCGGATTCACGTGTTCCTGGCGACGTCGGACATTCACCTGCAGCATAAGCTTCGAATTTTGCCAAGTCCTTCTGCAGTGACATCGAGTTTTCTCCGGAGGATGCGACCCGCACCGACCCCGAGTTTCTGTTTCAGGTGCTTGAAGCTGTAATCGCCGCTGGCGCAACCACAGTGAACATTCCCGACACTGTTGGATACACCATTCCGTCCGAGTTTGGGGCCTTGATTCAGGGCATCCGGCAGCGAGTGCGAGGGATTGAGAAGGCCGTGATTTCCACTCACTGCCACAACGACCTCGGTCTGGCAGTTGCGAACTCGTTGGCGGCCGTTGCCGCCGGAGCGCGGCAAGTTGAGTGCACGATCAACGGGATCGGGGAGCGTGCCGGAAATGCATCGCTCGAAGAAATCGTTATGGCGCTCCGGGTACGGGCTGATCAGTATCCGTACGAAACGGAAGTTGCAACCGAGCAACTCTATCCAACCAGCCAGATGCTGGAAGAGATTACGGGCATCGCGGTGCAGCCCAATAAGGCGGTCATCGGACGCAATGCTTTCGCTCACGAAGCTGGCATTCATCAGGACGGCATGCTGAAGAATCCGCTCACCTACGAAATCATGACTCCGCGGTCCGTTGGAGTTCCGGATTCCAAGCTGGTGCTGGGCAAGCATTCCGGACGGCATGCGTTGAGCCTGCGTTGTGAACAGCTGGGCTATCGTTTTGAACGTCGTGAACTCGACGAGATCTATCGCCGTTTTGTGGTTCTCGCAGACGAGGTGAAGCACGTCCACGATCACCAGTTGCTGGCATTGGTACGGGAAACTTACGGTGAGGACCACCGCATTCCGCCAGCCCGTGTCGAGGCTGAGCGAACGGGAATCGCGCCGCGCGTTCCCGGGAAGCTTTGCTGCAGACTTCAGCGCTGCAACACTTCCGCCTACCCCTGCGCCGGAACACCAGTCCGAGCAGGAAGATTATCTCTGGGGCGTGTAATCCAAAGGCATTCCACCGCCGAGACGCCGAGTACGCCGAGAAAGCAATACAGCGGGACTGCTCTGCGATTCAAAGCTAAGAACACCCGGCCAAGACTATCGGGTGGCGAAGACTACACACAACCCTAAGCACGTAAATGAGTTTACGTGCCTTTCTCGGCGATCTCCGCGTTCTCGGCGGTGAATTTCTTTTTCTTTCCCGCTGGTACAATCTCACTTCGTCTTTGGCACTGAATCATCGACATGCAGATCACCATCACAACATTGCCCGGCGACGGCATCGGCCCGGAGGTCACCGGTCAGGCCGTACGGGTGCTCGAAACCTGCGCGGAGATTTTCGGACGTCAGCTGAAGGCTACCGAAAAGAACGTTGGAGGCGCCGCGCTTGTTGCCAGCAACGACCCTCTGCCGCAAGACACATTGGACGCTTGTTTGGCTTCTGACGCGGTTCTGCTGGGCGCAGTTGGTGGCCCGGCATTTGATAAGTATCCCGCAAAGCTTCGCCCCGAGGCTGGGCTCCTACGACTGCGAAAGGAGCTTGGAGTATTCGCGAACCTGCGTCCTGCGGTGTGCCTGCCCGGCATGGAATCGTTGTCGCCCCTGCGCCCCGAGATCGTGCGCGGTACCGATGTGATGATCGTTCGCGAACTGCTCGGCGGAGTGTATTTTGGCGCGCGCTCAACTGAAGGCGACAGCGGCTCACGCCGTGCGACTGACTCCATGACCTACTCCGAACCGGAGATTGAACGAATTGCACATGTTGCCTTCAAAATCGCGCAGGGTCGCCGGAAACAACTTCTCTCGGTGGACAAAGCCAACGTGCTCGACAGTTCACGGCTTTGGCGCGATGTTGTTACCCGCGTAGGTGCCAGCTATCCAGACGTGAAGCTTTCGCATGCGTACGTCGATTCGACGGCAATGGCTCTGGTCTCCCGGCCAGCTACATTTGACGTAATTGTCACTGAAAACATGTTTGGCGACATCCTTTCCGATCAGGCGGGCGCAGTCGTAGGGTCTCTCGGCCTGTTACCATCCGCCAGTGTGGGCGGAAAGGGCGGCCTTTACGAGCCGGTTCACGGCTCGGCGCCTGATATCGCAGGGCAGGGAATTGCCAATCCGCTTGGCGCCATATTGTCCGCTGCGATGATGTTGCGTCACTCTTTCCAACTTGAGGCGGAGGCGGCGTCGATTGAGAATGCCGTGAAGCAAGTGCTTGCTCAGGGCCATCGCACGCGCGATCTGTCCGAACAAGGTGCGCTTTCTGTGAGCACGCCGCAAATGGGTGATCTGGTACTTAAGCAGTTGCGAAATGTTGCAGTGCGCAAATGAGGGAACACTAGTACCGAGCATTCATCCAGCGACGACATCGTGCATGCCTTTCCACGTACACGGACGTTGCTCCTGAGTGCCGGATGCCAAGTTGCCAAGTGCCAAGTGCTACAGGGACTCACTTCTTGATTGAGCGGCAACTGCCGCGGAGGCGCAACATGGCAGCGGGATCAAAGCAAGCGTGCGGATTGACCATTCTTCGTATCGTCGTGGGAATAGTCTTTCTGGTCCACGGATATCAGAAGCTGTTCCACATGGGATTCCATGGCGTGGCAGGAATGTTCGGGCACATGGGGATTCCCCTGCCGATGCTTTCTGCCGTGGTGGTGACCCTGGTTGAGTTTGTCGGCGGAATCCTCTTGGTCGCAGGTGTGGGCACTCGCATTGCGGCAGCGCTTCTCGCAGCGGACATGACAGTAGCAATACTCGCTGTTCATCTCAAACACGGGCTCGGTGCACAAAATGGGGGCTTCGAATACCCGCTGACGCTCCTGGCGGCGACTCTCTGCCTGGCTTTGGCAGGTGGTGGAATGTTGTCGCTAAGAAAGTAGCGCAACTCCCGTTGACGACTACTTCTTCTTGCGTTGTTCCAGGCTGCTGAGATGCAAAATCACAGCAGCCGTACGATAGCGGACGGCTGATTTGTCCTCGTCGAGATTCTTGGCGAGCCGTCCAATGACTCGCGGGTCTCCACGTTGTGCCAGGGCATCCAGGGATGCCAACCGCACCCCTTCGTTGTTGTCGGCTACAGCGGCTTGCACAAGGGCGTCTTCAGAGATTTGATCGGGGTCTGAGGCCAGGAAGCGTGCCGCCGCGGCGCGCACTGCGGAACCGCTCCCATGCGTGATTTCTCGGAAAGCCTCGTAGCCCATTCCCCCAAACGGAACGAACCCGACACCTTCCTGAAACCCGAGCTGCATCATTTGTTTTGGATCCTTCAGGCGGTCAAGCTGGGCCTGGCCCATTGCCGCAGCGGTGCGCACGTGGAAGTCCTTATCATCGAGTGCGCGCGTCGTCAGCTGCGTCGCCCGCCGGATGTTGGGCATCAAAGAGAGGCTCTGCACCGCAACTGCACGGTGCGAAGCCCGCGGGTCCCGCAATCCCTCCATCAGCACCGACCACGCCTGTTCCCGAACATCAAGCGCGGGCGCGGCCTTCTCTTGCGCCGTGAAAGGCGCAGTGTACGTTAGAACGAAAATGGATAGGCAAACCGCGGCCTTCGCGGCCTTGAGATGAGTTAGGCGGTTGAAAGTTTTTCGCACACCAGCCCCCGATGCAGGATGAAGAGGCGGAACACTGGCGTGGGCTGCTTGTGCTCAGGCTTTCGCTAGTCCAAAAACCCGGGCAAAGATTGCATCCACGTGCCGCAACTGATGCTTGACGTCGAACGCCCGGGCCAATGCTTCGGCAGGAACGCGCTTGATCGTGGGGTCACTCATCACCAACTGACGAAAATTCAGCCCTT
>WNFY01005653.1_pt1 | contig 11275 bp, 8 predicted proteins | sample 5400091 | NCBI WGS metagenome assembly WNFY01 (sample SAMN13153364, study PRJNA577476) | soil metagenome | isolation source: 60 cm soil or saprolite under grassland replicate 1 | place: USA:California | collected 2016-06-15
CATCTATTTCCACATTTCATTGGGGATCTCGTCTTCTCTGCCTTCTTCGATCAGCTTGTCATTTTTGAACGCTTCGCGCAGCCCCAGCCAAGTGAAGAAGATGACGAGAATCAACATCGCGACAATCGGAATATTGTCGGGCTTGGTGACAATTTCGAGAAAGTTATGCAGTCCGCTTGCTTCTTCCATAAGCTCCTAAGCGCCCGTAAAATCGAGATTCCTATAGCCAATAACTAGAAAAATACCTGAATAATGTCAATCAAACAACCGCCCCACGGGATCCGTTTCGGAAGGAACTTGTAGGGGCGGCCCCTGTGGCCGCCCGAAGCAGGGCAAGCACAGGAGCTTGCCCCGACATTGACGCAGCCACTTTTACTGATGGTGATGCCCGCGACCATGCTCACTTTGACGAAAGATCAACGACTTGATCACAACCGGCACAGCCTTGGCGTCCGGCAACTCCTGGCCGATGTCGATGAAATCAAAGTCTTTAAGGTCGATCCCATCGATCGAGATAATCCCGGCGCCCGGAACGAGTTCCCGTTCGATAATATTGCCCATGAGTTTCGCAATGTCGGCGTCGAAAACTAGAACCAGCGGCTGGCCGTGGTCGATGTGCGGTTTCATCGCGCCGACCAAACCTTCGGCGAGGGTGCGAATCAGCGGATAAGATGGCCCGAGCTCCCAATGAAGCGCTAAGGCCACGGTCCGCTCGGTGTTGGTGGCGTCGAAACGTTGCAATGCTCTTTCCACCGAGTGCTTGATCTCCGTAGCGCGGATCGCTTCGGTTTGCTCGAATTGTGGCGTCACGACCTGCAAATTGCGCAGCGGCAGCAAGTCCGGATGAGACAGATAAATGGTATTGCCGCTCACTTGCACGGTGTACTGGGAGGCGCCGATCACTGTGGCGCGAATACGCACCTCCGCAGGGCGCAGCGGAACGTTGCCACCGCCAAGTTGATTCGCGCGCGCCCGCACGCGTCGTCCCAATTGAATCCCAAGATCTCCAAGTTACGCTTTTCATAACCGTATATGAATTCGGACACCCCGCCGGAGAACATGACGGCGTGGATCTGATCTTTAAAATCCAGATTGGGCGTCAGCAAAAGATCCTTCACCTGAGGCGAAAGCTGGCCGCGCTCCATCACGGCGAAGAGCGAATCGCACAGCACTTTGGAAAACTTTTCTTTGTCGTCCTCACTCATGACGTCGCCGAGACGCAGACTGACGCCCGCCATCTTGGCAATTTTAAGAGCCGTGTCCTCCAAACGGTTGATGACGCCGTTCTCGTCCATCGCCACCAGCCGCGCTCCGACTTCAACGGCACAGCTATCGATGACTTTGCCGCTTTGGACAATGGCGATCTTGCTCGTGCCGCCGCCGACATCAACGTTCATCACGGTAAAATCGCCGCCCTCGTGGTACGTCATGTGCACCGCGCCGGAGCCATAGGCCGCCAGAATCGCTTCGAGATTATGCCCGGCGGTGGCGCAGACGAATTTTCCCGCCTCCGCCGAAAACAGCGCAGAGATGGCTTCGGCATTTTTCTTCTTTGTCGCCTCACCGGTGACGATGAGCGCGCCGGTGTCGATATCCTCCGGCGTCAGGTTGGCGTTGCGATAAGCCTCATGGATGAAATCGCCGAGCTTGTTGGTATCGATGGTGGTCTTATCGACGTAAGGGGTCAAAAGAATCGGCGATTCGTGGATGATCTCGCGATTGATGACGACAAACCGGCTCGACAGCGCTACTCCCTGCCGGCGCAAGGTCAGTCGCGAAAATATCAGATGCGAAGTCGATGAACCGATGTCGATGCCGACGGAATTGAGCGTAATTCGCTCCGACCGCCACATCGGATGCTCTTCGTCCATGAGCATTTCTTCGGTTTCATCACCAAACTCGTCTTCATGTCCTTCGTGCAGATCCAGGCGTTGGGTTTCCAAGTTATCCATTCTCGCTAACGATTCCTTTCTGTTGGGCTCGTGTGATTCAAATTTGCATAGCACAACGCGCCCTGTGTTGCCACTCATCGAAAATTCAACTCGCGGGATGGACAAGCCCTTTTATCGGGGATAAGATGCCACTGGTTTGTCAAAATGGGACAGGAAGAATTCCAAGAGCTGTCTTCGTTTTTGAGGCGCTTCATCCGCCGCTTCAAGCTCCTTCAAGGAGTCGAAGGACTCTGCTTGACGGCAATTTGCGCGCTGCTTCTCTTTGCGCTCGGACCCGGCATCGAACAGCTAAAGAATTTTTTGCCTTACGCGCCGCTCGCCTACAGCCTGCTCACCGGGTTGGTGTTGCTCGGAGCGATCGGCTGGTCGCTTGGCCGTTTTCTCCGCCGGCTGTCGCAAGAACGAGCCGCGCTTTACATCGAGCAGAAACAACCCAAACTGCGCAACAATTTAATCAATTCGCTGCAGCTATATCCCCAGGTTGCTGAAGCGAGAACCGCGCCGGGGTTTTCCGCCTCGATGGTTCTCGCGCTGTTGCGCGCCACCCGAAAACAGATCGCCGGGCTTCAAGTCGATGATCTGCTCGACACCCAGCGGTTGAAAACGAGCTTGCGATTGCTGGGATTTCTCCTGCTCCCAGTATCGGCCATGGTGCTTTTCAACCCATCTTGGGTGGGCGGCACGATCAGCATGTTGACCCGTCCGTTGGATCACTTGCCGCCGACTAAGACCTCGATCGAAATTGAGCCAAAGGGTTTGCGGGTGGTGCGCGGCTCTGCGGTGACGATCCAAGCGCAGACGTCCGGCGCGGTTCCTGAATCTTTGAAATTCATCACCTGGACCGGCGCCAGTGACCGCGGCGAACCGAGCGGAGAAGAAAAAATTTCCATGGAAAAGCTCGGCGGCGGTAAGTTTAGCGCCAAAATCGCCCGCCTGGAAAAAACTCTCAGCTACCGCGCCGCCACCGGGCAATTTTCCTCCGCCGTGTATACCGCCGAGGCCATCGATCCGCCGGAAATCGCCAACGTCCAGCTGATTCTGTATCCCCCCGCTTACACGGGCTTGGCCTCGGTCTCGACTGCCGAAGGCAGCATCGAAGGACTTAAAGGTTCAACGTTGCGCCTCGACGCGGTGACGACCAAGGACGTGGTCAAGGCGGAAATTGTCATGGATGACGGCAAAAAAATCCCGCTGAAAATTGACGGGCGCAAGCTGCAGGCAAATTTCGTGCTCTTTCAATCGCAATCTTACCGAATCCACGTGGAAGACGTCTATGGCTTTCGCAACTCTCCGATCGCTTACGAGCTCAAAGTAAAGCCGGACGGTTTTCCCACCGTCGATCTCCTCCGTCCCACGGAAGACCTGGAAATCAACGGCGACGAAATCCTCTCGCTCGAATACAGCGCGCGTGATGACTTCGGCCTAGGGGAAATCACTCTGGTGACCAAAATCGGCGATCGGGAAGAGAAGATCAGCCTGCAAAGAGACGAAACGAAACGGTTGATCCTGCGCGACCAGTACAAATGGGATCTCAGTCGATTGGCGCTGCGGGACAGTGAGGAAGCGATCTTTTTTCTGCAAGTTTTTGACAACGACACGATCTCCGGTCCCAAGATCGGCACATCCCGCTCGGTTCGATTGAAGCTCAAAAATCTCAAAGGCGAGCATCAGCAAGTCGCGGATTTGATCCGAGACCTAAACTCGCACATGGTCGATCTGCTCGGCGACCATCTCGAAAACCCGGTGCCGGGAGAAAAGCCTACCGCCCCGTCGAAGGAAACCGACCAGAAATTTGAACAAAACCTCGCCGACGCGGTCAAACGTACCGAAGAGATCATGCGCCGCACGGAAAAAGACCGCATGTCGGATTTCGCGACCTGGTCCGATCTGGAGGCGCTCAAGCGCAATCTTGAATTCACCAAGGACGATTTGCTGAGAAAGCAAGAACAAGCGGCAACGCGCGATCAGCAAATGAAAGCTCGCGACGAGATCTCCGCCGAACTGGAGCGCATGTCGCTTCTTTCTGAAGACATCGGCAAACGGATGAAAGCCCAAGAGCTCGCATCCACGGCGCAAGACCTGGCGCGTAGCCAAGAGCGCCTGATGGAAGCGCTCGAGAAAATGCAAAGCGGGGATAAAAACCTCGACGCGATCATGAAGCAAATCTCCGAGCTGGCAAATACTCTCGCCTCTTTACAGCAGGCGCTGTCGCAGCTGGCACAGCAAATGCCAGACGACTTCATGAATCCGGAAGCGATGCAGGGCCTAGGGTTCCAGGACATGTTCCGCGCGCTGGACGAGATTCGCAAAAAACTCATGCAGGGCGATATCGAAGGGGCGCGTCAGCTGGCCCGAGAACTATTTAACCAAATGGCGCAAATGGTTGCCGCATTACAGAACGCGCAGCGCTCCGCAATGAATTCAGGCATGGGCAGAATGCAAGGTGAAATGCAGCGACAGAGCAATGAGCTTCAGGAGATCGCCCGCGAACAGCAAGAAATTTTGTCTAAAACCGAAGGCATGAACAATTCCGCTTTGACCGAGCGCGATGCCGCTCTTAAGAACAAGCTCGATCGTTTCCTTGAAAAAGCCATCGCCGAGCTCGGCCAGCTAACCGAACTTTTTCCCGATCGCGAAGGGCCCGACGACCCGAGCTTGCTCACCACCCTCGATGATGCGACGATGAATGCGCTGCTGAAGAATCTTATCGCCAAGTTGAGCGACAAGGATTTTCCGGGTTACAACGAAGGCGACGGCCACGCGCGCAAGGAGCTGGCCAAGAAGCGCGCTCCAACGCAGGAGTCCCGTGCGCAGCGCGCGGATAAGAGCCTCGATGATATTAAGTCCGAGCTCGAAGCCCTCCTGAACGAACCGTCCAAGGCGCTGACCGACGCGGAAAAACGTGACCTGCGCGATCTGGCGCATCGCCAAGATGTGTTGAAAGAGCGCACACAGACGCTGCATGAAAAACTCGAATCTCTTTTTCAGCTGTTCCCGCAGCTCGATCCAAAAATCGTCCAAAGCATCGGCGAGGCAGGAAACTCCATGGGCAGCGCGCAAAACCGTCTCGGCCAACTGGACTCCCGTGGCGCCGTGCCGCCGGAGCGCTCGGCCTTGGATCGCCTCTCGCAATCGCAACAGCAGATGCAATCCGCCATGCAGCAGATGGCCCAGCGGGGCCAGCTCGGCAATATGCCGATGACCCGCCTGTTCCGCCAGGGTCGATTTCTCCCCTTCGGCTCGCTAACGCCGCTGCCGGGCATGCCGCAGTTTCCGGAGTTCGACGTTGAAAGCGGCTTCACCGGTCTGGACACGGAGAAATTCCGCCTGCCGGGCAAAGACGATTACAAAGCGCCGCGCAATTTCCGCGAGGAAATCCTCGAGTCGCTCAAGCAAGGCGTCCCGCCGCAGATGAAAGACCAGATCGAGCGCTATTTTAAAAACCTGTCCGAGTGATTCCCGCTTGAAGTACCGAGTCGCGTTTTTCTCCGTTTTTCTGTTTTCATTTTTTGTGGCAGTGCCGGCCCGCGCCGCGGAGGTCGATCCCAGGTTTAAAGCCGGAGAAGAGCTTTTGGATGCCTGGCACATCGCGCAAGCGGAAGAGTTTGCCACAAAAGCGCTCAAAGAAAATCCCAAATCAGCGGCCGCGTTGGATTTCGATGCCCGGGTCAAGTTTTATCAAGGCCGCTACGCGGAAGCGGTGACGACTCTCGACCGGGCGCTGGCGATCGAGTCCAATAACCAACGACGCCAGGCATTGAAGCTGCATTCCCAGCTTACCGTCGATGTTCACAAATTGCTCAAGCGCTATGAAAGCGCCCATTTTATCCTGTTCGTCGACGATAAGCGCGACGGTATCCTCGTACCCCACGCACTCGACACTTTGGAGAAAAGCTATGAAACCACCGGGGCCGAGCTCGGCTTCTATCCGAAAGAAAAAGTGCGCATCGAGATCGCGCCGGACGCGACAAGTTTTAACGCGATCTCGACTCTGTCGCTCCGCGATATCGAGGAAACTGGCGCCGTCGGCATCTGCAAGTTCAACAAACTGATGATCATTTCACCGCGAGCCCTGAGCTTGGGCTATCGCTGGCTCGATTCCCTCAGTCACGAGTATCAGCACTATGCCATTGTCAGCCTAAGTAACAACCAGGCGCCTATTTGGCTGCACGAAGGCATGGCACGCTTTTATGAAACCCGCTGGCGCAAGCCGGCGCCTTCCAAAGACGCGGCCGAGGATTATCTCACGCCAGCCAATCAGACTCTGCTGGTACATGCTTTGGAGAAGAATCAATTCGTTGGTTTCAAGAAAATGGAGCCCTCGCTAATCTATCTGGAGACGCCGGAACAGGTTCAGCTTGCATACGCCGAAGCCGCGTCGGCCATCGACTTCATCAATCAAAGCAAAGGGCGCGCCGGCATGCGAGAATTGCTCGCGACTTTGAATAACACGCCCACTCCCGAAGCCATTGAAAAAGTCTACGGCATGTCTTTCGAAGCGTTTGAAGCGAAATGGAAAGGCTTTCTCAAAGCCAAAGGGCTAAAAGAAATCCCCGGCAGCCAGGTGCGAAGGTTCAAAGTAAAAAAAGATCAGGGCGAAGACGAAGAAGCTGTGGAACTGAGAGAAATTAAGTCCGCCGTCGCGCGCAACCGCACCCATCTTGCCGATCAATTGCTTGCTAAAGGGCGCGCCACGGCCGCCGCCAACGAATACCAGCGGGCGTTGGAGGCGAGTCCCCAGTCTCCGGTCATCTTGAACAAGCTCGGCCGAGTGATGATCGAAATGAATCGCGCCGACGAAGCGCGGCCACTTTTCAAGCAGGCCTTGGACGTCGACCCTGACAACGCCAATGCCTACGTGCAGTTGGGCCGGGCCTATCACGCATCGAAGAACTTCAAGGAAGCGCGCGCCGCGCTCGAGGAAGCGATCCAGATCAACCCTTTCAACCCGCTCATCTACCGATTGCTCGGCGACACGTATGCGGCGCTGGGCGAGCACGAAAAGGCCCAGCAAGCCAAAGCGACGCTCACCAAGCTGACCGTCCGAAATTGAGCGACTGAAAAAAGGATACCCATGGAAGCAACGGAGATCCAGCAGCACGAGATTGCAGAGATCGAGGAGTTCGCCACCAAACGTGACAGTATGCTCGGCGAGATCGGCAAGGTCATCGTCGGCCAGGACAAAGTCATCGAAGAGGTCTTGATCGCGCTGTTCGCCAAAGGCCATTGCCTGCTCGTTGGCGTCCCTGGCTTGGCAAAGACCTTGCTCATCAGCACGCTCGCCGAAATATTGGACCTCGACTTCAACCGCGTCCAGTTCACGCCCGACCTGATGCCCTCCGACATCACCGGGACCGACATCCTGCAGGAAGATGCGGCCACCGGGCGACGCGCCTTTCAGTTTCTCAAAGGGCCGATTTTCACGAACATCTTGCTCGCTGACGAAATCAATCGCACGCCGCCCAAGACGCAAGCGGCGCTTTTACAATCGATGCAGGAATACAAGGTCACGGCCGGCGGCACCACGTTTCCGCTCGACCTGCCGTTTTTCGTTCTGGCGACACAGAATCCCATTGAGCAGGAAGGCACCTATCCTCTTCCCGAAGCGCAGCTTGACCGTTTCATGCTCAACATCGAGATTCGCTACCCGGACTTCGACGACGAAGTCCAGATTGTCATGCAAACGACTTCAACCGGCAAGCCAGAGCCGCGTAAAATCATGGACGGCCAAGCGATCCTGCGTTACCAGGAACTGGTGCGCAAGGTTCCGGTGTCACAATTCGTGGTTTCCTACGCGGTCGCTCTGACGCAGCGCTCTCGGCCGCGAAATGACGAAGCCTCGCAATACGTCAAGAATTACGTCGAGTGGGGCGCCGGCCCGCGCGCCTCGCAATATCTGATCCTCGGCGCCAAAGCGCGCACCATTCTGCAGGGGCGCTACGCGGTTTCTATCGAAGACATTCAAGCCCTCGCGCCGTCCGTGCTGCGCCACCGCATCATTCCGAATTTCAAAGCCCAGGGCGAAGGGATTGCCTCGCTCGATATCATTAACCGCTTGCTCGCCGACGTGAAGCCATCGACCGACGGCAAAGCCGCCAGATAGAATTTCAGATTGCGCTTGCCGACCCCAGCTGAATGTAGAATGTCGAATCGGCAATTCGGCATTCGAGATTTTCGCCAATGTTTTGCCTGAAGCGACGATCGCATGCCGTGGACGGAATCGAAATCCGCGGCAGCCCGGAATTCCTGCTTCGCACCCAAGAAGCCCTCGCACTCCTCCGCCCCGTAGGGCAATTCGCAGTGATCCGTAGCTATCTTAAAATGATCCGCCAAGGAACGCGCAGCGGCATGAAAGCCTGGGCGGAAAAACCCACTTTCATCGTCGGCAAAGCCACCTGGCGCCATTCGATGCTCTGGTACGCCGGTGCCATCGCCCATGATGCCTATCACGCCAAACTCTATCTCGACGCGAAAAGCGATCATGACGGCACAGAACCGGACGCCGACGCATGGACCGGCGCCGAAGCCGAAAAGAAGTGTCTGGCGTTTCAGCAACAGGTGCTTCTCGCGCTGAACGCCGACGAAACAATGATTGGTTACATCGAAAATTGCGCGCAAAATCCAACGTACCAAGGACGCAACAAAGGCTGGAGAAGCTGGCTAGATTATCTAAGACGCTGGTGGTAGAAAACTAGCAGGCCGCTTGACGAAGGACCAAACACTTCGAAGCTAGAAGATCGAGGATGGAGGATAGCGATCCTCGATCTTCTAGCTTCGATCCTCGACCATTGTAGAAAAGCATGCCCGAAGGCAATAAAAACTATTTCGATCCCAAAGTCCTCGCCGGGATCGCCAATCTCTCCTTGCGCGCCCGATATGTGGTCGAAGGACTGATGTCGGGTGTGCACCGCAGCCGCGCTAAAGGCTTTAGCGTCGAGTTCGAAGAGCACCGCGAATACTCGCCCGGCGACGAAATCCGGCGCATCGACTGGAAAGCGCTCGGTAAGTTCGACCGTTATTTCATCAAAGAGTATGAAGATGAGACCAATCTGCGCGCCTATCTGCTACTCGATAGCAGCGCGTCGATGAATTATGCCTCCGACGGCATCACCAAGTTCGATTACGGTTGCACGCTAACGGCTTCGTTGGCGTATCTCATTTTGAGACAGCAGGACGCCGCCGGCGTCGTGACTTTTTCAGACCGCATCGAAGCTTTCATCCCGCCGCGCGCTAAACGGGATTATTTAATCCAGATTCTCCACGCTCTGGAAAATCGCGGGCCGGGCGGAGACACCGACGTCGGCAAGATCCTCGACGAGATCGCCGGGCAGATCAGGCGGCGCGGCCTCATCGTGCTGGTTTCCGACCTGCTCGATGAGCCCGCGGAGATCGTCAAAGGACTGCGCCAGTTTCGTTTCAAAGGCAACGATGTCATCGTCTTTCACGTCTTGGATCAGGCGGAACTCGATTTGCCCTTTGACGGCAACATTCTCTTCGAAGATTTGGAGGCCGCGGACTTGAGAGTGATCGCCGATCCTCGTTCTATTCGAACAACTTATCGGGCAGTGGTCCAAGAATTCATCACCGAGATGCGCAAGCAGTGCCTCGATAATTCCATCGATTATCAATTGATCTCGACCACCACGCCGCTGGATCAGGCCCTAGCCAGTTACCTGAGTTGGAGGGGCTAAGCGAGGCATGTCGGTATTTTTTCTCTATCCGGCGCTTCTTTTCGGACTTCTGGCGGCATCGCTGCCGATCCTGATACACCTATTGAATCGACGCAAATTGAAGCGCATCCAGTTTCCCGCGGTGCGTTTCATTCTGCTGTCGCAGAAGCGCATTTCGCGCAGCTATCGTTTGCGCCACTGGATTCTTCTAGCGCTCCGAACCCTCGCCGTGGTGTTTCTCGCGCTGTTGCTCGCCAATCCGATATTCCAGATCGGCGCCGGGTTATTCGCCGGCAGCGGTCCGGTCTCGCTGGTGGTGTTGCTGGATAATTCGCTCAGCATGACCTGGAGCGGTGATGGCAATGGCTTTAAGCAAGCCAAAGATGCGGTGCGCCTGTTGATCTCGGCTCTCAATGACGGCGACCGCGCCGCGCTGATCCCGACCAACATCGTTGGCAAAGAACCGTTCCGCCTCAAAGGCCAAAAGGATATCCTGTTAAAAGAGCTCGAAGGCATCGAAATTGCCGACGGCACCGCCAATCTGCCATTGGCGCTGAGCAAGGCCTACGAGTTGTTGGTCGAGCCCGCCGGCCAGAAAGAAATCCGACTTATCACAGACATGGGTCTCACGGGATGGGACCAATTTTCCGTTGCCGCTTTGAAACAGGTCGATCCTTCGATAGCGCTCAAAGTGATTCGTGTCGGGCGCAAACAACAGCCGCTCAACGGCACCATAAAAACCATCCGCCTGGCGAGCCAAGGCGTGGGAGTCAATTTGCCAACCCAAATCGAAGCGACGGTAGCGAACTTTGGCGATAGTGAGATCAAAGATCTGCTCGTGCAACTGAGCATCGATGGCCAAAACCGCGAACAAAAACTCGCAACCGTCGCGGCGAAAGGAGAGACATCGGTCAAATTCCAAGCTCGGGTGAACCAAGCGGGCGCGCATGCCGGCCAGGTGACGCTTAAGAAAGAGGGGCTTGCCGGTAACCCAGCGCTGCATTTCACTCTCGACGCTCAAGACAAGCTCAAGATTCTCGTCGTCGACGGCGATCCACAGACTTCGCTCGTGCAGAGCGAAACTTTCTTTTTGAGCCGGGCTCTCAACCCGGCCGGCGAGCGCGATTCCTCGCTTTTCCTGCCGACGGTGATTCTGCCCGACAGCCTGAACTCGGTAACGTTGGATGGCTACCAAGTCGTCATGCTGTGTAACGTCGCAGTGCTTTCGGACGGGTTCGCGACCAAGCTGCAGAACTTTCTACGCCAAGGCGGCGGCGTGCTGATTTTTGGCGGCGACAAATTTCAGCCGGAAAGCTACAGTCAACGGTTGCCGCAAATCTTACCGGCTGAGCTACGCGAAAAGAAGCTCGGTCCGGAGGCGAGCGGCGAGAAAATCGGCAAATTCGACATTGATCATCCGGCGCTGCAGAATCTTTCCGAAGACACTCTCCAGGAATCGATCAAATCAGCCCGCGTATGGGGTTATACGCGCGCCGCTGCGCCGGGCAAGGCGGCGTTGATCTCGTTGGCCAATGGCGACCCGTTGTTGATCGAGCAGAAGGTCGGTGCTGGCAAGTTAATGTTGTTCACCACGAGCGCCGACCGGGACTGGAGCGATTTACCGGTCAAGACGGTCTACTTGCCGCTGATGCA
>WNFY01005654.1_pt1 | contig 11274 bp, 5 predicted proteins | sample 5400091 | NCBI WGS metagenome assembly WNFY01 (sample SAMN13153364, study PRJNA577476) | soil metagenome | isolation source: 60 cm soil or saprolite under grassland replicate 1 | place: USA:California | collected 2016-06-15
TGCAGGAGACACGCCTGCTGCTACAGCGCCGCTCGTTCGCACCGTGCTACTCTTGGTGTCGTTAAGGATTGAAGCCAACTTTTGCACGGTTTGGTCCCACTCGCTGGCGTTCAGTTTCATGCCATGTCCGGCGGCGGGGCTGTCTTCATCGTGCGCGCCGTCGCTTTTGACGAATTCAATTTCGCTGTACTTGCCGCAAAGCTGTGTCATTTGTTCGATGGAGGGTTGCGCCCGTAGCTCAGCCTCTGCGCGCCGCCTTAGCTCGCCGTGAATGCGTTGGTCGTAGGCATACCAATTTGTCACCAATCGCTCAGCTAGTGCTGGCCTTGCCAGGCACTCAGCGATGACAAAAGGATCGTTGCCGAGCGCTTCAAAGAGTTCGCGCAACACTTCTGGCTGTCTGGTGTGCCGCGCCATGCGATCCATCTCAGCCTGTAACTGGTCGTCCGTAATCGGTCGTTGCCAGTAATCCTCCAGCGCTTGTGAATTGCGCAGATAGTCTGTGACTTTCTTTTCCAGCTGCGCCTGAGACATCACCGCATCGAGCGATGGCTTGGGATCGGGGCGTTCCTTTGGCCAAATCCGATGACGCCAGTAAACGTCCTCAATCGCGCGCTGGTAGGACACGCGCTCTTCGAACGTGAGAGTTCTTTGAGAAGCATTCCCCTGCCCTTGGGGACGAAGGAAAGCCGGCACCGTTCCAGTCACGAGCGAGCACACGGCTGCCATGCAAACAAGAAGAGCAATTGTGACGCGCAAATTGAAGAAGCCGGATAAGCAAGCGGACTTGTTTTTCATGAATAAGTGGTTCCCGCGGATCCAGGAGTGCGGAGGGCGAATTCGCGAGCGCCGATGCTAGTTGATGCCGGCACGCATGTCAACATTTCACGATTCACCGGTCGATCGAGTCGCAAGAGCACAACACAAGCACAGCCGCTCGCGCCACTTTACGGGGGGCACACTCAGCCGGGGTCATCCGCCTTCGCCAGGCCTACGGCGCGACAAGGCCGGACCCCGGCTACGACTGATCACTGATCACGATTCTCTCTTAGTGCGGAGTCGGGCGAGGGTATGGAGTCGGGCGCGATCTTGGTGTAGCCCTGGGTGTGCCAGTAGGCGTCGAAGTCGGTGTCGGTGTGCCTGATGGGGTAGGCGTTGGAGTCGGGCTAGGTGTGGGCGTTGGCCCTGCTTGAAAGTCGATTTCAACGTTATCGATCCCGAGTATCCAGGTGCCAAGCCCGGGATAAGCAAATCCAGGCTTGTAAAAACCAATACTGGTCAAATCAATACGATGAAGAAACTGAGACCATTCGGCGTCGGTGCCAGGCGACCCGTCGCCATGCGTGAAGACCCATCCATCGGGAATCGTCGGTGAGTTGGCATCGACTGGGAACGCATATGTCTGCCAACCGACGGGTGGTTCAGGAAGGTCAGGCAGCGTATATGTCGCATCGTAATTGACGTTGAAGCCAGTGTCATCCATCTGCAGCAACTCTAAAGTGACTGCGCGATCGGTACTCCAGGTAGCAACTTGGATAATGTTCAGGTCGACGATTATGCTCGTAACGCCGAGGGTGGTCCAATCGCCCGTATAGATACTATCGATCTTGTACGTGTCGTTAACTCCCGGTTGAAAACGCGTCGAGACGCTTGCCCATGTCGGCACGGCGGTGCTGAAGCCGCCCTGCTGAATATAAGCTCCCGGGTTTCCGCCATCGGTCTCAAGGACTCGAGGCACGTTCACGCTGCAGTGCCATAGACCGACATCGGTCCCATCATCGTAAGTTTCAATAAAAGCGTCGGTCGGAGCGGAACCCAACAGCGTGGACCTAAAACTGACGGTTTCCGGACCACGAACGAGATTGGTGTTTACACTTCGGAGAAGAGCGCTTTGATTGCTGCCGATCACGTTGACGCCGCCCTTTCCGGATGAGTCGTTGCCATTACCGCCGTTGTTGCCCGTGCCGAGAGCAGCCGCACACAGCGCGATGGAGGTGAATGTTGCTAGTAATTCTTTCATATTTTTTACTGTTATCCCATAGGGTCGAGCATCGAGACGCACAAAGTTCCCTTGAAAAGTTGTGCGTTATCCGACGTAAGGGACGAAAGAGAAAAACGCTCGCAAGTCAACCGCCGGCTACATTCACGATTCACCGGTCACCATTCACGGCTTAGTGCGGCGTCGGGCGAGGGTGCGGAGTCGGTCGCGGCCTTGGTGTAGCTCTCGGCGTAGCACTGGGTGTTGGGGTAGCCGTCGGAGTCCCGGTCGGTGTCGGGCTAACCGTTGCCGTCGGTGTTGCACTAGGCGTCGGAGTCGGGGTAGGCGTCGCCGATTGCTCGTAAAAGTAAGCCGCACCTTGCCAGGTGTTGCCGCCGATCGTGGGATGCGGTGTACTGATGAGCGCAGTTGCGCCGTCCCACGCCAATGCAGCGCCGAAATAGTCATCCACCGTTCCGTCGCTGGCAACGAACGTGTCAGATTGGCTCCAGTTGCCGCCCGATTCGTTGAACAGATAAGCCTTGCCTTGATAGGTATTGCCTCCGACCGTGGAGGCGTCTGCCCCGATGAGGGCGGTGCTGCCATTGAGGGCAACCGCGTTGCCGAAGTTGGCGCCCGCCGTACCGTCGTTAGCGGTCAGCTTTTGTCCCTCGCTCCAATTGCCGTTCGATTCGGTAAAGATGTAGGCCGCGCCCTGCCAGGTATGGCCGTTGATAGTCGCATTGTACGCGCCGATGAGGGCCGTGCTGCCCTCGAGGGCAACCGACTCACCGAAGCTGTCATTCGCCGCGCCATCGCTAGCGGTGAGCTTCTGCGTCTGGCTCCAGGTGCCGTTCGACTCGGTGAACACATAGATCGCGCCCTGGCCCGCGTTGGCGCCGATGCCGGCGCGAGGCGAACCAACGAGTACGGTAGAGCCTTTGAGCGCGACTGAGAGGCCGAAGTTATCGTAGGCGGCGCCATCATTGGCTGTGAGCTTCTGCGTCTGGCTCCACGTGCCATTTGACTCGGTGAAAACATAGACCGCACCCTGGGCGGCATTGCCGCCGACCGTGGCACCATTTGCACCGACAACGAGCGTGTTGCCATCGAGCGCCACCGAGGCACCAAAGTTGTCGAACAACCCGCCATCGCTTGCGGTCAGCTTCTGACTTTCACTCCAAGTGCCGTTCGACTCAGTGAACACGTAGGCTGCGCCCTGACTGACGACGCCGCCGACGGTGGCGGTGAACGCACCGACGAGAAGGGTATTGTCGGTGAGTGCGACCCGATATCCGAATTCGTCGCCCGGCAGGCCATCGCTAGCGGTGAGCTTTTGTCCCTCGCTCCAATTGCCGTTCGATTTGGCGAAAAGGTAGGCTGCACCTTGGAAACTATTGTCGCCGTCGGCGCCTATGAGTGCAACGGAGCCGTTGAGTGCAGCTGCCGAGCCGAAGTAGCTGTTTGCCGTGCCATCGCTGGCGGTGACCTTCTGCTCCAACCATATCAACGGGCTCAATTGCGCGGATTTCGGATCGCTATCGACTTGAGCGGACGCTTTGAACAACACGCCAAGACCGAGCAGAAGTGCTAGGAAGACAAACAAACCAATTAAAACGCGGACATTACGGAAGGCGGATTGAGACCTGGATTTCTTTTTCATAAGATGTGGACGGAATTTGACGTGGGATGCCGCTTTAGCAAGCAGAGGAACGCCCGGCGGTCGTGCCCTACCATCAGTATTGATTGTTCGTGTATCACCATTCATGACTTAGCGTGACGGAGTTGGGCGAGGGCGCGGACTTGGACGCGGCCTAGGAGTGACTCTCGGCGTGGCACTCGGAGAAGGCGTCGGAGTTGGTGTGGGACCCTCACCAGCTGTTCTGAGAATCGCACCGAAACCGCCTACTGCGGTTCCGGTGGTTGTCGCGGTAAAAGAAACGTTATAGAGATCCTGATTTGTGCCGCTTTCCTCACGCGTCCACGTCTGTCCTCCATCTGTTGTTCTTACAACTGTGCCCAGTTGTCCGACAGCCGTTCCATTGGAAGCATCCGCAAAGGAAACTCCTAAAAGTATCTCGGATACGCCACTGAGCTGGCTAACCCAATTCTGTCCGGCATCTGTCGTTCGTAGAATCGTCCCTTGATCACCTACAACTGTGCCCGTATTAGCGTCCGCAAACCAAACTGCTCGAAGCTGGTTGATAGTGCCGCTGGTTTGCGGGGTCCAGGTTTGTCCGCCATCAGTCGTTCTTAGGATCATACCATCATTGCCAACAACGGTCCCGGTATTGGTATCAGTAAAATAAACTCCCAACAAGCCGGTTGCCTGGCTGGGTTGAGTAACCCAATTTTGTCCACCATCGGTTGTGCTGAGAATTTTTCCCTCGAGGAACCCGACGGCCGTACCGTGATTTTCATCGCTGAAGTGTACGGCATAAAGCCAGTCAGTTGTGTCGGTGGTCTGTTGCGTCCAGTTGTTGCCGCCGTCTGTTGTCCTCAGGATGATGCCATCCTGGCCTACGATGGTTCCAATGGTGGAATTGACGAAGTGCACACCGAAAAAGTTGAGGCCGGAAAACGGATCGCCTATTCCGCTGTTTTGCCGTACCCAGCTGTTACCGCCATTGGTTGTCCTTAAAATCATGCCGTCCGGATTCTCGTAGCCTACCGCAGTTCCGGTATTGGCATCGGTAAACGATACTCCATACAGATAATTGAATGTAACAACCGGCTGGCTGTTCCATTGCTCTCCTCCATTGATTGTCTGAAGAATGATGCCGGCGTCGCCGACAATCGTGCCGGTGTTGGCATCGGTGAAGGATAAGGCGTAGAAAGCGTTCGCTCCCTGAGGCAGCGAATAGTTCGTCTGTTCAACCCAGTTGTTTCCGCCGTCGGTTGTTCGGAGAATGATGCTCGGGCCGCCCGATAGATCAAGGCCACAAACGGTTCCCGTGTTCGCGTCGGCGAACGAAACTCCGCGCAGCATTTTTGTGGTCCCGCTCGATTGAGGACCCCACGTGTTTCCACCGTCTGTGGTTCTCAAGATTGTGCCTCCATCGCCAACGGCTGTCCCAGTGTTTGCGTCGGTGAATGAAACATTAAAGAGGAACACGGTGCCGGGGTTCGACTGGCTTATCCACGTGCTGCCTCCATCTGTAGTCCTAAGAATGGTGCTTTCTCCAAACGTTCCGCCTACGGCGGTCCCGGTGTTTGCATCGCTGAATGAAACGCCGAAGAGATTGTTAGGGGTCCCGCTCGATTGAGGACCCCACGTGTTTCCACCGTCTGTGGTTCTTACAATTGTACCTCCTTCACCCACGGCTGTTCCATTATTTAAGTCCGTGAACGAGACTCCTCGAAACTGAAGAGTGGTTCCGCTTGGCTGGGGCACCCAATGAGCGCCGCCGTCTGTTGTTCCAACGATGGTGCCGGCTTCCCCCACAGCCGTTCCGTGATTTGCAGCTGTGAAAGAGACAGCCCACAAAGTTTGTGTGGTACCGCTGACCTGAACCGTCCAGCTGTTTCCGCCATCCGTCGTCCGCACAATCGTTCCATTTTCGCCAACCACGGTGCCGGTGTTCGCGTCTACAAAGGAAGCGCCCCGAAGATTGTTGCCCTGCGGAAGCGGATTTTGCCAGTGCCACTCAGTGCCTGATGAGCCACTTATGCCTTTGCTCGAGACGGTGACCGCCGTGGGACTTCGCGCCTGGCCGGCGTGGATGGCCAGCGTCAGCCCGCAAACGCTTGCAAGACTTAGGATAGTTAAACGGATTCTAATGTTTGTTGTTATTTTCATAATGTGTGTTGGAATCGTTTATGGCTTCATTTCCTAGAAGTTACCAGGTTAGCCCCGTCTTACCCGCACGCCCTCATATCCCAGTAAACCACGCGTTCAGCGCGGCGGCGTAGGGCGCGGCCTGGGTGTTGGGATGGGCCTCGGAGTTGGCGTAGCCCTTGGTGTTAACTCTCGCCTGAGGATTGTGCTACCAAAACCGACGGCTGTATTCAAGGAAACTCTCGAAAGATCATAGCCTGTTCCGCTCGTCTCGCTCACCCAATTCTTTCCTCCATCTGTTGTCCGTAGGATGATACCAAGAACACCAACCACAATTCCGTGGTCTGCATCGGTAAAAGAAACCCCTGCGAGCAACTCGGTTGTTCCACTTTGTTGCGGCCCCCAATGGCTTCCGCCATCCGTAGTTCTAAGGATCGTCCCAACTTGACCAACCGCTGTCCCATTATTCGTGTCGGTAAAGGAGACCCGTAAGAGATCAGACTCTGTTCCGCTTGCCTGCGGGATCCAGTTGTTTCCTCCATCGGTTGTTCTGAGGATTATGCCGGCCCCGCCCACAACTGTTCCGGTATTCGCATCCGTAAAGGAAACCCCCACAAGAGGACTAGAAGCCCCGCTTGATTGGCTTGTCCAAGCGCTTCCTCCATCTGTCGTTCTTAAAATCACCCCTGTAACAGTGCTAAAATCAAATCCAACCGCTGTTCCATTATTTGCATCGGTAAAAGAGACACCCCAGAGATCAACCTCTGTTCCGCTTACCTGCGGTCCCCAGTTGTTCCCTCCATCCGTTGTTCTCAGGATTGTGCCAAAGTCACCCACAGCCGTACCATTATTCCCGTCGGTAAATGAAACGCCTAGAAGCGTGTTGGTCGTTCCGCTTGCCTGGTTAATCCACATGTTTCCCCCATTTGTTGTTCGGAGGACGGTTCCGTCGTCACCGACGGCCGTTCCGTTGTTCGCATCAGTAAAGGAAACGTCTTCCAGCGAGTTGGTCGTAACTGCGCTTGATTGACTGACCCAGTTGTTCCCTCCATCGGTTGTTCTCAGGGTCGTGCCAACGAGACCTACGGCCGTCCCGTTATTCGCATCGGTAAAGGAAACCGCAATAAGAGTGCTTGTCGTCCCGCTCGTCTGAGTGATCCAAGTAGTTCCTCCATTTGTCGTTCGCACGATGGTTCCATCGCTGCCAACAGCCGTTCCATTGTTTGCATCAGTAAACGAGACACTATAGAGAGAGCTTTTCGTCCCACTCGTTTGGCTAACCCAGTTCGATCCTCCATCTGTTGTCCTAACGATCGTGCCACCAAAACCAACGGCTGTTCCGTTGTTTGCGTCCGTAAACAAGACGCCATAGAGAATGTTCTTGGTCCCGCTGGTCTGCCTAACCCAGTTAGCGCCGCCGTCGGTTGTTCTGAGGATTATGCCGTCCCAGCTAACAACTGTTCCGTTATTTGCATCCGTAAATGAAACAGCAGTTAGATTATTCGGCGTCCCACTTGTCTGGCTGACCCAGGTGTTTCCTCCGTCTATTGTTCTGACGATTGTTCCATTCTCGCCAACGGCGGTTCCGGTATTGGTATCAGTAAATGAAACGGCCAGCAGGCCATTGCTAGTTCCGCTGGTTTGACTGGACCAGGTGTTACCGCCATTGGTGGTCCTGACGACCGTGCCGGAAGTGCCAACAGCTGTCCCGTGATTTACGTCAGTGAACGAAACCCCGTACAACGTATTTGTGGTTCCACTGGATTGAATGACCCAGCTGTTACCACCGTCGGTTGTCCGGACGATGGTTCCGTTGTCGCCAGTCGCGGTTCCTGTGTTGGTGTCCGTGAAGGACGCGCCATAGAGCGTGTTACCCTGAGGGAGAGGATTCTGCCAGACCCAGCGCGCACCCGCCTCCGCAGCGCTACGGCGCGGCAGGCCTGATGAGCTGGCTCGGGCACCAACGTGGTTCGACAGGCTGATTGCAGCGCCGCTTCGAGCATACGCAGTGTGAATAGCCAGCGATGTCCCGCAGATACCCGCAAGGCTCAAAATAGACAATAGGATTCTCGGATTAATCATTTTCATATTTTTGGCGAAATTGCCGTGAGTTTTTGCCGGTCAGCGTGCGTCTTAGCTCGGCGGAGTAGGACGCGGTCTCGGCGTTGGGATGGGTCTGGGAGTTGGAGTTGGTCTTGGTGTAACGCTTGGACTAGGAGTTGGTGTCGCCGTCGGTGTTGGCGTTGTGCTAGGCGTAGCTGTAGGTGTTGGGCTTGGTGTTGCTCCGCAGGTATCCGTCGCTGGAATATCATATATCACAGGTAGGCCATTCTGGTCGCTCTTTGTTACTACCGCGTGGGCTCGACCAGGCAAGCCTGAGAACGAGACATGACTGGCGGAGTTGCCGGTAATGGGATTAGGTACACCTAGCATCATCGGGCTGGACGGATCGAGGATCCAGTCGCTGGGGCTATAGTCCGCACCGAGCCCCTCGCCGCCGAATGGCATGGGATAATTGTCCCCTACGCTGCCTTGGATGCCGCCCTGGACCCACAGCACGCCGCCTGTGGCAACATAAGCTTCCAAAGCCGGAATAGCCGACTCGTAGGGGCTGATGAAGTCAGTAAGGAAATGGTCGTCCCAGTTAAGAACAACCACTCGATAATCGTTGAAGTTGAATCCCGTCAATTGCGCGGGCGTAAACACGCTGTAGGTGTGCCCGTTCGCTGTGATCGCACCCTTAACTACCGTTGCCCCCCATGGGTCATGCGTCTGGAAGATGGCGAAGTCAGCTGGAGCCGGTTGGCTGGCATCAAAGGTGTATTGGACAGTGTTATTCGCGATCTGGGTATAATTCCATGGCAAGAAGCCCAGGACGAGCCCTGACGCAACCACCAATCCACAACCCGGCAAGAGGCTCCCCACGTATTGGTAGGTGCCGGTGAAGGGCGCGTTGGGATTGCCAAACTGATCAGTGATCGCTCCGGCGGGGAGGTTCACGGTCAACGTTCCTGAGACGATGCTGCCGATATTAATCGTGAACTCGGCAGTCATATTATTGTTGATAACCTGAGCATTGGTCACGGTCGCGGCAGAGACGCCGCTCAGTTGTAGGTCGCCGGTCTGCACTGAGGTTGGGTCGACAGCCTCGTTAAAGGTCATGTCATACGTATAGGTGTCTGGTCCCGGTGGTTGGAATGTCCCACCTACTGGCGGGACAGTGTCCATTACCTGTAGCAGTGTCTGATCATAACGGAACGTACACTGGAACTCGAACACGGGGCTATCGTCAGAGGCGCGCTCAATGGCGTCCTGCGGGATGTGCATCGTTTGCAGCCCCTGGTTGATTAGCGGTGAAGTATTGAAATGGAAGACCATCGTCGTCGTGTTCGGTGTATAGCTAACAGTGTCTGCCGGCGTTCCGTTCACAGTGAAGTCGCCGGGCTGGAGAGTATTCGGATCCACCGGGTCGGACACATTGACCGTGAAGTCAGTCGGCTGGGTTGCTACCACGCTGTTGCACGCCGGCTCGATGCCGGTAACTACGAAGCCTACTCCAATCGGCTCCTTGTCGAAGAAGGCATCCTGCTGCGACTGGCTATTGATGCTCACGCGCCCATCCACCCACGCATGCAGGTGTTGAGTGAGCATCGAGGAGGCGTAGTCATAGTCGCCCGCATATACGGGAACGACGCCTATGTCGGGTTGGGCTGGGAGAGGGCTGACAACATCCGAAAACGTATCGTCAGGCGACCACGTAGCACCGTTGTCAGTGGACTTGCGCGCCCATATTCTGTAGCACGGAACGCCCGGGTCACCAAGCGTGCAGCTGATGCTCTCCCGCTCGTCATACCATGTCGCCAACAAGGTGCCATCCTGGGCCACCGATAGACTAGGCTGCCACTGAGCGCGAGTGCTGCTATCGGTGTTCAACTGCAATGGCGCGCTAAAGGTCTGCCCACGGTCGGTAGAACGGATATAGAAGACATCGCCCGCATCGCTGCCGTTGCCATGGGCAGCATAGACAAGGTGCACGACGCCGTTGAGAGCGGCAGGCTCCCCCCAGCCCATGTGCCGCCAGTAGCCGCCGTTGTCCGGATACATGCAAGCGAAGTAGCTGTAGAAACCGGGGCAATCAATGCGACCAGGCCCTGGAAAAGTGGGACCGGTGTAGGTGTTCGTCCAAGTGTTACCGCCGTCGGTTGACCGGAAGATGAGGTTGGCATTGTTATGGGGAAAGCCGCCGCCTCCTTCGTCCATTCCGGCTATATACACGTCATTTGTCACTAGGTCGCCGATGATCTGGACGTTGCGGACGAAGGGGGTGCCGGAGGCGATCTGCCGCTCGTTGGTCCAGGTAAGACCGTTGTCAGTGGAGTAACGAACGAAGAGAGCACCCCCGCCACGAGCAAAATCGTTCCACGAAACGTACATCCGTCCGTAGAAGGGAGAGGATGGATTGGCGTCGGTCCAGCCAGACTCACGGTCGTCAAAAGTACCAGTGTGAATGCAGTAATGGGTCCAGCTATTCGGGTCCCAAGGAGTAGTGGACTTATAGCCGCCTATACCCTGACTGCCGCAGCCCGCATCCAGCCAAGCTGTGAACCAAGTGCGGGATGACCGGTTGTAGAGAATAACAGGGTCGCCAAACGTATTATCGAAGGGGCTTTGACCATTGGCTCGAGTGAGCCGGGTAAAGGTGTTGCCGCCGTCAGTGGAGACGGACGCCCCCGAGAGGTTGGGGCCTCGTGAGTCATTGTAGGCGACCACTATTTGCAGAGGATTATCCGGGTTACCCTGCGTGAATGTCTCCGACTGCGTACTGTGGGAAGAATCCTGAGTGCCCGTGATCAGGTCCACATCCGTGGTTCCAAACGTCAGCGGAGACAGTAGTTCTTTGGTAAACTGGGTGAAACTCCTCCTGCCAGAAACTGAGCTGCCCTGTGCGCCGCCGCAGAAAATCAGGATAGCGCCAGCTCGGAAGTTTTCCATCTTATCGATGCCCAGCTCATGAATCTTTGAGCAGTCAAACCCTGGAGGGACGAGCGGGCTGATATATTTGTTGATTGCGTAGGTCTGCTGCGCTGGTGCGCTGCTGGCAGCAGGCCCGGCGCTGCCTGTCGATGAACCAATACCGCGTCCAAATGGATTAGCGGCGAACAACGCCAGAGAGACCCCAGTCATCGCCATGAACAGCGCGACTAAGACGCGGAGGTTAGAGAACCCGCCTTCGCTGACTAGCTTTTGTTTGACGGCCACCAGACTACTGCGTGTCGAGAGGTTATAGCGGCCGGGTGCGGGTTGAGCAGTGGATTTATTTTTCATGAGTCATTTGGACGTGCGACGCTGCTAGCTATCCTGCCTTTCTGAGCGCCGACAGTCTAACGTGTGGGAACCCGGGCCTGGGCGGCGGAGTCGGACGGGGCGCGGGCGTGGGACGACGTCTGGGTGTCGGAGTAGGTCTTGGTGTGGAAGTCGGCGTAGCGGTCGGAGTTGGTGTAGGAGTAGCAGTTGGCGT
>WNFY01015667.1_pt1 | contig 11274 bp, 8 predicted proteins | sample 5400091 | NCBI WGS metagenome assembly WNFY01 (sample SAMN13153364, study PRJNA577476) | soil metagenome | isolation source: 60 cm soil or saprolite under grassland replicate 1 | place: USA:California | collected 2016-06-15
CGTGGGTTAATGTAGCCAATGCTCTTGCTGCCTCGACGGATGGCCCTGCTCCTGGTCACCTCCCGTTCGGTGGTGCAAAATCAGGCATTCACTTTCTGAACGCGTCCACGGGATGGATTACGGGAACAGTATTGGTTCCAGGCTTCACCTGGCTTTTTGTGACTCATGACGGCGGTTCGACCTGGTCCCAGCAGAAACTGCCCCTATCGCAAGGCGTCCCTTCGGGGCAACTCTGGCTTCGACCTCCCCTGTTTTTCTCAGCCACAGAGGGAATTCTTCCCGTCAGTTTTTCTAATACCGTCTCGGGCGCTGGCACCTCTGCGGTCATCTACACCACGCACGATGGAGGAGCAACCTGGAAGAGTACCACCCCTGTGCCTGTCGCCCTTAGCGCAGTGGACTTTCTCGATATGCAACATGGATGGGTGACCGATGGCACAATCCTCTACGTGACCACTGATGGAGGGCAAAGCTGGACAAAGATGGCACCTGGCAGTAGTTTCAAGAATGTCGCACAGCTTGACTTTGTTTCGAGCACTGAAGGATGGGCCATCAGTGGTCAGGGTAAAGGTGCCAAGTTCCTACTCAAAACCGTGAACGGCGGACAAACCTGGACGCCGGTCACCTCTACGCTCTCGTGATAGCTGTTTTGCAGGGAGAGAGCTCGTTCTCCCTGCAACTTTTTCTTTGTAGTATGAAGCTTACTCGATGAGAAAGCCAACCTCGATGGTGGTCTGATACTCGATACTGCCATCACTCTCGATCCTACCTCGCTGCTCCTTCACCTCAAACCACATCACGTTGCGCAGCGTCTTCATCGCACGTGCTATAGCACGTTTCGCTCCATCATCGAATCCAACGGTTGACGTTCCTACTATCTCCGTCTTGCGGTAGACTTTTCCCTCCTGATCTGCCATATTCGTTTTCTCCTTTTCAATCCTTGAGGTTGCGCTGAACTGCCGGCCGGGCGACAGCCCGGCCGGCAGTTCTCGTCTTCCATCTTGCGACTACTTATGCACCGCCCTCGTACTTGAATGAGACCTCCAACTTCACGCGGTAGGTCAGAGGCTTCCCCGCATCGATGGTGACATCTTGCTCGACAACGCGAGCGACCCGCAGGTCCCGCAAGGTCTGTGAAGCCCGCTCGATGGCGGCTGCGGCCGCTTTCTCCCACGACTCGTTGCTGGTTCCCACCAGATCGATCACTTTGTACACGCTTTCTGCCATGTTGCACTCCTTTCGTTCAGTCATCACTCATGAGCAGCCATTAGCCAGCTTCCTGACGAGTGGCTGCCGAAATACTGTTGCCGCTGTCAATCGTCGGCACGACTACAAAAACATATTCCTCAAAAATACTATCCTGACATTGGGCAATACCACCCTCTTATATTCTACCTAAATGCGGCAAGAGGGTCCCTAGCTTCAGCTATGGGTTGAATTGCCACCCGAAAGAGACCAGATGGAAACAGTCTCACTGTATGACCTCTTTTACATGTATCTCGGCTGACACCGTGCCACAGTATATGATATATTCATAGCAGTATCCTCATATCGCATCTAATATTTGGAGGGAATATGCGAATAAAAATAGCTGTTGTGCAATTTGCTATTCATCAGTTTGCTCCGGAAAAAAACCTCAAAAAAGCCGAGCAATTTATAAAAGAGGCCGTCTCTCAACAAGCTCACATCATTGTCTTTCCCGAAGATTTTGTCACCGGCCCATTGTCCGGAAATAATGCCTTTGCTGACTATGAAGGGCGATATGCCAGGCATTTCCAACAACTTGCCGCGCAGTACTCAATCGATCTAGTTCCTGGTTCTATTATTGAAGGTGATAGTACAGGGCTATATAACACGACGTATTACATCAATAGCGAGGGAGAAATTCAGGCGCGCTATCAGAAGGTAAATCTCTGGCTGCCGGAGCGCAGCTACATAACTGCCGGAACAGGAACGCCAGTTTTTAATACCAGGTATGGGAAGATAGGCCTGATTATTTGCTGGGATTTAATGTTTCCCGAGGTATTCAGGGCTATGGTCAGGCAGGACGTGGACATTGTTATCTGCCCCAGCTATTGGTGCTTTGAGGATGCAGGCGAGGGCATTAAGCATGATGCCAACGCGGAAATCAAACTCGTGAATGCTTTGTGTGTCACACGAGCCTTTGAAAATGAGGTTGTTCTGGTCTATGCCAATGCCGCAAATTACGAGGGGGTAGAAGAACATCTCATCGGTCGCTCGCAAATAACAGTTCCTTTTAAGGGAGCCTTGAAGTTGTTGGATCATAATCAAGAAGCGATATTTCTGCAAGAAGTGGATACGGCTATTTTACAAGATGCGGAGAAGTCGTACGAAATTAGAAAAGATTTGAAGGCAAGAAGGTAATTACTCAACATACAAGGGTCTGGTCTCTTTCCCTGTAAGTTGTGGCGGAAGTGGTTTGCGATGGCGGACTTGAAACCAGTTGAAGAGGTAGGCGAGGGTTACCAGTACAAAGAGCACATCACGTACGGCAACTGCCTGGATAAAGCCAGGAACATATTGCACGAGGAGCACATTGAGGGTACGTGTGTAGAGATACGGATAAATGATGGTCGTCAGCAGCGAGAGGCTCCCCCAGACGAGCAGCCAGAAACCGTCAAGAGCACTGGCATAGGCCAATAAAGGTATGAGCCAGATAAGGTATTGCGGGCTGAAGACTTTGCCAAAGGCTATGAAGACAAGTAAAAAGGCAATACAGGTCTGTACAACGTCGAGCTTTCCTCGCCATTGTTGCCAGAGAGTGTAAACATACCCTAGCACAAATGCACCTTCAAACAACAGGGCTAAGTTGTCTCCTAATGGACTGATGACGTTCAATGAGCCATAAGTAAACTCAGTATGGGCAGGAATACCAAATTGTGTTGCTACCCATAGAATTGTGCTGCCTGTTGCTTCGATTTGTATGGGCCGGTGGGAAAAGTAGCTCAACTGGCTCACAACTGCCCCCTGGAAGTCCAGGTAAGCAAAAATAGCTGTGATCCCTATTACTACGGCAAGGAAGATCAGGGTATTCTTCCAGCGCCAGGTACCTATACTCCGCAAAGTACGCCACAGTTCTATAGATACCATCTTGAGCGGCATGCTTTGTTTTGGGATATATAATCGCTGTGCATCATGCTGCTCGGCTATAAATAGTGCTGGCAGGAGCAAGAGCGGATAAAGCTTGAGCAAGACGCCAAAGGCCAGGATAACATAGGCCAATGTCCAATGCTTGCGCTCAGCTGCAATGAGGGAGAGTATGGTAAGTGCCGCTGGCACCATGTCAAAGCGTCCTTCGGCGGTTGCCCATGCACCAACCAGGGCATAGAATGCAAAGGTGAGCGCTGCGCCCCGTGGCCCATATCGCAGGAGCAACCAGTAAATCAGGAGAGATGTCAGCGCCATCCAGAGAGCAAAGAGTAATTGGTAATCGGGAATTGGTGCCAGCAGCGATAGAGAAAAAATAACGAGCGTGAGTGGTGGATATTCAAGTGGCAGCATGTGAAATGCTGCATGTATTGACGTCGCCTGGAGAAACGTACATTGGGATGCAGGCAACAGCTGCGTACCGCTACTACCCAACCAGAAAGTGAGTGCGTAACACTGGTAACGTGCCGCGTCGGTGGTGGACCAGAATATTTGCCAGGATGCCCCACAGAACATGAGAATGACAACGACAATAATGGGCAGATAAGCCATTACACCGTTTTTAGCCAGCAAGGCGTTCCACAAGGAAATAAAGGGTTTTCTCATCACGGCTGTATTTTTACGAGATGCTTGTTCTTGCAACACAAATCGACCTGTCGCCTCCCAGCATAAATATTTGCTTCTTTTGAAGACCGCACATTTCAAGACGATTGGTTAGCAGAGCAAGTAACTTTCGTGCCTGCTCTCTTCACATAGGTACGATTCCCGAATGAGAGAAGGATACATATTCTCTGTGAAACCCTATCGCCGCAAACTACCCTTTGATCTGAAAAGCGGAAAAGAACTTTTCAAAAGCCCTGGAACTGGGACCTCCCTTTCTTGACAATTGCCATAACAATATGCTATATTCTCTATAGCAAATAGCAATGGTGACCGACGTATCGTCTTTCTCATCAGCATGTGCTATGATAATCCTGTAGACCAGTCGTTACTAATAGGCGCGTTCAATTACCTATTGGAGGAGTTTTGCCATGAATTCGCGCCATACCCAACGTATGACACGTGGCTTGCCCCTACTTCTCGCGGGCATTATTCTCACTGTAGTCGTCTCATTATCCTTAACTCTGACGGCTCGAACCGCTGCCGCTGCCTCGTCCTCGTCTCATGTTGACGTAATGACACTGAATACCGACATTGGCCCTGCCTCCCTGCATTCTCTCACCAACGCTATTACTACCGCTGAGAGCGATGGAGCCCAGGCTTTAGTCATCCAGGTTGATTCGCCCGGCGGCGATATCGCATCGATGAAGTCTATGGTAGAAGCAGAGTTAAATAGTACCGTCCCTATTATCTCCTATGTTTCTCCTACAGGCGCTTATGCAGCTTCAGCGGCCGCTTTTGTCGCCCTGGCCGCTCCCATAGCTGCCATGGCTCCGACTACGCGTATAGGGGCTTCTAGCCCGATATCGAGTACAGGTTCTAATCTTGATAGTACTCTCAAGGCGAAGTTGGAGCAGGACCTGTCAGCGTCGATGAGAGGCATACAGACACGCTATCATCGCAGCGGTGTCGATTTTGCGATCAAGATGGTCACCAATGCCGCCTCGTATGATGATACACAGGCAGTGAACGACGGCATCGTCGATTTGAAGGCTACCAGCCTGAGCAATCTGCTCAACCAGGTAGATGGGAAACAGGTTGAGCTAAACTCTGGTCCCGTAACGCTACACACTAATGGTGTAAGCGTGCAAGCGATCGAGCCCAGCTTGTTTGACTCGCTCTATGGTTTCCTGCTCGATCCAAATGTCATCTTTCTGCTCTTCATTATCGCCATGATCGGCATTTACCTGGAGATATCGCATCCAGGAGCCATTTTGCCCGGTACAGCAGGTGGCATAGCCCTGCTACTCTTCCTTTTTGCTGTAGGGTCACTCGCGCCCAACTGGGCAGGGCTGGCCTTGATGGTTCTGGCCTTTGTGCTGCTGGTGTTGGATCTGCGCCTGCCAACTCATGGTGTGCTGACCGTAGGTGCGGTCATCTCGCTTGTGGTTGGTGCGTTACTCTTCTTCAATAGCGGTGGACCATATAGTGGGCCACAGGTGAATCCACTTGTCGTTTATAGTACGTTCAGCCAGTACGTTCTCCATCTACCGTTGATACATATTCTACTCCCTCTCTTGAATGAAAGGAGGCTTTTCATGGATCCTATTGTTTTAACCGTAATTGGTGTCATTGTAGTTATCCTGGCGCTTTTTGCCCTCTCAGGAATCCGCGTAGTGCAGCAGTATGAACGCGGTGTCATCTTTATTCTTGGCCGCTTGCAAGGTGCGAAGGGGCCGGGCGTTTTCTGGGTACCTCCAATCGTCACACGGATGATTAAGGTGGATTTGCGTATCGTCACCTTGACTGTACCGCCACAAGAAGTGATCTCACGCGATAACGTAACTATCAAAGTAACGGCGGTTCTCTACTTTAAGGTCATTGATCCTAATGCGGCTGTTGTGAATGTGATGAACTTTATCCAGGCCACCACGCAGATTGGCCAGACGACACTGCGAAACGTACTGGGCCAGTCGGAACTGGATGAATTGTTGTCGCAGCGCAACAAGATTAACCAGCAACTGCAAGCGATTATTGATGAACATACAGAGAACTGGGGCATAAAGATGACGGCGGTAGAGATCAAGGATATTGAGTTGCCGGTCACGATGCAGCGTGCGATGGCCAAGCAGGCAGAGGCAGAACGTGAGAAGCGTGCGAAGATCATTCATGCCGAAGGTGAGTTTCAGGCTTCGACGCAACTGGCACAGGCTGCCAATATAATCGGCTCCCAGCCCAGTACCCTGCAACTACGCTACCTGCAAACGTTGACTGAGATTGCTGTTGAAAAGAACTCGACTATCATCTTCCCTCTGCCCATTGACATCATCGAGCCATTCATAGGGTTGATGAAACGTTCAGCTTCTTCGGTCGAGCAACAGAATGGAGATACCTCTCGACCTGCACCCTACGTACCGCCAACTACGCTCACCTGACAGGCCTCTTAGTGGAAAGAGCGGCAAGACGGGCGAATGCGCCGCATTCGCCCGTCTTGCCGCTCTTCATCTCCCTGGGCGTGCTTAAGAGGCCTGTACTTCTCCCTGTTTGCTGCGTAGATACTCAGCACAGGTGCGGTAGGTTTCCTCAGAGATGAGACCCCTGGACATGTAGTGGTTCAGCATAATATCGAGTTTCAAAATACTCATCAGGTTGTAACCGTGACGTCGCAAACGCTCAACCGCTCCGTGTTCGCGATCAACCAACACGATAACATCCTTCACCTTGAGGCCGTTTTCTTCAAGTAGTGCTGCTGTTTCCAGGATACTACTACCCCGGGTAATAAGATCATCAATAATAAGGACAGTATCTCCAGGCGTAAAATGGCCCTCTATGCCACGTTTGCCCGTGCCCTCCGGACGGCTGCGGGCATAAATGAGAGGAATATTGGTCTCCAGCGAGTAGGCAGAGGCCAGTAGTAATCCACCAACCGGTACGCCTGCAACGACGCCAAAGGGATGAACTCGCGGACGACGCAATGATTGGGCCAGGCTAATTTCTTGTTGCATCAGTTTACTTGCAACACGTAATGCGGTTGGATTGCTGATAAGTACCTTGGGATTTACAAATACGGGTGAGCTTACTGCGGATTCGCTCACTGTGAAGTTTCCGAACTGAACTGCTCCAAGATCGAACAGCATTTGCGCCAACCACAAATTGTCCAGGGACTGCTCTTTCATGGGGGATGCAAACCTTCTTTCTTTTCTTTCTAGTCTTCTTTCAGAGAAGGGAAGCCAAACTACACACCCTATAGCCACACTTGCGAAAAGTCCTGGTCAAGGCTTGATCGCTTCAAGCCTGCTTGCAACCATGTCCACTTTTGTCAGGATGTTAATGACCATGATTATCGCTTTCTGTGCAAGAAGGGTTTGCTATAACAGTATATCATACCTGCTTCCCCTAGCCAACTAGCTGTTTTGTATTCAGGGCTTCTCAAAAATCGTCGAATGTGCTCCCCACCCCACCCCAAGGAGAGAAAAAGCGTGGCGCGGCGGGCTCGCCCGCCGCGCCACGCTTTTTCTCTCCTTTTTTTGCCGCCGCAGGCGGCTAGTCTTAGCTGAGCAATGTGACTATTGAGAAGCCCTGATTGTATTCACCTTGCGCCAGGTAGGACGATATGATACGCTAGGCTGCACAAATTATAAAAATATATGAGTTACCAGCTAAGTGAGTAAAGATATATGCCTATTGTGAGCGTCATACAAGTAAGTAAATCATATGGAGCGGAACGCATCTTTGACAGCGTAAGCTTTCAAATCAATGAAAATGATCGTATAGGACTCGTCGGTCCCAACGGCGCCGGCAAATCAACCTTACTAAATATATTAGCCCGGCGCGAAGAGCCAGATGAAGGCTCTGTTGCCCTGACACGCAACACCCGCATCGGCTATCTGCCACAGGTGGTAGACTTTCAACCCGAAAACACCCTGCGAGAAGAGATGCTCACCGTATTTGCAGACGTGCACAGTTGGGAGAACGAACTAAACGAACTGGCCCTGGCACTGGCTTCCCCGGCTGCTCACGAAGATATAGCCCTGCATGAAAAGCTCTTACAGCGTTATGCTGACCTGCAGATCCGTTTTGAACACGCGGGTGGTTATACCTATGAGAATCGTGTTGACCAGGTGCTCGATGGTTTAGGCTTCACCCGTGAGCAACAGCAATCACCTGTATTCCAACTGAGCGGTGGCCAGCAGACCCGTGCTGCCCTGGGCAAACTGCTTTTGCAAGAGCCCGATCTCTTGTTGCTCGATGAGCCAACCAACCATCTTGACCTCAAAGCGCTTGAGTGGCTAGAGACCTATCTGATCAACTGGAAGGGTGCCATGGTCGTAGTTGCTCATGACCGCTACTTTCTTGATAAGGTTGTGTCCCGTACCATCGAAATGGCCTTCGCTCGCATTGAAGAGTATCCTGGCAACTATACAAAGTACCTCCGTCTGCGCGAGGAGCGCATGGAGCGTCGTTTGCGCGAGTACGAGGCACAACAGGCGCATATAGCCCATACGGAAGAATTTATTCGCCGCTACAAAGCTGGCCAGCGCAGTCGCGAGGCACGAGGGCGGCAAAAGTTACTGAATCGACTGGAACGCGTCGAGCGTCCGCAGGATTTCCCAGAGATGCATTTTGAGTTCACCCCCGTTGTTGATAGCGGCCTGGTGGTGGTATCGACACAAAAGCTTGTTGCGGGCTACATAGATGGGAAACAGCGTACCGAGCTGGTGAGGGTAGCCGACCTGGAGTTGCTGCGCGGAGATTGTGTTGGCCTGCTTGGGCCAAATGGTTCGGGCAAAACTACATTGCTGCGCACTATTATTGGCGAATTGCCTCCGCTGAGTGGACAGGTTCATCTCGGCCACAATGTACGTAGCGGTTATTATTCACAGACCCACGCTGGCCTCAATGCTGAACGCAGTATTATCGACGAGATTCGCCAGGCGAGTGTCTTGAGTGAAGAAGGGGCGCGAACGTTTCTGGGGCGCTTCCTTTTTTCTGGCGATGATGTGTTCAAACCTATTGGTACCCTGAGCGGAGGTGAGCGTAGCCGGGTGGCATTAGCGAAACTAACCTTACAAGGATCCAACTTTCTCATTTTAGATGAACCAACCAACCATCTTGATTTGCCTTCGCGCCAATTTCTCGAAGAAGTCCTGGCCGAATTTGAGGGAACCCTCCTTTTTGTCTCGCATGATCGCTACTTTATCGATAGGCTGGCGACCAAAGTATGGGTCATCGAAGATGGTGTCTTGATTCCGTATATGGGTAACTATACCGAGTATCGCACGCGCAAACAGGCACTCGTGCTCGATGTTCCTTCCAGTATTAAGAATGATAGTAAAGCGGAGCCAACGGCGGCGAAACCTGCTTCGACTGCTGTTAAATCGAGTGCCAGGAAGAGTGCTAAGGTCAAGGTGCAAACCCTGGAAGGTGTGGAGGCTGAGATCGAGGAGGCTGAGGAACGAGTAAAGTCTGTGGAAGAGGCTTTAGCGGAGGCTGCGCTCAATGCGGATGCCTCTTTACTCACTCAACTTACCGCCGACTACGAACAATCCAGGGCCCACGTAGATGAACTCCTTACAGAGTGGGAGCGCCTATCGCTTCTTTCTGCGCACGCCAAGGACGAGACCGCCAATGAATCCACCTAGTGCAAGGAGCAGTGGTAATGCCGCTGCCAATGCTAGCCAGAGGCCAAGGAAAAGTAATGGTACCAATAGTGTCGGATTGCCCTTGACGATGAGATAGATGCGACCTGTCCCAATCTTGTTTATGCCCCCAAGTATCGCTACAACTCCCAGGATAATCGCTGTCAATGCACTCGTAAAGAGCGTGAACAAGAGGCGCGCAAAGCCATACAGGTAAGAACCGCGTGCAGCATTGACGCAGAGGAGCGCCAATCCCAGGCTTTGCAGTACCAATGCCGCTGCAATAGGCAGTTTAGGCTGCAGGATTGGTAGTGCTGCCCCAACCACACCTGTAGCCAGTCCAAGAAATTGAATGCCTGTGCCAATAAAAAAGGACCTGGGACCACCTCGTTTGTTGGTAGTAGTCAATCTCTGGCTATTGCCCTGGCTCTGAAGTGTGGCAATATGGTCCATGATGCTTGTTTTGATTGCGTACGTCTCAGGGTTATTTGGATCGAGTTCTAGGGACCGTTCAATTGCTTCTAAGGCAGCCTGGTTCTGGCCGGTATTTGTCAGTAGAGCAGCACGCATACTCCACACCAGGGCATTTTTGGGATCGAACTGTAACACCAGTTCAACTACATACTGGGCTTCTTCATAACGGTTGAAGGTACCGAGCAGTTGTCCCTTGAGAATGAGGGCGGCAATGTTAGTTGGATCAATTTGCAGGACTTTCTCTATACAATTGAAAGCTTCACCTGGATTCTGCATCTGAATCAAATGGCGAGCCTGTCCTAAAAGCATGTTGCACTGTTGTTCCGCTTCTGCGAGTTTTCCAGAGGTCGTCGGTGATATTTGTGCAGTCGCAGTAGCGTAACGAGATGCCTGGGTAGCAAGCGAGTCAGTGCTAACATGTTGGATAGACGGAGCTTGAGAAACACCAGGTGAAAAAGCTGAGGAGAGCGGGCCACTTTGTTGTGGAGAGATGAGCGAGGGCATATCCCCTACCAGCACCAGAGGAGTGTGCTCCTGGCCAAATAGTTGTGGGCGTTGTTGTTCACCAAGCGAGTTGTAGAGGTAAGCATGCAAACGCTGTAGGGTAATTTGTTTTGAAGTGGGGTCAATGACGGGGCCACAAAGACCTACGATCATTTGATAGGCGAGGCTGCCCAGGTTCTTTACTCCTGACTCGGGTGCCAGTTCATTGCCCCGGCAGGAGCAGCAGATCAGGCGATTTCCCACTTGTTGCAGAGCGTTAAGGATGGTCGGGCCGAGCAGCGGTTTGCTATCATAAGGGGAGGAACGCTGTATGCTCCAGGCTCGTCCTGTCTGGAAACAATCAAGTATGAACACAATATGGCTGGCACGACTGCTGCCCATGCATTGTTGTGCTAATGAAGGAAGATGCAGTCCCGTTGAAGGTTGCTGATAATATGTATTTGCCAGTGCCAGGTAACCCTGGCCATTCGTCTCATCCAGGAAGCCATGCCCGGCAAAATAGACAAAAACAAGATCACTCGGACCGGCAACATGCACACAGGTCTGCGTGATAAGCGATTCCACCAGTTCGCGTGTGGCATATGAGCCCTGCACATGCTGTACATCAGAAGGTGCCCAATTGCCGCCTTTTGTATTGACCAACCATTGAGCAAGTGCTCGTGTATCATTTTCTGCATATTGCAGCGGTCTAAAGGCAGGATCCTGGTAGGAATTGGCACCTACAATGATTCCCAGGCGTCTACCCATACCTATCCTCTCTCCTTACCAATTTGACAATTTTGTTCGCAGCAAATAATGTGGCTATTGTACGACACTGTAGCGCGAGTATAGCAATAAATGGACCTGATAAGTACTTTTGGAGGGTAGATGAGGTTTATCATTTTTTGTG
>WNFY01005656.1_pt1 | contig 11273 bp, 7 predicted proteins | sample 5400091 | NCBI WGS metagenome assembly WNFY01 (sample SAMN13153364, study PRJNA577476) | soil metagenome | isolation source: 60 cm soil or saprolite under grassland replicate 1 | place: USA:California | collected 2016-06-15
GCAATGAAATTCTGGATGGAGCCAAGAGGCTACCGGCTCCGCTTTGCAACGCTGAAGTTGATGCTGGCGGCGATGGGGCTCTTCGCCATCTTCGCCAGTTATGGATCCCTGAAGGGCGTTGAGCCGGGCATATCGCTCCTTGTTGTTCTCGTCTCTCTTAAGGTTTTGGAAGCACACACGGCGCGCGAGTTCCAAGTGATGGTGCTCATGGGATGGGTGCTCTGTCTTTGCGGCTTTTTTCTTTCCCAGGACTTCGTGATTGCACTTTCTCTGCTGACCGCGTTCGCGTTGCTGCTCGTGGCGTTGATCCAGTTTTATCGCGGATCGTCACCCGGCGCGTTCTGGCCTCCGTTGGGAACGACAGGCAAAATTCTGGTTCAAGCGGCCCCGCTCGTTGTCCTCTTGTTCGTTTTGTTTCCGCGAATCAATACTGGCTTACGCGTTGATTTTCGTGCCAACCGTTTGGCAAACTCCGGATTCTCCGATCGACTCTCCCCCGGCAGCATCGCAGCGCTTGCGAATTCTTCGGAAATTGCCTTTCGCGCGGAGTTTCCCGGAAGCACCGCGACGCCACCTGGTTCACTGTATTGGCGAGGTGCAGTCATGTGGAATTGCGATGGCATGGAATGGCGCGCCCCGTACGTGCCGGTATCAATCTCTTCCCGCGATCGCGGCATCAGGCAATCATTCAGCAAAAATACAATTCGCCAGCGGATTACGCTCGCCCCGCATGGCGCACGCTGGATGTTTGCGCTCGATCGGCCGTTTGAAATCCCAGCCGGTGCGATCCTTGCGCGTGGCGATTACCTCTGGAGCATTCAAACAATTCGAAAGGCGCGCCGATATGAAGTCGTTTCGTCTCTCGGAGCCGCTCGAAAAGAATTGACGCCAGGCGAACGGCGGGAAGCCCTCGAGCTTCCGCCATCGATTACTCCGGCTGTGCGCGAGCTGGCACAATCCTGGGCGACGCAGAGCTCCAATCCGCGCGCCATAGTGAATAGCGCGCTGCAGTTTTTCCGGACCGGCTTTCGCTATTCGTTGACGCCAGGCGGGTACGGAAAGAACGATCTGGAACAATTTCTCTTTCATCGACGGGTTGGCTTTTGCGAACACTACGCGGCCAGTTTCGCTACCTTAATGCGCCTGGCAGGAGTCCCTGCGCGGGTCGTCGTCGGGTATCTAGGCGGTGAGTACAACGACCTGGGGCATTTCTTCCTCGTGCGACAAGCAGACACGCATGCGTGGTGCGAAGTCTGGCTTCCAGACAGCGGATGGACACGAGTGGATCCAACCACCGCAGTTGCCCCTGGGCGAGCGAGTCTCGATCTACACTCGTTTTTAGAAAGAGGCATCGCTTCAGGGCAAATGGAAGCTCGCCGAAGCGGGTTCCTCACGCAGTTAGCCCGGTCCCCATTATTCATCAACGCTCGCCTCGCCTTGGAGACACTCAGCTACGAGTGGGACACTCGGGTGTTGGCCTTCGATGCAGACGTACAAGAAGTGTTACTGGACTCAATGGGCCTCGCGAACCGCGGACCGTTCGTTCTCATCATCGAAATTCTGATTGTCGCAATCGCACTGCTCGTAATCTATTTCGGCTGGATGCAACTGCGGACCCGCTCACGCGCGGACCGGGTGAAGACGTCATATGAACGCTTTTGTCGAAAGGCCGCTCGCCTGGGTGCACGGCGCGACCCCTGGGAAGGGCCCTCAGATTTCTCAAGACGTGCCGCGCTACTGTTGCCTAACGAATCGCAGCGCATTCGCGAAATTTCGAACACCTACATCGCGCTGCGGTATGCGGCCGAACCCGGCGACGTAGCTCTCGACAGGTTTGTGAAAGAAGTGCGTGCGTTTGCCGGCCATAGCCGTTGACCCCGAAAACGTACCTGTTTAGCGCCAAAGGCGCTTCTCAATCGCAGCCTGGGACATCACCCCAGGAAATCGAAATTGCCGTGTAAACAAGCCCTGAAAGCGCGCCTCAATTGAGCGAATCTATCGAACTCGTGCGGAGGATGAATCGCGCTTTCAGCGCTGGCGTTCGAATCCCCATAAACCCTGGGGCGTTGCCCAGGCTCAAGATTGACGCTGCGCCTTTGGCGCTAAACAAAAATCCGATTAGACGTTGGCTACTTGGGAAAGTATTTCGCCGGAATCGGATGCTCCGTACTTTCCTGCTGCCAATAGATCGTCACGATCCACCAGCGACTGCCGTCGTAAAATAGCTGGATGCTGTTAATCCCGCGCATGAACGGTTCGGGATCGTCCGGATTGTGGCGCGATTCGTAGGTGCTCCAGACATGCGCGATATGCCCGAAGTGTTCGGTGCGACGCGCAATCTCCTTTTCGTAAAATCCGTGCTCTGCAAAATACGGTTCCACGCGCGCAATGAAGCCATCTACGTCCAGCATTTGCGGTGCAAGATCACTGTTCGTCCCCGGCTTTGCGGTGGGAATTAAACGCGCACCCGGATAATACAACGACCGTTCCCGCTCCCAATCGCGTTTCTGGCCAGCCGGTCCCGAAATCAAATCATAAGCAGCCGCGATAATAGCATCGATCGACGCGACATCAGACGGATTACTTTCTGACTTCGACATTGGATGTTAGGCGTTCGATGTTTTTCTCTATCGTCCCTCAACTCTCAACTATTAACCCTGTCTGACCTGTTGAAGAACTTTCATCGCGGCATTATGCCCGGGAATCCCGCTGACTGCCCCGCCACGCTGTGCACTCGATCCGCAAAAAAACACGTTCTCGTATTCGGTCTCCACTCCCCACTTGCCGGCTTGTTCTTTTCGTTCCGCAAATGGCCAGGACGGCGCGTTTTGAAAAATGTTACCCTGAAACATCCCCAGCGCGTCCTCGATATCGACCGGACTTTTGCTTTCGATACAGAGGCTGCCATCACGCGCCACGGCCAGGCAATCCTCCAGCGGCTCGTCCAACCACTGATTGACGCTCTCGATGAATCTTTTCTCGGCATGCTTTCGCATGGTCCTGTTATCGCGCACAAACAAGTTCCATGGCGCATCCAGTCCGAACAACGTCATCGTATGGAAACCTTTCTCTCGCAGCTCGGGCACAAGAATGCTGTCGTCGGTCAATGTGTGGCAATAAACTTCGCATGGTGCTTTGTTCGGCAGCCGCCCGCTACATGCCTGATCGTAGCTCGCATTCATTTGCTCGTAGCCTTCGTCGCTGTGAAACGTCCCGCACCAAGCCTGATCCGATGTATATCTCGTCGCCTTCAATTTCGGCAACCGTTGCAGGAGCATGTTGATCTTAAACACGGAGCCTTGGTCCGTAGCATCCGGCTGATACAACTGGCCGATATACTTTGCCAACACGTTGCGCCCAAAATTTACCAGGAGATATCGCGCTTCGACGGTTTGTTGTTCTCCATCCTTGTAAAATTCCACTGTTCGCTGCTCCTGGGCCAGGCCGAGCGCTCGAATGTCGACATTTGTGAACATTTCCGCGCCAGCGTTTCGCGCCGCTTGCTCCAGTTCCCGTACTACCGCACCCATGCCGCCGACCGGCACCTTCCATTCCCCTGTCTTGTTACCGATAAGATGATAAATGAAACAACGATTCTGCAGGAGCGACGGATCGTGCGGATGCGTCAAGACACCGATCTTTGCATCGGTGAAAACAAGACCACGAACCAGATCGTTTTTTAAGTACCGTTCGATTGCAGTCCCGAGCGGTTCCTCCACCAGGCTACGCCAGGCTTCGCGAGAAACATCATCGGCATTGAAGCGCCGTCGAAACTCCTCTTTTGCAATCAATGGTTCCAGCATCGCGTCCCAAACCTTCTCAGCAAAAACGCGCGAGAGATTGTAAAACTCTTTCATCTGCGTGAATTCCGTGTTGCTCCCAGTCAGTTCGAACATCGACTGGCGGCTGACTTCCTCATCCACGTTGCTTAAGAGCAAACCATCGTGTTGCCCGTGGTTGAGATAAGGGGTAAACGACGCCGTCGCGCGTCGGCGCAAGTCAAGTTTCAATCCGAGGTCCCGAATGATTTTCTCCGGCAACAAACTGACGAGATAGGAATATCGCGATAGTTGTGCGTCGTAATCGGGAAACACTTTCTGCGAAGTCGCGGCGCCACCGATGTAATTGTTTTTTTCCAGAAGCAGCACACTCAGGCCTGCGCGCCCAAGATAGCTCGCCGCCACAAGACCATTGTGTCCTGCGCCGAGAATTACCACATCGTACTGCGATTTCATGGCCGCATGCTTACATCAAACATCGCAAAGCAAACATCAAACATTTCTGTGCGGAAAGACTTATGCTTGCGGCAGGAGAGAGCGAAACTCAGACGAAAGATCTACGTCCCGATCTACCGTTAGTCATTCATTATTAGGAATCGCTTCCGCGCCGTTGCGGCCGGATTTGCGGCGACGTGGCAGAAATATGATGATAAATGTCATTGCTGCCAGCTCTTCGCGCGAAGAACTTGAGTATCATGAATGTACGAACAAACATCACGAATCGAAGATTACTAAATCCAACAGCGGAACTCGGCTTGCTGGCTGCAATTACGCTTGTGGTTCTGGGTCAACTTTCGGGTTCGAATCTAGCTAAAGCCCCGAGCGTGTCCGAAGGCAATCATGCTGCGGTCAAAATAAACCCGCTCAAGCCGCCAGCCCAGGGCAGCATACCTGTTGCTTTTGTGATCTCGAACGGCGCTCAAGTAATCGATTTCACCGGGCCTTGGGAAGTTTTTCAAGATGTGATGGTTCCCGGAAGAACGGATCATCCATTCCACCCTTATACCGTGTCGGAATCGACTTCACCTATCCACGCAAGCGGCGGGATGAAAATTGTCCCAGATTACACCTTTGAAAATGCTCCAGTTCCGAAAGTAATCGTTATCCCTGCACAGAGTGAACCGAGCGAGGCGACGCTGGAGTGGATTCGTAAATCGACAAAGACCACCGACGTGACCATGTCGGTTTGCACTGGCGCATTTGTGCTGGCAAAGACCGGTCTTTTGTCGGGCAAAGCCGCGACCACATTTCACGGCGCATTTGTTTCTTTCGCTAATGAGTTTCCGGAAATCCACCTCAAGCGCGGAGCGAGGTTCGTCGAAGATGGAAACCTTGCCACCGCGGGCGGACTTTCCTCCGGCATTGATCTGGCGCTCCGAGTGGTCGAGCGCTACTTCGGCCGCGAGATCGCGCAGAAGACAGCTTATAACATGGAATATCAGGGACTCGGCTGGCTGAATCCCGATTCGAATCAGGCTTACGCTGCGACGCCGGTTTCCACGGCTGAACACCCACTCTGCGTAGTATGTGGAATGGATGTCGATCCTGCCAACGGGCCAAAGTCCGTTTTTAAAGGCGCGACCTACTATTTTTGTTCCGATGCTGACAAGAAAACATTCGACGCCGCACCGGATAAATTTGTGAACACGGACAGGAAAGGCTCGTGACGCTTAATGCGCGACGAGTGATGAATCAAAGTCCGTCTCGTGCAACACGCCGAGTGGTTTTCGTGGCTGCGCCCGGTACCGAGATCCTCGACTTGGTTGGACCGCTGCAAGTCTTTGCTCGGGCGTCGGAAATTTTCGTCAGGCAAAATCCGGGCGCACCACCAATCTATTCGGTTGAAGTGGTGACTACTTCCCCTCACCGCTCACTTGTCGCGAATTGTGATTTGCGAATCACCGCAGACAAAACTTTTCGCGAGCTGCGCGGAAACATCGACACACTGCTGGTAGCCGGTGGGACCGCTATTGAGAATGATGAAGTAGGTACGGAAGTGATCCGCTCGTTGAAAACTATCGCCAGACGAATTCGGCGAATCGGCTCCGTCTGCACCGGCGCCATGTTGCTGGCGCGAGCCGGTTTGCTTGACGGTCGACGCGCCACGACGCATTGGAACTGGTGCGAGGTTTTGATCAGGCGCGCGCCGCGCGCACGTGTCGATCCTGACCCGATATTTGTCCGCGACAAAAATATCTATACGTCGGCGGGTGTTACGACCGGGATGGACCTGGCCCTTGCCCTGGTGGAAGAAGACCACGGCTCGCGACTGGCGTTACAGGTCGCGCGCAATCTGGTGCTCTATTTGCGCCGGCCAGGCAGCCAATCGCAATTCAGCGCAGCATTATCATTGCAACTGACCGACCGAAAACCATTACGCGAACTCGAGGCATGGGTGCTCGATAACTTAAACAAATCGCTGACTGTGCCGGTGCTGGCGCAACGGGTGGCGATGAGTCCCCGAAATTTCGCGCGCGTCTTCACCAAGGAATTGAAAACCACGCCCGCGAAGTTCGTCGAGCGTCTTCGCGTCGAAACCGCTCGTCGCCGTTTGGAAGAAAGCCAGAACAGCATGGAGTCCATCGCAAGCGAGTGCGGCTTCGGAAATGTGAATTCCATGCGCAACGTTTTTCAGCGCGCGCTAAGGATTGCCCCGGGCCAGTATCGGCGTCACTTCCGTCATGTGAAACGTCGAGTGAGCGCCGAGAAATAAGAAATATCCGATTGCACTGTCAGATGAAGATCTGCGTCAGGAGACCTCCACCTCGACAATATCCCCATCTTTGACCCCATACGTGTCTCTGATCCCGACATCCGTTGCGATCTCAAGAATTCTCTCTGGCGGATCACCGTACTTTCCGTCATCCGTGTCCGGTCGGAGGATGAAAGCCTTCCTGCCAAATATCCTGCAGGGGGCCATGCTCAGCGAGACTCGTCCGCCATATTCTTCTTTCTCAAGTCGAATGGCATCCTTTGGCGTTGGAAAGATTGCATCGCTGAGGTGGACGTTAAGTGTTCCTGGATACAGTTTCATCCCTGTCTTTTGCGTGTAGTAAGCTTCCAGTCTGGCAAGCCAGAACGAAAAATTGCCTTTGCCTGATCTAACGATGCCTCGCAGGAGGGTCATAATGTGAGCGCCCTTGTTTATGTTATTGATGAAGTCAACATGCTTGATGTCACTAGACCTTGCACTCGCCAATTCATGCTTGCACTGACAATCGCAAGGCAAACGTTCTAGCTGATGGCCGCATTTGAGTATCTCTCCGTTCTTATCTCAATCATTCTCGCCCTGGGCATGACGCGAGTGCTGGGCGGCGTGGGCGAAATGCTACAGGCTCGCTCCCATCGGCGGATTTACTGGGTCCATGCCATCTGGATCATTAATCTCTTCCTCTACCTGGTGATCGCCTGGTGGATTTTCTACCGATGGCGCAACCAGCAGCCATGGACTTTTTTTCTATTCGTTTTTGTCCTTATCTCGCCAACCGTCTTGTATTTGGCGTCACTCTTATTGTTTCCGCGGGAAAGCGACGTCGGTCGTGTCATCGATTACAAGACGCATTACTACGCGAATCACCGCGCGTTTTTTGTCCTTTTCGGGCTGTTTACGCCGGTCGATATTGTTGATTCGCTGCTGAAAGGCGTCCCTCACTTTCTTGCCCTGGGACCAGTATACTTCGTTAGTGGTCTGCTCTATTTCGCCGGTCTGATGACTGCTGCAATCACGCGTAACCAGCGCTATCATGAGTTCTACGCGATCTTCTTTCTCCTCCAAACCATCATCATCAGCTTATTCATTTTTCAGACACTCATGTGAACGCACAGCGGGCGAACGCACGTTTGTTCTTTTTTGACTGCTGGCTCCCAGAGCTTCAGCTTTCGCCAATTTGCAGCACGACACGAAACCGTGCTTTGCCGCTCATCATCCGGTCGTAGGCCTCCGCTGCTCGATCGAGCGGAAAAACTTCGTTCATCGAGTGCACCGCATTTGACGCGCTGAATTTGAGCGTATCCTGTGAATCGATTGAGGTCCCCGAGTACCAGCCTTTGACGGAACGCTGTCCGGTGATCAGCAGAATCGGATCGACGGAGAGCGGACCGGCCGCGCCGATCACCACGAGTGTACCGTTAGGTCCAAGTCCGCCCAGCACCGACGCCATTGCGTCGCCGTTGGTCACCGTCGCGATGACAACTTTGGCGCCACCTAACTTGCTCAGTTCCGCCGCCGGATCCGACGATTGACTGTCGATGTAATGCCGCGCACCGAGCTTTTTCGCCAACGGTTTCTTGTCCTTTCCGCGCGCGATCGCCACTGTGTTAAACCCCATCTTCGCCGCGAATTGAACACCGAGATGACCGAGTCCGCCGATCCCGAGCACGCCGACAAGATCACCGGGTCGCGCGCTGCTGTTACGCAATGCGTTGAACGTTGTGATTCCCGCGCACATCAATGGCGCGCCCTCAACTGAGTTCAAATCGTCCGGCACAGACGCGAGCGCTTTCGCCGGCGCGGCCATGTATTCTGCATACCCGCCATCGAACGAGATGCCGGTCGTGAGCAATTCCACCTGGCAGGCAAAGAAATCGCCGCGCCGACACGGATCGCAATGTCCGCAATGTGAAGCGTGCCACCCAACGCCGACTCGCTGACCCGATTTCCAATCCGGAACGTCGGACCCGAGGGTATCGATCACACCGATCACCTCATGGCCGGGAATTCTCGGATATTGAATGCCGGGCCAGAGTCCATCTTTGACTAACGAGTCACTGTGACAAACGCCACACGCTTCAACTTTCACCCGGACCCAACCTGATTTGGGTTCCGGAATCTCCCGCTCCACCAATTCCAACGGGCCGCCGGCTCGCGGGACTTGGACTGCACGCATTTTGTTCGCCATGCCTTTTCAATCGGACTGTTCTCGCAAAAAGACAAGGCTCGCGATTACGGCCTAACGATGTTTTTGGGCGCTCGATGGCCACCAGTGGGCGCAGGGATGATCTCAGCACACACGTCAATATCGAAATGTAGCTTTAACGCGCTTTGAAAAGAAGACGTACGGAATCCAGACGGCCGCTGCCAAAACGACTGGTGTGATATCGCGCAACGAAGTGACAATTGGCTCCACTGCGGCTGGGATGTGATCCACCAGAACTGTGTCGATTACCACTCCGATAAGGTTGATAATTAAAAACAGAGCGAACGCGCGCGGCCAAACGGCCTTCTTCGTGAAGAACAATGCCACAAGTAATGCGGCGAAAAGAAGGCCGACCATATTGAAGAAAAGCTCGAAGAGAAGTGTGGGCGCCCACCAGGCGTGGTAACTGGGTTCGATTGGATCAGTCAGTGCGCGCCAGGAATTAGTGTGGATGTTTGTGGAAAAGACGTCGAACGCGGTCTTGATAAACCTAACTGGAAGCAGCACCTGACCAACGGCTAACAGGATGAGCCAACCGCCGATACCGTTCAACCGCGCCGGAGCATCGGCGGGTGGAGGCCTTGGCTGCGGTAACCCGCTCTTACGAAAAAAAACGTAGGCGAAAGAGCTTGCCGTACCGAAAAAACATAAGGCAGCGGCGCCGATCGCCCAGTTAAATGAGCCCAGTCTTTCCAGGCTCTTTAATTGTTCCGACGTCCGATATCGCAGTGTATAGCCGAGCTTGTCCTTCGCGTTGCTCATCGCCTCGTTGAATTTCCCGAAGTCGCTAACCTCGACGCGGTCCTTTAGGGCTTCGTAGGAATAATGGAACTGCAGATTCGACCCGCTCGCGATCGGTTCATCACGCACGCGGAAGAACTTAGTGTCCATAGCTTCGTTTTTTGCATCCAAGCCCCAATCTTCAAACATTTGAACGTTCAATTCTTCGATAACAGTATTGGGATACTCCAACCTGAGCGGGTCATTGCGCTCCGGCGAAATTGTTGACCCAACCGCCGAATAGATTTCGGCAGGCTGAAAAGAGAGGAAGTATCGATCCTTTTCGTCGTTCAGCTGCCAGATCCTTGGAACAATGTATGACTCCGTGACTCGGCACGCGTTTTCGCCGGGAAGCTCCTCGTACCACGGTGGCTTCTGAGCTTTCGCATCCGGAAAGGTGCGAGTGTAAAATTCCAAATAGCGTTTTTGGATCTCCTCACGCGTGTTTTCTCGGAAAAAGGTGCGGGTGCGATCGGCCGCCAATCCTCGGTATTCCGAAATCACTTCTAATTCAGCGATCTTGTCCGGGGGAGGCACACGATAATTTTCGACTATCTTCTTGACCGGAAATGATCCCGCTGGCGGTTCAAACGGCGTGAGATCGCTCGTGCCCGGACGCAGCACCAGCGCGTAGCCGTACGGCCGCACATAGATTTGCGAGAGCGGTCCGCGCTGAGCGGTTCCAGCCGGATTCAGCCAATACGTGCCTTGCGGAAGTCGCACTTGAACCAGCACATGGTCAAGTGTGTCGCTTGAAGGAAGCAGTTCGCGAACCCTGCTCCGAAACGACCCACTAACGAGCGCCGGTGCAGCGTCGATATCAGTTCCACGAAGCAGCGTCACCAACAAAAGCGCCTTGTCCATGTGGTTCGCAAACTGGCGCCGCAACACTTCGTCGGGAGCTGTAAGTGGACGCGTGCCCAGCGAGGGAACGAATTTAACGTAACGAATTTCGTCCTGGACGAACTGCAATGCAGCCAGCACGCGCTCCTCGGGATCGGTGAGGCCCCGGAGCTTTTCGATCTCAGTCTTGAATTCAGGCGAGCGCGCCGGCGCGGTCCCAAATAACGGCATCGCCCAGTTTGCAAGTTCAGTCCAACTATGAAACTCGCTGATCTCTAAAAGCTGGCGCGGCTCATAATCGTCCGGCGCATCATCTTCAATTGTTCGTCCCGGCACATTGTGGTCTTCGTACCACAACTCCGTCATGCCGCTGACAGTCGTTAACGTGGGCTGACGCGCACCGTTCTCCGTCCGGAAGGCAAGCGTCCGACTCGCAGGATAAACAAGTCGCAAAACATTCCGAGCGATAAGACGCCCCACTTGTGCCAGGTAAATCTTGCTGTACTTCCGACGCCTCAATGGGTTCGCACCTTCTTCGGTAAAGGCGAATTCGATAACGTCGCCAATACGCAAATCGTCCAGCGTTATTTGTGCTGTCCATGATGGATCGTAGATGGACCGCTCCGGATCTTGCTCTTTTTGAAAAAGTTTAATCCGCGAGCGGTCGAGTCGATCGAAGACAGTTCCGGCCCGCGTGAGTTTAATGGAATGGAAGGTCAGTCTTTCAAACGTTGGGTTAAAAGAGGCCGAAATTGAAGCGCCGGTTTTGATCCCGTTTTCCGACGTAACCTTGCGCAATTCGTGATAGTAGAATGCGCTTCGTTCAAGATTTTCTTGTTGGTCACTGAGCAGATAAACCATGCCCGCATCGTCTCTGCCGACTTCGATGTCACCATCTGGCTTGACCGTCTTAACCCAGGAGGGCACCGGCGCAATTTCGAATGAAACTTTGTTG
>WNFY01011143.1_pt1 | contig 11273 bp, 12 predicted proteins | sample 5400091 | NCBI WGS metagenome assembly WNFY01 (sample SAMN13153364, study PRJNA577476) | soil metagenome | isolation source: 60 cm soil or saprolite under grassland replicate 1 | place: USA:California | collected 2016-06-15
GACCAGGCAATCCCAACACACTTTACTTCGGAACTGATCGTCTCTACCGCTCAACCAATCGTGGCGACACTATGACGCTGGTCAGCCAGGGCCCTCTGGTGCCGACACCGTTGCCAACCAGCACTTCAGGCGTTGTGGTCACCGCCATAGGCGTTTCGCCTCAGGATGACAACGTCAGAATCGTCGGCTTGAGGAATGGTCAAGTGTTTGCTACCACCGCCGGCTCCGCAACTCTCACCGACGTCACTGGAGCGAACTTCCCTGCTCCTAATCCCGCTGATCCCGCGAGAAATTCAATCGGCCACGCGGAAATTGATCCGAATAACAAATTCACTGCCTATGTTACTTTTACGAGCTTCTCGCCGCCTGCTGGTCAACAGATATTTAAGACCACTAACCTTAATGATCCGACGCCGGTGTGGGTGCCCGCCAGCAACGGCATTCCACAGGTGCCAGTGAGTTCTATGGTAGTTGATCCACAGGATTCCAATTCTCTTTACGCGGGCACAGATATCGGTGTTTATCACTCGAACGACGGTGGCGCGAACTGGGCGCCTTATGGCACCGGTTTGCCGCGCGTCGCGGTATTTGACATCAAAATCTCCAACGTGCAGCGTTACCTACGCATCGCTACTCACGGACGAGGCATCTGGGAAATAGGAATTCCCGGTCGTCAGTTGCCGGTACTCCGCGATGGCGGCACAACTTTGGTAGCCGAAGGCTGCGCTCCAGGAAACGGAGTGATTGACGGGCATGAAGATGTGACGCTCCGCCTCGGCGTAAACAATATCGGACCCGGGCCAACAGCGAACCTGATCGTTACGTTGTTGCCTACCGGCGGCGTCGCCTTCCCCAGCGGACCCGTTAGTTATGGCGTCGTGGATTCGGGCGCAACCGGCTTTGGCGATTTCCATTTTCTTGCCAATGCTGACTGCGGAAATACGATAACGCTTACCTTCCATCTCCAGGATGGCGCTTTGGACTTAGGAAACATAACCAAAACCTTCACTCTCGGGATGCTGGTGTCGGCATCTGCGCCAGTCGAGAATTTCGACGGCGTAACTGCTCCCACACTGCCAGCGGGTTGGACAACAGCGCGGAGTAGCACGGCGACGGGCGCGGCTCCGCTCTGGGTGACTTCAACAACGAACGACAGTCCGCCAAACTCAGCATTTGGCGGCGGCTCGACAATTCCGAGCGACAACAGTTTGACGTCGCCGATAGTCGCGATTCCAGTCGCTCCCAACTTTGGCCATCAAGCCGGAGTGCAACTCTCTTTCCGTAATAGTTACAACACGGAACCCGGATTCGATGGTGGAGTACTCGAAGTCAGCGTAAACGGTGCTGCCTTCCAGGATATTCTGGCGGCCGGAGGAAGTTTCGCGGCGGGCGGCTATAACAACGTCATCGGACCGACTGACAGCGTTCTTAACGGAAGGCAGGCCTGGACCGGAAACTCCGGTGGGTTCATAACGACAACGGTTAATCTTCCTGCAAGTTCATTTGGCCAGAATGCCCAATTCCGCTGGCGGACGGCCTACGACACCGGTACTAACCCCGCCGGGGGCGGCATGCGTATCGACACCATTTCGTTCCAAATGATCACATACGCTTGTTGTGAAGGTGCCTGTGTCTTGTCTTGCCCGTCGAACATCACGGTCGCTAACGACGCCGGCCAATGCGGTGCGGTAGTGACTTATCCGATGCCCACCTATACAGGCAATTGCGGCACTGTCTCTGTCAGCCAGGCCTCCGGCACTTTCTTCCCAGTCGGAACAACGACTGTTGTAGTAACCGGCACCCGTCTTGACGGAACCAGCGACTCTTGTTCCTTCACTGTCACGGTTGGAGATAGAGAGTTTCCAGTGGTTAGTGCTGCCACAGTAGATAAACCAACCCTTTGGCCACCCAATCACCAGATGGAACTCGTAACAGTGAATTACACGGCCACTGACAACTGTTCAGTGAACTGCGTATTGAGTGTGACCAGCAACGAACCGATCAACGGTCTGGGTGACGGTGATACCGCACCTGACTGGGAAATCGTCGATGCTCATCACGTGCGATTGCGCTCGGAACGATCAGGCAAAGGTGATGGCCGAATCTACACGATCACAGTTACTTGCACAGACCCTGCGGGGAACACAGTTGTAAGGACTGCGACCGTGAGGGTACCAAAGAGCCAGGGTAATTGATTTGACATGAGCATCCCGCTCTTCCATTGAGGCTGCGGGAAAAGAAGAAGGGTGCCGGCTTAATGGGCGGCACCCTTTATTTTTTGATAGCGCCTCAACTGTTCGACGACGCGGCAGGAGTTAAGAGCAATTCTTCTTAGATACCAAGCACATCGACCAATTCTTGCACCGCCGACGCGCTCTTTTGCAACGCAATTCTCTCTTCTGCGGTCAGATTTATCTCGATGATCTGTTCCAAACCGCGTGCGCCGAGCTTGCACGGCACTCCAACGTAAAGTCCATTGATGCCATACTCGCCTTCCAGGTAAGCGGCACACGGCAGAATCTTTTTCTTGTCTTTCAAGATTGATTCAGTCATCTCGACTGCGGCCGCCGAAGGGGCATAGTAAGCTGAGCCACTCTTCAACAAGCTGACAATCTCGGCACCGCCACTGGCAGTTCTTTTCACGATCGCATCGATCTGATCCTTTGGCAACAGTTCCGGGATAGGAATACCCGCACACGTCGAGAAGCGCGGAAGTGGGACCATCGTATCGCCATGACCACCCAGCACAAAAGCCGTTACATTTTCGACCGAGACATCCAATGCCTCGGCAAGGAAACAACGCATGCGAGCCGAATCGAGCACGCCGGCCATACCAATCACACGGTGCTTGGGAAAACCAGATCGCTTCAGTGCGACCTGACACATAGCATCCAGGGGATTCGAAACAATGATCAGTATAGAATCAGGCGAGCGACGCACCACTTCATCAACAACCTTCGACACAATGTCAGCGTTAGTCTTCAAAAGATCGTCTCGGCTCATTCCCGGTTTGCGCGCCAGTCCGGCAGTGATGATTACGACGTCTGAGTTTTCGGTGCCCTCGTATGTATTAGCACCAACGAGTCGGACATCAAATCCTTCGATCGGCGCAGCCTGCGCAAGATCCAGGGCCTTGCCTTGTGGGACACCTTCAACGATGTCGACCAGGACGACGTCGCCGAGCTCCTTGGCTGCAAGCCAGTGGGCCGCCGTTGCACCGACATTTCCAGCTCCCACTACAGTAATTTTCTTTCGCGCACCCATGTCGTTATGATTCCTTTCGCGCACCAGGAACTGCCAATTGGCAAAGACTTATTCCTGCCTAATCTATTTATAAGAATGCTAGGATTTGAAAGACCGCGAGTGTACAAGTGCGCGGAAGAGAGTGTCAAGAAACACGGTATTGGCTAGCCACAGATTAATGTTCCAGACCTTGTTCATCTACTTTCTTTGACATGGTTCCACCATTTGGTTGTTTAGGGGGTCGAATGCGAATCGGATTGTTAGTCCAGCGCCTTCAAACGGGTCAGAAACCATATTGATGATTGAGAACTCGGTCGCCTTTTTCAAGGCTGCGGAGATTTGTCGTGCTGGATCAGGGGCGGCGCGCGTCACGCTCGCCCCTGAGCTACCTTCTTTCGCGCCGGCGCATGTTGATGGGACATTGGTTGCGGCTGAAAGCCGCGCTGCGTAATCTGTGGATAGCCGACAAACCATTGCGCGATGAGATTTTCGAATTGGATAAAGAGCCTACTTGCACAAAACACCCAACAGTTATCGCTCGATCAGGTGGACGATGGTCCAGACCTCGATCCCAATAATCCGTTTCCCGAGCCCATCGAGATCGAGATCATCGACGTTTTTGATCTGCATACAATTCCACCGCGAGATGTCAAATACGTGATTGAGGAATATTTGTTCCAGGCCCACAAGAAGGGCTATCGGAGCGTCAGGATCATTCACGGAAAAGGTATCGGTGTGCAGCGAGAGATGGTGCGTTCAATTTTGGCGCGCACTCGGTTTGTGGTGGATTGGACCGATGCACCGCCGGAGGCTGGAGGACTGGGCGCGACAATTGTCCGGCTTTCAACTTGAAGCCGGTTTCTGGAATCGTCATTTGGCTAGCATCAGGAAACCTTAGGCAGCTGTGGAAGAATTCCTGAGCCACTGTTGGCGAATTCTGCGCAGGTCCTCAAGATGGCCTTCGTCGTGCTCAAGCATCATCTGAAAAAGCTTATCGAGAGTTATCTCACCAACACCGATCAGGAAACCGGTCTGCTCGACTTGTTCTTCATTGATCTGAATGAGAAGGTCAATGTTTTGCTTTCGGGCCAGCGCGAATGACTCGAGGGCCGCAGCTACATTCTGATTGTTATAAGCGCGTTCGATTGCCAGCCTGCCGCCATCGATATCCGCAAGCACGGGCTTGTTGTCAGTTAAGATCTTATTGATTCTTACTGTATAACCCTCGACCTCGATGTCTCGCAGATGGCAAACGTTTTCGAGTGCTGAAAACTCATCCGGCGAGTTCTTCGATCTGATTGCTTCCTCCGGAAGATCGCGCAATAAACTGGCGAGCTCGCCGGGCGTTCGCGCCAATCCTGCAATTGTTGATTGAAAGTCATCCCGCTTATAGCTCATCACTCATCACCTCAATAGCGCCAACCACCATGAACCCAAGGACGAAAAAATGGCCATGCGGCGGGTCATTGCCGTCGCGAATGGCAGACCGTAACCACTAACACGGTGCTTGCCTCGTCTAAATAGGAGCGCTGGCCGGCGTCATTCTCCTGCCGCATTTGTGGCTGTTCTTTCCCCCTTGTAGGGACCGATTTTTCGCGGCGGTTCTTCCCTGATCAGAGTTCTTAAATAGGGGACCCAGGAAACTCTGAGCGAGCATGACGATCTACCTGCCTGGAAGTAGTGGTGCCCCCGGCGCGATTCCAACGCGCGACCTTCCGCTTAGGAGTGGCATTCTACGCTCCAGCAATATCACAGTTTACAGAATTGCTGAGCAAAACAGTTATGCATAATGTGCATAGCTGCGCTCTTTTTGTGGTGTGTGCAAGCTAGTGAGCGAAGAATTGAGCGAAGGTCTCGGGGCTCAGGGCAAGCATTAAGGGTGCCGGACCGAATGACTCCAGTAACCCATAAATGCGAAGAGGACGAGGAGGATTAAGAGTATCAAGGCGATGATTAGTTGGGTCTTGAGCGATAGCTTTACAATCGCTTGAGTCTTGGGGTCATACTTTATGACCTCATCAAGAGTCGGGCGTGTGATTGAACCGGGCTCAACTGGGGATTTGCCATCGTTAGCTTGTGACGGCTGAGGGTCGGGATTTGCGCCTGAGGACGTTTCAGGATGTGTTAGACCTAAGCCCTCAACAGGACTGGAGTGGGAGAGGTGCAAGTAAAACAGTAAGCCAATAAATAGGAGCGTGATGGAACAACCGAATAGGAATGTAGCGACCCAAAAGGGCAGTAGGACCAATGCCAAAATGGCAACAGCTAGTCCCCCAACAGCCCACCAAAGGACCCGAATATCTTTGAGAAACTCAATGAACTTTCTGTAAGGAGAGTCGGGGGATTCAGCCATTGTGTACCTAAGGCTATCATGAGTCCTGTAAATTTACTGAGCATTTTTGCAAACGCTGGATTAAAGGCTCTCTAAGGCGTTTTCAGACTTAAAGAGGTATCAACCTATAGGTTCGAGCATTTCAGCACTAAAAAGATGCAAAGACACTCAGCAAAATTGAAGGTTTTTGAGGCTGATTTCGAGGGTTAGGAGTTCTGACTAGACTTTGGGTTAGACAGCAAAAGTTGTAGGTTTAAGTCCAAACTCTTTTCTCATTTCTTGCTTGATTTCCTCACGAAGATTGTCAAAAGCCCATTCGAACCCGCAGTAACCGTCGAGCAAGTAGAGTAAGTCGCGCACACACAATAGCAATTCTTTAAGCTCCTTCGGTTTTGGTGGTTTGCCACCAACGTGAACGACAAGATTTCGCGTCCTTATACCGTACTCGATGGCCTTTCGGATGCTTTTTGGTGGTTTCAGCACCCGTTCTTCTATTGTTAGCCTCGCTGGAAGCAATGGGAGATAGCTGGAGAGCATCTTGTCTAAAGGCGGAGTAGGAACATTACTGGCCAACCATTCAGCATCAGGTACGAGCTTCCCAATACACTGTTTGAAACTGACCTCGGCAGCAGACATTCCTATAATCAAGCTGCTCCGCGGATTTCTGCTTCTCAGTTCCCACGCTTCGAGGAACAGCTCATGTCCTAGCGGCTCGTCCCTACCGTCCTTGAGCAAACTCTGCATTTCGAGGTGTGTCTCATTAGAGACCGGCAAATAAAAGGTGAACTCAGCATCCCCAAACACCAAACCATGCGGCATCGGATGCCAGCCTTGGCCATCAAACGACCAAGACATGCCGAGCGTAGAGCGAATTGGGTTGTGCGAAGTCCGATTTGGTGAATTTCGCCAACGAATGATTTTGGCGGTCCGCCGGATGCACTCCGTTAACCGGTGGAGTAGGTCCGACTCAAATGCTCGGAACTGTTCGGGAAACAGACTGACCGAAGGTACATATCCCTCTTTGATACGCCCGCTTTCGTCAATTTGCTGATGTACCCCTACGTTGGGTACTTCCTCCTTCTTAACCCCTTCCGGCATCAGATTGTTAGCGAGTCTGTCAAATATTGGACGAAGCTCATTTGGTGGTTCTTCATCACTCAGCGCCGTACACATCTGGGCAGCTTTGTATTTTTGTTCCTCTTCCTCTGTTGGTACTCGAATAGTTACTAAGATGTTCTCATGACCACCGAACTCAAACAAAAGTCGTCCACTCGGTCTGAAATCAATTCCGAGGTCATTCAAGACGTGTTCAAGTTTGAAGTACATTTTCTGAAGGCCTTTCGAAGTCTTGTTTTTAGCTGAAAGAGTTCTAAGGGCTATCCGTTTTCTATTGACTTTATTTAACCGGAAGTGCTCTTTGTCTTCCATGACTCAGGTTACTCGGGAAGAGTGGGTTCGGAAAGCAAAAGTGTATTCGGCACAGTTGCGGGCACATGCAGCGGAGTTAGAGAAGTTTAATGCTATGGACATTGTATTGAGAGAGGGATTTATTAGAGTCTGCAAAATTGGCCTTTGGTGAGGAACGAACCCAAAGCGGCAGCAGAGCTTTCGTTCGTGCCGTTTTTGCTTTGATAGAAGGTGGGGTTTTTGGACTCAAACAAGTAGCGATAACACTCTCCGAACATGGACAGGGCCAGTTTTCAGAGGCCGAAATGGCAATGCTAAAAGATGAATTATACGACTTGGACAAAAAGGGGAGGGCGACCGTCCAGCCAAAATTTGTTCCCTTACCCAAGAATATCAGATTCGCTTTTGAAGCATGTGGACGAGCTTACAATACTAGTTATGTCCTCCCGGTGAATGATTCTGGATGGCACTCCTTTCAGGAGGCGCTCAAAGTCCGCAATCGACTTACCCACCCTAAGAGCATTGATGACCTTCAGCTAACAGAGAAGGAGTTGGAACAGGCAAGCGAGGCCGCGAAATGGTTCCTGCGCCAGCATGCTCAACTCACCGCAACGATAGAAAGAACCGTCCATGGAATAGCCAATGAAATGCTGACGAGACTATTAGCTTATCCATTTCTGAATCCGCTGATTTCTGCCCATGAAATAAATTACAGCGAACCTTATAAACAGCTCTTAATATATGCGCTCAATCAAGCGGCAAATCTTGGCCGTTATATACGTGCCGTTTCCAGCACTTTGGCTCAAATGCTGTTATTCCGTGACTGAGATAATGATTAACCCTCTGTCTTCGGTTGCCGTCACTGCTACGCAAGTTCGACAAAATCTATTGCACACACTGCGCACCGAGAACCATACCGCTTAATTACATCAAACTTGAATTGGGGCTGTCCCATGCGAACTTTCACTAATCGGCGATTGACTGGGTGGTTGGAGAAAGGTTCAAACGGTTGGTCATCTTCTTCTTCAACAGTTGATTCTCGTTCTGGTGCTTGACCAAATGAAATCAAAAAGATGCGGGGCGCTGTCATCCCAATCCTCAACCCATCCCAGATGCACTTGTCTAAAGCTTGAATTTGGGGTCGGGTACTTTATTACGAACACGGGCAAACGCAGTTTTCCTGCTGCCTTTGTGGCATCTACTTCTGACTTATCGCGTGAGGGTGGTCGGCCAGTCTTCGGATAGTGATATAGAACGGCATCATCTGAAATATCGTCAGGATATGACGAACCTGTATGTAGAAGGCCCACCGTAGCACCGATTCCGTCTTCTGTTAGCTGACTCGTTCGCATCTAATCCACCCAAACACCTTGTGCGCCGCCATACATACCCAGTTCTCGAAGCACCCGAGGCTCCGCAGTGTTGGAGCCATTTCTTTCAAGGAACGTCGTCCACATGCGCCGTCGATGCTTTAACTCCTCAGTAATTAAGTCGGCATCGACTTGTCTTTTGACCATAATGAAACCCTGTTTACTCACGAAGTGGGTTGCTTCCTCTCAGCTGTAGAATTACACACTGGATGCGTTGTTACTTGATTGCCGCAATCGCATTCTTCTACGGTCAATTTCTACCTAGGGTCATCTAGGGCTTTGCAGAGTAAGAGAGAGTCCGTAAGTAATAGGATTGGAGACCCAGACAGTGCCGGGTGGGCCTTGTGAGCTAATGTTTCTATCGTGAAATCCGTTAGCAAGTCAACCGCTTTAGCCTTCTTCTAGGTCAGCGTCTCTAATAATTCTGGAATCTAGCCAAAAGGACGTGTTTAATAGTAACGGGTGATTGTTGTAGGCACGAACAGTAAGACCACCCGAGACACGGGCGACAGAGCTTTCAATTGAGATTAGTGACAACAGCAGAAAGGCAGATGAATTGGATATGAGCAACAACTCTGGAAAGCGCAAGGTACCGAAATCCAGACGACCTACTACTCCGACGGAGTCGACAGACCTGTCAGAGAACGAGGAATCAGTCAACCCGTACTTCATGCTGGAGGCGTATCAGAGCGCCCAACAGAAGTTAGCTAAGCTGAAGCCCGGCGCGTGGGAAAGAATATCAAAGGCGTCTAAGCAGCCAAAAAAAGGATAACCAAGAGCTGACTCTACGATAGTCGAGGAGGATATTCATAATGGAGCAAGAGCAATCGCTGGAGGACTTACTGAAGACGCTGCCACTAGCAGAGCGGAAAAGGCTGGAGGATAAGCAGCAGAAAATGCTGAACGACTTGCAGCGCTTTATTGCAATCTACAAGGACGCTGGCGAGAAGGCCTTGCAGGAAGCGGTGGACGAGGACATGAAGAACCGAGCGCATCAGTTATGGTAAAACTATCGCTAACAAAGCGAGACAGCAAATCTTCAAACTCGCCGGAGGATTCAAAGCCTCTGAGTGGGCCGACGTTAAAGCGACTGGCGCAGGAGGACCATCTAATAGCCTTGATGATAAAGAGGGGCGTGCCGGTCAACAGGCAGAACTATTTGGAGCTGGAGAACCCGGGCGCGGACTGGACAAAGCCGCTCGACCCGGAGCTGGAGGCGCAATTACCGGAAGAACTCCAGCTAATAGAAAAGGACAAGAAGGGGCGGTAAACTTCGGTGACACAGCCAAGGCCGCATTAAGCTCACACACTGGAGCGAACCCTGAGAAGCCCCTACGATAGTCGAGGGCTGATGAAGACTTTGCCACTGGCAGAACGAAAGGCTGAAGCGAAGCACCAGAAGCGGGAGGACCCCAACTGGCGCCTACCAATTTATAAGGAGAAGGGAGAAAAGGGAATAAAGGAAGCTCTCGACAAGCCAACTTAGTCGAACTAATCTTCGGTCTCTGTTTACTACCTATAATAAGCAATATCTCGATATACCATTCTGGAAGGAATAAAACCTAGTTCAGGATATTCTGGTTGGTAGTTGGTCTCATATTGCTTTATCCAATTACCGTGCTCGTCAGTTTCGTATTCATACCGGTCTACCCATTGCAACTTTTCATTCCTGTACACCTTTTCTTCAGCTAAAAATCCATCTCGGCCGTAAGTGGAAACGGCCCTCCCACCGTCGGTCTTGTTAGTATACTCAATCTCATTTCCGTCGCGGTCATAGACGAATGCCGCTCCATTTATCTCCGCTGTCATACTGAACTTTCTCATGCGCATTTTCTGGTTGACACTTTCCGTTCGTGTTATGTCACCTTGCTTCCGGGTCCCATCTCCAAGTTCTATGACCAGATGAGTTTGGAAGCCCTGTTCGTCGTAGGTGTAGATGTCTCTCTCACGCAGATTGCCATGTTTATAGACCGACCGCTCTATTTCGTTTCCAATCAGGTCGTATTTCGATTTCCGTTTCAGCTCAGCGGGTTCCTGATAATACTTATCACTCGTTCCGTCGTAACCATAACGTGCTTCTTTCACCGAAACACTTTGCACCGGTCCTTCAAGTTTCTCCGTATCTCTGTCTTTGAGCGACAATGCTCCTGCATAAACTATTGGAAAGTGAAAACCAAGCTCTAAGGCAGATAAATACTCGACAGGAATAGCGAAATTAAGATTTTGCCCGTTCACTAAGCTCGATACAGCAATGCCAATAGCCTCTCCGCGAGTATTCACTACCACTCCTCCGCTAGAGCCGTGCGAAATAGCGGCATCTATTTGGACGAGACCAAGGTCCTTTCTGATACCGCTCACGATACCTTTTGAGAACGAGCCTTCAAGTCCTTGTGGGTTACTGGCAACATATAAGTCGTCCCCTACTGCAGTCCTACTTGAACTAAGCATTAGCGGCGGGGCTGAAGTGCCATCAACTCTAACAACACACAAATCCCGCCTCATATCAATTCCGACTACTTCGGCAACTTTATACATAACGCCATTCGCCACCACCTTAACGTACGCTTGTGAAGCACGGGCAAAAACATGAAGGTTTGTGACGACGAATCCAGACTTCTCAAGCACCCCAAGGCCTGCTGCTGGGGTTTGGAATGACTTATCGACCGCGTCGAGCGCATCCCAGAAGGATTCTTTGTAAAAGAAGCCACTGCCTTGTGCGATAGCTTCTCCATTTTCATCCTGAGCGACGACAAGAACCAATGAAGGCAGAACTTTTTCAACAATCTGACGTGGACTGAGTGGTTTGTTTGAACCCGATTCGCTGGTATCTGTTTTGCGCGGTGGATAACCTGTTCGCTCAACACGGGAACGCGGTTGCCTGTTACGGCTACTTTGGGCGAAGTTAACGCCCGGCACCGTGA
>WNFY01005659.1_pt1 | contig 11271 bp, 10 predicted proteins | sample 5400091 | NCBI WGS metagenome assembly WNFY01 (sample SAMN13153364, study PRJNA577476) | soil metagenome | isolation source: 60 cm soil or saprolite under grassland replicate 1 | place: USA:California | collected 2016-06-15
CGAAGCGTCCTGCCGGCTGCGTTGAATCTCGGCAAGCGTACCGTATTGTTCGAACTGCGCGTTCGCGTATCGCGTTACTCCCAGATATGTCAGCGATAGGCCCAGAACCATAATGATCAAAAACTGACGCGCAATGCTCTGGGCACTCATCGCTTTCATACCTACGAAGAAGGCTCCTCCGATGGCTGCCAGCAGCATATAAAAAACGTAAAAGCGCAACGTCAGAACGCAGAAAAGCCCGACTACCAGCATACCCAGATACGCGTTGCTGAGTTTTTGTCCTAATTTTAAAGTCGCCAGAATGCAAAGTGCCAATGAAAAAACGATTGGCCCATCTTTCAAGCCCTGAGATGACCATAAAACCAGCGATGGATAAAAACCGACGGCGATCGCGGCTACTTTCGCAACTCTGGTGTTGTTGAAGACCTCCTTCGCGCAGAGGAATATGATGGGCGCTGTGGCCGCTCCCAGTACGGCATTAAAATATTGTACCGCCAGCATGTTACGCCCCACGAAGGCATAAATCGCCGCAACCAGGTACACCATGCCCCAACCAGATCCTATTCCCTGGCCAACGAAAACATTAGCTAGCGTTTGCGCATAAGTGTCGCCACTCCAGCCAAGCAATTGCTGATGGCCGTAAAAGTCGTAGGTCCATGCGTCGCCACCGAAAAAGTCCTGACCGTTAAAAACGAAAATAGCCGTACCAATTCCGACTCTCAACAGCAGAGCCAGCAAAAACAATTTCAGCAGATACGAGCCGTGATTCTCTTCACGGCGAATTAAGAAGCCACTTATAGCTGCTACCACGAAACATAACACAAGGGCCCTGGCGCACTCCGCCGCGGTAACTGTAACGACCGGTCCGAATGGAGATACGTAAGGCACTGCCAAAACCGGGGCGAGCACGATGATCGCCATCGCCAAAACAATTGCGAGAAATGTAATAACGCCATTCATAAAAGCTGTATTGCTAGATATCTTCGGGCAAATCAGCGCGCGTTTTCCGCTGAATCAGAAACTTATCGTCCGCGCTTAATTCCTTGAGTGATTTGGCCGGAACCCCGGCAATCAACCGCTCCTCGTCAGTAAACTGACCAGTGATTACTGATCCGATCCCCACGATACATCGGGATGGTATGGAACCACCAGGAGCGACTCGAATCTCAGAACCCACGTAAGTGAACGATCCGATCCGGATCGGCAATGTTCGCTGCCGGTTGTGAGTCCACAAAGACGAATTTCGTCCGCCGATGATTGTTCGCTGTCCGATCTCGACCAGATCCGTAAAGTCGATCTTGTGCCCGGTAGTAATAACGCTGCCATCTCCGAGAATAAAGCGCGGGTCAATTTCGTTTACTACCTCGGGATTTGGGATTGAGTTGATCTCGTTCATGCGAATAATCTCTGAGTAGCGGCCGAGATGTACCTCATCGCCGCCGCGGATGATGTTTAAGTGACCTACGCGTGTATGCTCGCCAATGGTCAGACGCTTTATTCCCATGAAAACATTCAGATGTCCAATCATCGTATCGGCGTCAATCCGGCAATCAGCAGCAGCAATTATACTGAAGCCAATTCGCACCCGCTTTCCGATGCGGTAGCCGAAGAAAAGACGATAGCACGGCCGCTTTAAGAATGACGGCAGCAAAGCAACCACTCCCAACATCAAGAGTTTGAATCTGCTTGTGTGGCGCATCTTTTGGGAAGTCACGATCCAGCGGACACTTCTCGCAATGCGTCAGCGAGCTTGTCCGCCTGTTTGGAAAGTTTGTAGTGCTCTGTTACGTGACGCCGGCCAGCGGCGCCCATTCTTCTGCGTGTTTCGGAATCCGAAATTAAGCTTTCCAAAGCCGAGTACCATTCATCATCGGATGAAGCGAACAAATGCGTTTGTCCGGGCTCGCCGATTTCGGCCGAGGCGCCGACAGGAGTCGCAACATAAGGAACACCAACCGCCATGTACTGTATTGCTTTGAAACCGGATTTCCCTTCAGCCCATTTTCCGGAATAGAGTGACGCGTCGATCGGATAGAGTCCGATGTCGATTGACTGAAAGTCGTGCACCTCACGCTCCAAATTCCATTGCAGATTCTCTACCTGAACACCTCGGATCGCGAGATCGGTTATGCCGGCCCCCACCACTTTGAGGCGAAACGAGTAACGCTCTGCCAATTTCTCCAAAACCTGAAAGATGGATTTGAGGTATGGAAACGTCGAATGAGTGCCGATCCATCCCAGCACCAATTCACCATCATTTGCGTGAGTTGGCGGGCGAAAAATATTCGTATTCACAACCGTGGGAATGACGCGGGCGGTCGCTCCTTTGCTGGATACGTAATCGGCAATCGCCCGATTGCCGCAAATAACCAAGGTAGCCCAACGAATCAGGTCGTCGGTTTTGCTAAACCACTTCAGGTATTTTCCGAGACGTCCGTACGTTGGGCTAGTATATGAAACGTAGGTCGCGTCATCCAAATCCAGCACCATTGGGCGCTTGGCGGCCTGTGTTGTCAGCCATTCAATTAACGGGGGGCCGAATAACATCGCTTCACGCTGAATCAGCACTACATTGGCTTCTCGGGCGGCCTGCACTTCGCCGAATCGCGCCAGCGCAGCTTTGGTCAAACTCAGGAATGTTCGCGGTGAGGCTTGATGACTATATAGCCGCCCAAAAAGTTGCGAGTCCAGGAACGGATGAATGGTTAGATCGATGCCGCGGTCGGCGAGTGGCGCGACGAACTGTTGCAGCCGATACCGAGTCGCCGCTGCTTCTCCCGGATATGAAGCCAAAGCCAGAACCTTCATCGAATCCTCAACCAATAGGACCTGGCTGGACGGGTTTGCGGCCCGAGCCCATCCAGCCATAATTCGGGCGCACGCTTGCCTCTTCCAGCGCCGCGCGCTTTAACCAATCAAAGACCTCCTGCGATGTGTACCGATTCTCGATCGGAGCAGAAAAACGATCGAGCTGGTCGTTGACACAAACCTTAAAAGGAAAATCCGCGTATTGTTTCATCGGAAGTTTTTCCGCCAGTGCTTTAAGACCCGGGATGCGCCTGCAGATCCGATACGGCCACACAAAGAACCCAAAAGCCGCAACCGCTGCCGGAAAGGCAAGGGCGTAAACGAACTCATGCGGCAAGCGAATAGTAACTTTACGGGCAGCGTTGATGACTGTGAGCAGCGCTCGCTTAAACGGTTGCTCATCAGGACTCCAATACAAGTAGATTTGAATCTCTCCGCCCGGCCTCAGGTAACGCAACAGCTTCTGAAAAGCCGCTTCAGGATTCGGTAGGTGATGAAGTACGCCAATCGAATAAATAAAATCGAAAGTTTCGACAGCAAACGGTGGCCGGTGGAGATCGGCTTGGATGACTTGCACGGCTTCACTTCGTCCGGCGTTCTGCTGAGCGACTTCCACCGCTGGCCCCAGATCGATAGCGCAAACTTCGGCACCGTACTTGGCCGCGTAATGAGCGAAACGACCGTTGCCACATCCGGCATCCAAGACTTTCTTGCCATGAAAGAATTCAGCCTTATGCGGCTCCATATAATTGAGAAACGTTTTCTCCCACTCACCATACATTTCCGGAAAACGACTCCATTCGAAACCAAAACTAAGCGCGGTTCTTATCTGCACGTCATCCCGTGCTGATGACGGAGGACTACCCAGCAGCGCCTCTTGCAAAGGCGAGAGCAGTAAACGAGGAATACCACGAATCACCGGGTACTCTGCGCCGCAGGCCGTGCATACGAAAAAGAGATCGACGTTCTGATTTCCGTGCCTGGTATCGAACTGTCCCTGACAAGCCGGACATCGAAGCAGTTGCACCAGTTTTGTGGCTGAAAAAGACATTGTCCAGAAAATCACTTTCTCGGTCCCAGAACCTTCTCATACAGGGCCGCATAACGCTGAAGCCCTATTCGCCGAACATCAAATAGTCTTTCGGCCACTTCCCGATTTCGTTTACGAGTTTCCGCGCCCTTATCAACGAGACTATCGATAATGCTCGCGGCGTCTTCGAAGTCAGCCTCGCTGAACTCAGACACCAGCGCTCCCGCAGCTTCTCCCATTACGAGTTCATCAGAGTCGCCAACGCCAGCGTTAATAATAAATGGCAGGCCAGAGGCCAGGTATTCAGATAGCTTCACTGGTGATGTTGCAAGTCTCGATAATGCGGGTTTGTAAAAGGCCACCCCAGCATCCGCAGCCGAAAGATAAGAGGGGACATCAGCCGGCGCCGCCCTACGCACGGTGTAATGTTCGGCGCTAACACCACACTCGCTCATCAATCTGTCAACCAGTCTGGCATCACCCGTCGTCAACCACAGAAAATGCCAATCTGGTCTGCGCTGAAGCATATGAGCAAATAAATTCGCCATCTCGAACGTGAGATACCAACCTCCGATCGAGCCACTGTAAACAAGGACACGCCGATCCTTGAGACCCAATTCCTCGCGTCGCTGTTGCCGATCTTCTTCACTAAACTTGAAGAGTTCAAGATCGACGCAACACGGCACTACTTCATGGATTACTTCATGATCCCTCAATCCTTCCCAATTACGAACAATTGGCCAAATCTTTTCGGTCAAGGTAACGACGCCGTCCGCAGCCTGCAGCACACGCCGCTCCATCCGCTTAGTGAGGCGGTAAGGCAGACCGCCCGTACTCCAGTGTCCAGCGTCAACGTATTCCTCAGCCATTAATCCACGCAGATCGAAGATTAGTTTTACGCCGAAATATTTCTTCAGGGCCAATCCGATCGTGGCCGCGATATGACTGCGAGCATGGACCACTTCGATGGTGTTACGCCGCACGAGATTTTTTGCACATCGGATACCGGCAACGACATCATAAATAGTCGCAGGCAGCGACGGGCGCTGATGATAACGCAACCAATGCCATTCAATTCCGAACGCGGCCAGCTTCTGACTGAGCTCGGCGCATTTGCGTCGGCCCTGTTCATCAAACGCCGCAGGTCGCTCAAAACTAAGCAGCGTAAACCGAACCCCTTGCCGGGCCAACTCACGCAGGTAAGGTAACACCTGGCTTTGCCCCAGGGCATCCAGCATTCCGTTATAGGAAATGTAGAGGATGCGCCTTCCCTCGAGTGTCATCACCAATGCTCGTACTTGACCTTCAAGAAATCCAACAGCGAGCAAGCACCGGATCCGAGGACTGGTTACGCAGTGCTCAACCCTCTCTGGTGTCGTTAACTATTAATCCAAGTCACTCGTGCTGCAAATGAATTCAATGGCTGAGAATGGGATTGAGCGGACCTCGCCCGTTGGTATTTCCTCTGTAGACATTATTTCGGGAGCTTCCAGTCTCCTGGATGATACTGTTACCCAAAGGAGAATTCGGATCAACCGTCACGGCGTTATCGAGAATCCTGGAGTCAGCCGTGTTGATAATCTCAAAAGCAAGAATACCTCCGGTGCCTGTCGAAACAAGAGTGTTGTTGGCCACATAATTTCGGGTCGAATTCTCAAGCCTGATGCCACTGTGCGCCACGCGGCGAATCGTATTATTGACGACGGTTACGTCCTGTGTGCCTCCACTGACATAAATTCCTATTGCCACGTTGCCGGCTGTATTCGGTACCAGCTCACCCCCGATGACGGTGTTGCCCTTAATGAGAACAGGCCCAAAGCCGTGCGTGCCTGCGCCATTCTGCACCAGGATTCCATTGCCGTGAAGAAAAGTGGAACCGCGCGAGTCGATCACGTTGTTAGTAATTTCTATGTGTTGAGCGATGTCGGTCGGAGCGTTTGGCTCAACATCTATAGCCGTCATACCTTGAAGAGAGTTGCGTCCCGAATCCTTGAAAGTGTTTCCGTCGATCACGATGTTGCGCCCGTTCACGACCGCAGCTGCCTGGCCGGCGACGCGGGAGAACAAGTTATTCTTGATAGTCACGGTATCGGCAAAATTGCCCTTAAGGGCATTACCACCTGCCGCCACTCCGATTACGCTCGTACCATTAAACCAGACATGCTCCACGCGGCAGCGACGGCAATTGCCGAAATTAACGGTCTGGCGAACGCTGCCTTCTACCGCCGGATTGGCCCCCTTTATCTGCAAGTTTGTAATACTAACATCTGAATCGGTGCCGCTGTGTACTGGTTGCGTGCGAATGTCTTCATACGATTGGAACACGATCCAGCCGGTCCGCGGAGGCTCGATGATTATGGTGTCCCAACCCGAACCCACGACGGTAGTGTGCGACTTGAGCAGGAACGCACCTTCCCATAGCAGCTCTGTCGTTAATCTATAGGTCCCGGCCGAGAAACGCAGAGTATGTCCCGAGTTGATAATGATCTGGGTCGAAATGGTGCCACCATCCCGCACCAGGATTTCACCTGGCGCGCTGCCTAAGTCCTTATCTGCGGCGTTGATTTTCGCTCCGAGATCCGCTCCAGGAAAGTTGTTCGCCACACGAGTATTCTTTCGACTTGCGACCTGTCCGCCAAGCTCGCTATGGGGGTCGACAACAGCCGGCGCGACTGCGCCGTTTCCCTGAGCAATCCAGATAATCGACCCAAGCAGCAATCCGAGTCGCAAAATCCATCGTGGTTTCAAAGTCATTCTTACCTCACCACCATTGTGAATTCTATTCTCTTCATTTGCCAGCAATCGACGTGCCTTGCCGGGCACAGTTCGCGCCGAAGCTAGCGGTTTATTACATCAAGTCTTCGTGGTTGCGCTTTTCTCGCCAATAATAGTAAGTCCGGAACTATCCAGCCGCTTGAGATTAACGATACCTGCTTCACTCAAAGCCTGCTCGATTTCGTGCTGAGTGCGTGGCTGATCGTACTGCGGCGAAAGCATGTCAAATGTATCGAGGATGGCCCAATCATAACGCTGGTCTCGGGTTAGCGCGGGTTCATGCACGTAATTGGCGACCGGAATGGCAAACATGAAAAGCCGTCCGGCCAGCGGCAGTCGAAACAGCACATCCGTTACCGGAAAAATAACAGGCATCGCGCTGCTGATTGCTGAAAGCAATTTTTGCTTGTCCATTCGCTTCGTGAACGATCGCAGCCAGTATTTTACATAGAGCTTCGTCCAGGGCTTGCGCTCGTATGCGGTTATTGCGATGCGCCCGCCTGCCCTTAAAACGCGCGGCAGCATTCGCATTGTTCGTTGAGGATCGGGAGTATGTTGCACGACGCCAATGCAATAACAACCGTCAAACGCGCCTGGCCGAAAAGGCAGCTCGTAGATGCTCGCTTGCACGAAATGAACATTGTTGCGCCCGGCGAGGTTGGCATGTGCAGCATCGATAGCGTTGCTGATGTCCAGGCCGACCACCTCTGCTTCGCTCTGCGAGGCGACATCGAGAAAGCGACCCGCGCCACAACCAACGTCAAGCAGCCACTTGCCTCTCATCCATGCTTTTGTCCACGCAGTTTCCGAATAGAAGCGGGTAGCGGAAAGTTTGGTTCCATTCGCGGAATCGATCTGCTCTCTTTTGAACTTGTTCCATTGATAGCCAAAAGACGCGGCGTAATTGTCGCGTGGAACAAAGCGCGGGATGCCTTCTGCGATCGGAAACCGGTGTGCGCCGCTGACGCAATCGAGGGTTCCCGCAAGCACTTCTCCGCCAATGTCGGCCGCGGTCGACGTGCAAGTCAAAGCGTTGCCGCATTGTGGGCAGGCCAGCAGATCGAGCAATTTCGTTTTCATGCTTTTCCCACGAGGTTGCCTGACGCGGCGTCAGCCTTGATTCAACTTTGGCTGTGATCTTAGCCAGGCGCGTCGTGCTACGCGCCAGAAACGTGTACTCGCAAGCAAGGCAGCATCAGCCTTCATAGCCTCGGACAAATAATTTCGCGCCTGGGTGAATTGATTTCCGCTATTTGCCAGAATTGCCAGGTAAACGAGCGAATTAGCACGAATGCTTTTCAAATACGGACCATAAACTTTTGATAGATGCGGGTCGGTGCTTAGCTTGAGACAGAGTTGTTTCAGACCTGTCTGCATGGTCCTCAGATTCTGATTGTTAACACTGCGTCCGTCGTGCTGCAAAACTGCGCTGTTGATCTTCTCGATACGTCCAACTTTGTAATCGGCCAGAACGCGCAGCCAAAACTCCCAGTCTTCACCGCCGATCAATTCGGGTGTTGTATCGAATTCATAACGCCGATAAATCTCGCGATGAATAAAATCACCAATGCAGCTCATGAAATTTCCGCCGGCAATCGCCTTACGCTGGTCCTTAAGCGACGGCATTGGATAACGGCGCAGCACGTTGCCCTTTGAATCCACGAATTCAAACAGATTATGAAAGCATTTGATGTCGGAATGCGTGCGAGCGTACTCGGCCGCGTCCGCCAAATTGTTCGGATACATGAAATCGTCAGAATCAAGCAGCGTCAAAAAATCGCCTCGAGCTGCTTTCATTCCAGTATTCCGAGAACACGCCCGCTCAAGATTCTGTTCATGCTTGATGAACTTTATCTGCCCGGCATATATGAAAGATTGCAGTAGCTCGTCAGTATTGTCAGTAGAGCAGTTATCGACCACGATGATTTCGAAGTGGGGATAGGTTTGGCTGAGGACGCTTTGCAGCGTAGCTTCAATAAACGCTGCCCGATTGTAGGTCGGGATCACCACAGAGAAAAAAGGATAGTCAGTCATGTGGAATTCGCTGCGCAGGTCTCGCTCATGACCGCATCATGGGATCCGGAGCTGACTCCAGTGGGCAAGGTTGGCGCGCGAAATTAGAAAGGTGATCTATTTAGGGTCGTCAGTTGTTCGATGGTGTCCACGGCAAACCACTTTTTTGGATATACGGAAGAGACAAATAACTTTTGCTGACTAATAAGTTGTTGCCAAACATCATAGAAGCTCTCGCCCTCACTGGTAATCTGATTGAGACGAAAAGGGTTTAGCACCTGAATCCCCGAACAGTAGATATCGGTTTCTTTGTCGCGACTAATCTCTGTCACCAGATGATCCTGATGGAACACATAATCACCTTCCAGGCCGGGCACCGGCCGAACCGGCACGAGCATGCAAGGCGGAGTATCGAGCGCGCGATAATTTTCCTCGAGCAATGTGAGATCGAGATCGATCGCGTTATCGCAAGTAAGCACGAACATCGGCTCGTTCAGGGAGGCCAGCATTGTGTGGTAAAGCCACCAACAGTTACTCTGTCCCTCAGTGTTGAAAACTGAGCTGGCGCCATGCTCGATCACGTGTTGAGCCAGCATGGCTTTCTTGTAACCGACGGTCACGTGAATATGTTCAATCTTTTCGGCCAGCCGAGCTATGCCGCGAGCGATCAAAGTGGTGCCGTTATACGGGGCCATCGGTTTGGGGATTGCATCCGTTAAGGGCGCCATCCGCATCCCGCGGCCGGCAGCAAGAATTATGGCGTGCTTGATCATTGAGTGCGTAACTCTTCTGGTGGTGGATAGTTGATTATGTCGATCAACTCCTGTTCGGACAAGCGCTCAGCGGTAGCTGAGCAGAAAGGGGCAGTCAAGGGAGAGCTGACCGGCTGGTTGAATGTGATCACGTAATGTTGTTTGCCTTCAAACTCTACAGTTGAGGTAAAGGGCAACTCTGGCTCACCGATCAGGTATTCATGCGGGCGTTCGCCGGGTCTGCCCTCGATTTTTTCCCAACGGCCACCCTTTTCTCTAATCCAAAGATTAAGAATGTCACGGATGAGTGCTGATTTCATTGCCCGTGAGACTACCTTACCTTGCAGTTGATCTATGTTTCTAAAGGCCGTGATCACTAACTCCACTGCTTCGTCCACCTTGGAAAAGTATCGAGTCATATCCGGCCCGGTGCTGCCAATCACGCCGTTGTTGTCATGCATTTTTTTCCAAAGAGGAAACACCGATCCTGTTGACCACGCGATGTTGCCGTGACGCACACAAGCGAAGCGCGTTTTTGTCTTGCCGTTCATTGCACAAAAGACGCGTTCCATTAGCGCCTTTGTCAGGCCATAAGTGTTACCTACGGGCGGGGCCGATTTGTCGGTAGACATTCCGATTACGGTAGCCACTTGTTTCTCGACGCAGACGCGCGCAATGTTTTGTGAACCATAGACGTTGACGTCGATACACTCCATGGGCTGGCGCTCTGAAAGATCGACATATTTGGTAGCCGCAGCGTGGATCACTATCTCAGGCCGAACTTCGCTGAAGACATCGCGAATCGACTCAATGTTGGTGACGTCCATCGGGAGCGTCAGGCAGCCGGTGAACTGCTGCGCATCCATATTAAATTTATTGTTCCGCCCCGTCAGCACGACATCGTTGTCCTCAGACAGTCGCATCCCTAAACGCTTACCAAGAAAACCTGTGCCGCCGGTTATCAGTATCCTTTGCTTCATCTCTGAGCCGTTCTGCGAATCAGTCTAGCCGGAAATCCGCGCGCCAGTCGGTGGATTCGACGAATGCCGGCTGATCTCTCTTATCCAGCACGCACGTCTCCAGAACCAGGAAATCCATCTCTGTTCTCATGAAACAACGGTAACTATCTTCCGGAGAGCATACGATGGGCTCACCACGCACATTGAAACTGGTGTTTACGACCAGCGGGCAGCCGGTCTTCCGGCGAAACGCATTGATGATTTCCCAGTAAAGTGGATTAGTAAGAGAAACATACTTCGGCTCGCCATAAGGCGCGAGGCCCATTACCTTGTATTCGCCGCTGTTAACTTTGAATCCCGTGTAATATGTGAAAGCACTATAGAGGAGGCCGAGACTGTCAGGAAAGCGCAACTCTTTCAGCAAAGCGATCTCGTTGCCGCGACCGAATCCAATTGAGCTGGTAGCCCATTCCCCCACGCCATCGATTGTCAGAATAGCGGCTTCCTCGAACGGCGAGGGATGAAAAGCGCTGGCCGCGTGACTCTCGTGATGGTCTCCGAAGAGGAGTTTCCACTCAAACCTCTTACCGGCCTTTTTCGCGTCCTTCTCGTCATCAATGCCACTTGCCCCGGCTAACTCAGTTCGAATTAGATCGGGCATCCATAAATTCGCTTGCATCTGCGCGACGATGCAGCGGGTCCCAACCGAACAAACGTTTGACGAAACCGATAGGCGTAACGACGCCAAAAAAAACAAACGCCAAAAACTATGTTATCAAAAAGTCCTACACGGCCGAAATGCTCGTCGGAACTTGGCGGGTTTACTGCGTGCCATAGACAGTAAAGTTGTTAGCGATTCACGAGCGCCATGCGAGCCGCGGGTATTAGCGGTTCTAGGAGTCTGTCGGAATAATCACATTTCTCCGTGTAAACT
>WNFY01017133.1_pt1 | contig 11271 bp, 8 predicted proteins | sample 5400091 | NCBI WGS metagenome assembly WNFY01 (sample SAMN13153364, study PRJNA577476) | soil metagenome | isolation source: 60 cm soil or saprolite under grassland replicate 1 | place: USA:California | collected 2016-06-15
TGGGAGTCAGTCTCTATGGCAGCGCCAGGCACCTGGCCCAACAGAGTGGCGGCGAAGCGGTCCGGGTAAACCGCATGAGTGATTATGGCAGCGGCCTGGCGAAAATCATCGGCAATCTCACCGCGCGATATAGTTTGGGCTTTGCTCTGGCGGAACAGGAAAAGGATGACGGACGAATGCACGAACTTGCCTTGCGCGTGAAGGCGCTCGACGCCAAAGGAAAACCCCGTAAGTTAGAAGTCAGTTCGCGACGCGGCTACTACATGGCAAAGGCCGAAAGTGAACAAACTACCGCGAGTAAGTAGCGCCGACCTCGTCAGGCCAATTACAATACAGCTTCGTTCTCGATCAAGTTTGCGGTTCGCGCGCCGTTGGCGCAAAACCCTGTCACGAGAATCCTGATGAAGCTGTTTACTGTCGCAGAGGCTAACTCTCTACTGCCCAGCGTGAGGCCGATTGTAAAATCGATCCAACGTTTGCATCGGCGTCTGCAGTCTTATCAAACCGTTGCAAAAAGAGCGGCTGAGGGCGCCGAGAGCGGAGGCGGCGGAACGCCACACGGCGCGCACTACGCTCGCTTGCTAATCGAGTTGTCGTTAGCCGCCGGCCAGTTGGAATCGCTCGGCGTGCAGTTGAAAGACTATGCGAATGGCTTGATCGATTTTCCGTCTATGCGTGAAGGTCGTGTGGTCCTGCTTTGTTGGAAAGCAGACGAAGGCGATCAGGTCGAGTGGTGGCATGACGTCGAAGCGGGATTCGCCGGACGACAGCCGCTCTGAGGGCAAAACCCCCCGTCTGCCATTCAAAACTGGCCGATCCGAACTGGAGTCGGCGCTATTGCCAACCTTAAGCCCTGCTACATTTTCTCGTTGACGACTTAAAGTAGAGTCTGATACTATCCGGCGCGAGTGCGCAACGGGTTTGGCATCTGAGGTTTTTCCGCCCGTCCCTGCTTTGTTTGTTGATCTAACGGAGGCCCTTGCCTATGCGGCCTTGTGCCTGTGGCGTTGCGCATGATGACAGCGTTGGTTCCTGCCCCGTAACCCTTTCGGAATCTATTATGTCAAAAGCCCTCTTAGACTCATCTCCTGATCTCTCTGATCGTGTGGAGAACGTCGTCGTTAACGAAACAGAAGCTAAGTCAGACAACGAGGCGCAGCGCCCGTCCACGTTAATTGAATTTCCCGGCGCGACGCGTACGGTGCCTGAATGGCGAAAGCAATTGAGTCAACGCGTGCGCGAAGTACAAGAGCGACGCGCGCGCGAAGCTGCGGAAGCTGAAGCCAGGAAGATGACTGCCGAGTCGGTTTCGTGCGCACTGCCGTCGGCACAGCTTGAACTCGTTCCGGATCGAGAACAGCCGGCGATGAAACCGATTGTCTCGAAAGCTTTGGAACGATTGGAAAGGGCTCGACAGGCCGAACTCGCGCCTGCTGCTTCAGCGCCATTGCCGATAATGGACCAAACACCCGAACCTTCCGAAGCCGAATTAGCAACCACTGACGAAATCGATCCAAGGACCGAGAGAAAAAGTAAGCTCGTGGTCTTATCTCCTTCAAAGAACGCCACTGAGACGAAAAGGAAACCAGTCCGCCTGATTGCTGATGGTGTTGAGGACGCGGCCTTATCTTATCTTGAAAGCTGTCTCTCGTTGCCCCCAGTTGATTCCGACCCATTCGAGAATCGGGCCGGATTCATACGCAGAATCACAGCCGGATTTGTCGATCTTCTCTTACTAGCGTCTTTGGTCGGGTTGTGTGCGGCAATGATTCAGTCTGCAGGCGCCGATTGGGCGCAACCGCGCTTCATTGGCCTAATCAGCGGCATTGGATTCGTTCTGATGTTTTCGTATCTTACGCTCTCGGTGGCTCTGACTGGACGAACTCTCGGCATGCGAATGCTTTCATTGCGAACTATCGACAAGCGAACCGGCATGATTCCGACTGGAGGCCAGGCAACAAAGCGTGCCTTTAGTTATACGTTCTCACTGGCAGCGTTCGGCCTGGGGTTTTTTTATGCATTGATCGATCCGGAAGGACGGACAGTTCACGATCGGTTTTCGAAAACAATTGTAGTTCACGATTAAGACACAGCGATCACTCCAAGTTTCAATCCAGGCGAAAGCTTCGGCTTTCGCCTTTTGCTTTGCAGCTTAGGTTCGGCCACGTCTGGTGGGCTTTCGTGCTACTTTCTATTGGCAAAGCGATGGACGATCAAGCGATTGAAGAAGTTGTGGCCGAGCTCGCGTCGCTGCTGACTGGACGCGCGCCCGGAAAGATCTTTCAACTCAACCCCGTAGCATTAGTCATCGACTTTCGCCTGCCCGATCATCGGTGTCTCCTGGCTAGCGTCGATCCCGCATTGCCGCGCATTCATCTAATCAAGGGCCGTCTTCGCGACCTTGAGAAGCAAAGTGTTCCGCTTGGGCAATTCGCATTGGCACTTCGAAAAGAACTTTCAAACATGAGCTTGCATTCAGTTGTTAAGGATAAAGCCGACCGCATTGTTCGCTTTCACTTTGCAGGACGAGACGAGTTGGAACGCCTCAGGCGGGTGACCTTGGTTGCACAACTGTCAGGGCGCTCGGCAAACCTTCTATTGCTGGATCCTGATGATGTAATTACGCAACAGTTTCGACCCACGCGTGTTCGCGGGCAGCAACCTGGCGAAACGTATCGACCTCCTCAAACTACCGAAGGACAGCATTCAAGGGATCGGAGCGACTTACTCAAACTAGTTCAAGCCGGTCAATTCGGGTCGCCTTCTGAGGCGGCTGACGCTTACTTCAGTTCGCTTGTTGTTCAGAAAGCGTTCGATGCCACTGCAACCGTCGCGCGCGCCGAGCTCAAGAAAAAGATTTCGCGCCATAGAAAATTGCTCAAACAGCTTGAAAATGATTTCGCTGGTCATGCGAACGCCGAATATCACAAGCGGATTGGTGATTTGCTGCTGGCGAATCTCAGCACGGCAAGGAGATCGGGTAACCTCGTTACGCTCATCGACTACTTCAATGATCAAGCTCCGCCAATTGAAGTCGAGATCGATGAGCACCTCACCCTTCCTGAGGAAGCTGCGCGCCGCTTCGCACTCTACTCACGTTCAAAACGCGCCGTACCACAAATCCGCTCCCGAATTGAGACTGTGAAAGCTGAACTCGCCGAGCTTGATTCGCAAGAACAAACGTTACAGCGGATTATCGAAGCGCGCGATGAAGCGGCGCTTGAAAAGCTGATGGGCGAAAAGAGACCAGAAGGGCCATCCAGAAAAAAAGCCAGGCGCGAAGAAAGGATTCCCGGCGCTCGCCGTTACCTTTCCTCGGATGGTTTCGAAATTCTGGTCGGGCGCGCCGCGCGCGATAATGACTATCTAACTTTCAAGGTGGCCCGCCCCAACGATTTGTGGCTGCATGCCGCCGATTATCCCGGCTCGCATGTCATCTTGCGCAATCCCACGCGGAAAGAAATTCCGCATCGCACAATAATCGAGGCTGCGCAACTCGCAGCCTATTTCTCTCAAGCGAACAAGGATCCGAAAGTTGACGTGCATTACACCTCACGCAAGTTCCTTTTGAAACCCAAAGGCGCCGCACCGGGGCTGGTGCGAATGTCCCGGTTCAAGAATATCACCGTGGAACCGCGAGATTCCTTGAGGCGCGCTTGAATTAAACATCGCTCGACCTGGCAAGGCACTATTGATCGCACTTGCGATCCAAGACTCTGGCTCGATCACAGAGGCAGAGGCATTGATCGGTAGATGAAAGGCAAGTCTCCCTTACGGTCGGTCTACTGCCCCGCGTTCTGACTCGGCCTCGGTAAGCGGCAGCTCGATCTGAAAGGTAGTGCCTTCCCCCGGTTCGCTTTGAACCTGGATTGTGCCCTCATGCCGTTCGATTATCTGTCTCACAATCGATAACCCCAGACCAGTGCCGCGTCTTTTCGTGGTGAAGAATGGTTTGAAAAGTCGGGCCTGCGTTTTTGCATCCATGCCAGAGCCATAGTCTGTCACCAGGATGCGCACGCGATCCGCTTTCGCGCCGCTAATACTTTGCACTGATTTGGTGTCCGAGCCGATTGCGATTAACTCGGTTGAGATTTTCACCGGAGACTTAGGTGGGCTTGCATCAATTGCATTTGCGAGCAGGTTAACAAACACTTCGCGCAGTTGGTTCCCATCCCACTTACCATGAATCTCATCCGCGGCGAACTTCTTTTTGATCGGCGTTTCCTTTTCGCGAATCCGATCGGCCACCAACTCGATGCTCGCATCGATTACGTCGTGCAACTCAACTTCAGATCGCTCCAGGCGCCGGTGCCGCGAAAACTGAGTAACATCAACCACCAGCTTATTCAGATGCTGAATTCCGCGTTCAACCAGGCTGATGGTTTTTACCGCTTCTTCGTTCACTGCGTGATTGCGAAGCATCTCGATCCCGAGCCTGATGCTCCCGAGCGGATTCTTGATTTCGTGTGCAAGTTGCGCCGCGGCCTCTCCCACCGCAGCCAGCGATTCGCTTCGTCGCAATGCTCCTTCGGTCTTCACGGCCTCAGTAACGTCAACCAGCGTCAAAATCTGTCCGTGCTCGTTGTCGATTTCCAACGGTGAAGAGTAAACGTCAAAGGTGTGCGCTTCGCCGTCATTCAAATTCCAGCGCCCACGATAGATCGAAGTTTCGACGTGCGACGCAGTCGCCGCTGCCAGCAACTTCACGGCTTCCGTCGAAGCCATTTGATTATGAATCGAGGCGCCGATACTTGCGTGCGGGAAGATGCGAAAGAACGCGGTGTTCGCGCTGCGAATCCGATCGTGACGATCGATCGCCGCAATCGCGCTGACCATTCCTTCCAGCATTTGGGTATTGAATTCACGTTCTCGGCGTGCGGCCTCGGTGCTCTGTCGGGTCTGGCGAAATCGCTTTTGCACTTGCCAAATGGTTCCGGCGGCCACGACCAGGCCAATAAAAATCGCACTCAGATTCCATAACCGAATGGAACGGGTTGCGCTCGTTTGCATCGCTTCATTACGTTCAAAGATTTTCGCCTGTTCAAGCGATAAATCGTTGATGATGTCGTCGAGTTCCGCGTCGACGTCGCGAAACTTGGTGAATCCTTCCTGGGAATAGCGACTTAGATCTTTGGTGGTCTCAACGTACGAGGCCAAGTCATCGCGAAACATTCGCCACTTTGGCAGTTCAAACAAGGGCGCGTGATCAAGTTGCGAGCGAAGGTTATTGACTTTGCCACGCGCCGTGTCCAATCGTAGATCAAATATTGGTTTTAGTTCGTGGCGGGCGTCGGCTTCCATTCGGTCGCGCGCTTCGTTGTCCAGTCGATTCAAACCCACGCGCAACTGCAGCATCACCATCGCCCGCGCCGCGAATTGGTGTTCCAGATCGAAAGCGCTCCGGCTGGTATCTTCCAAACGTCCTACGCTCAGATTGCCGATCAGAGCGACAAGCAGCAGCAGAACAGCAAAGCCAATCAGTAATGGGGTCAGAGTCGGATCAAACCTGGGCACGGCGGCTCTTGCGGCGGCGCTATCTTGCGAAGGCGCCAGGCGTCGATAGACGACTTCGCCGTCGGGATGATCTTGATGCTCCGGTTTTCGCTCAGTCGCCATGGAATAGGTGCCTACAGCTTTCTGCTTTCTGCGCCCTCCCTCACGGTCGGGCTTCTGATACTGCCTTCTGCTTTCTGCCTTCTGCTTTCTGCGCCCTCCCTCACGGTCGGGCTTCTGATACTGCCTTCTGCTTTCTGCCTTCTGCTTTCTGCGCCCTCCCTCACGGTCGGGCTTCTGATACTGCTTTCCGCCTACTGCTTCTTCGCGTCCATCCAGTTATCTCCAATGCCAGTTTCGGCTACGAGTGGAACGTCGAGTTCAACCGCGGATTCCATTTCCCGTTTCAAAGTCTTTGCGACTCTATCGGCTTCTTCCGCAGGACATTCCACGCGGGCCATCACCGGTATCTCATCCATGTAGCGACGCACACCGCGGTACGTTGCATAATAATCGTCGATTACCTTGCGTGCTTCCTGACGCGTGATGCCCACCCGCTGCGACAATCCCCAGGGCTCTATCGCATAAGCGATAGCGAAGTTAACAATTTTTGCAAAGCGTCGCGCTTCCTTAAGCTCGGCATCAGTCTCTGCTTTGAAGACCAGCCGGGCCGTGCGTGCGTGAATGTCTTCGCCATCCTTAAAAGCATCGAGCATCACTTCGTCACGGGTGATGTGAGCGAGCAGTCGCAATTCGAGCTGTGAATAATCCGCGGCCACAAGTTTGTTGCCCGACTCGGCAACGAAAGCGCGGCGAATGCGCCGGCCCAGCTCGGTGCGAATCGGAATGTTCTGCAGATTCGGTTCGCTCGATGAAAGTCGACCAGTCGCGGCCACTGTCTGATTGAGCTGACAATGAATCCGGCCATCGGCGGCAATCTGATGCGGCAGCGCGTCGGTGTAGACGCTCTTCAGTTTATCCAACTCTCGATATTCAATTATCAGGCGCGGTAATTCGTAAGTCTGCGCCAGCTCTTCGAGCACCGCTTTGCTGGTTGAGACCCGACCCGTCGCAGTCTTGCGGCCCGACACGATATTAAGAGCTTCGAAACATTCCGCGACTTGTTTCGGGGAATTGATGTTGAATTCGCGTCCCGCTAGCTGGCAAATCTTCTGCGTAAGCTTATCCAGCTCTTTACCAAGATGACCGGAAAGGTCCGCCAGCACTTCCGTATCCACGCGAATACCAGCATGCTCAATCCGATAAAGCAAAGGCGCCAGCGGCAATTCAATGTCGCGATAGATGCTGCCCAAATCTTTCTCGTCGATTCTCTGCCGTAAAACTTCGGCAACCTGCGAAGTGAAGTCAGCCGCCTGCGCTGCCAGCCATGCTTGTTCAGTCCAACTTGCGTCGGGAGGGCCGCTGCTCTCGGCACCCACAGTTTCGCGCGCGAGATCATTCAGGTCGTACTTGCTGCGAGTCGGATCGAGCACGTACGCGGCCAGCAGCGTATCGTCCGTTACGCCCGCCAGCCCCAAATTGCACGGAGCCGAAAGAGCTGTCGCGCGTTTCAGATCGTGGACAGATTTTTCGAGCAAGGCATTGCTGAGCAATTCTTGAATTGAATTTACAGCGGAGTCCTTGCCCTCGGCGAAATTTTCCAGATCAACGAATGCGGAGATTCCGGATTGGTGGGCGAAGGCAATGCCGCCGGCGCCGCGCTCGTCTCGCGTGCTTTGCTGCTGTCCGGCCCCGGGCACAGACGAATTCGAGATCGCCAGCCCGATGTGTTCCGCTTCCCACAACTTTGGCAGTAACGTATTCAGCTCGCTCTGGTTCTTGATAACAGAGTACTTGCGTTCGGTGGCAACGCGCGCTCCTGACGCAGCAGCGTCCGCGAATTCATTCGTGAGTGCGGTAAAGTCTAGTTCACGAAACAACTCGTAAGCTGCTTTGCGATCCGGCGGCCGCGCTTGCAACTGTTTCAGATCAAGTTCGATGTCGAGGTCGGTTTTGATTTGTGCGAGCTCGCGCGATTGGCGAATCAAATCGGCATTGTCGCGCAACGATTCGCGATACCTCTTGTTCTTGATTTCTTCCCAATGGTTCAGTGCATTGTCGATCGACCCATATTGCTGAATGATTTGCACCGCGCCCTTGGGCCCAACGCCGGGAGCGCCCGGGATATTGTCGATTGAATCACCCATCAAACCGAGGAGGTCAACAAGTTTATCTGCCGTCACCCCGAACTTCTTTTCGACCCAGGCTTCGTCACACCATTCGATAGGTGGAACGGGCTCCTTGCGTTTGACGATTTGCGAATTCTGCCGCATGCAAACAATCAACGGGTCACGCACGAGCTGGCACATGTCTTTGTCATTCGAAACAATCACCGCCTGGAAACCCTGGTTCGCCGCCTGCACAGCCAGTGCTCCGATCACATCGTCAGCCTCGTATCCCGCAACGCTGATCATGGGAACGTTATAGGCTTCGCAAAGGCGCATGATGTAGGGAAGTTGCGAAGCGAGATCATCCGGCATTTCCAGGCGATTTGCTTTGTAATCCGAGAATGTTTCGTGGCGAAATGTTTTCTCTCCAGACTCGAAGATCGCGGCGATATACTCCGGCTTTTCGTCCTGCAAGAGCTTGCGCAGCATGTTCGTAAAGATGAAAACTGCCTGCGTCGTCTGGCCTTGCGAGTTTTGCAGGGGTGCCGATCGATTGGCCAAAGGCGCATAGAACGCGCGAAAGATGTGAGACATCGAGTCGATGAGAAAGACTCGCGCCGGTTTCGCTCCCGCAGGAGATCCCTTTTGTGGCATTTCGAAATCGATCATAGGGTTGCGCCTGGGTAGTGTCAATTCACTCTTCGTCGCACCTGTGCGCTCCCAGTCTTGGCTTCTGCAGAAGCTATCATCGTCGCATGTTTACCGCGCTGTGCCGAGAAAGTCGTGGCGCTAACGCAACAAATAAGGTTTGGTGAGGCGGAAATCAGGGGCGTTGCCAAAGGCACGAAGCTTGCTCTATTAACACGAACCTTGCTCTATTAAATTGCTCGGCTCAATGATCGTTACCAACCTTTATCGTGAAACAGACCACACTTACTAATACCGTTGAGACGAGAGGCATTGGATTGCACACCGCGGTTCCGGTTCAGATTCGTTTGCTTCCGGCGCCGCCCGATACCGGATACGTTTTCAGGCGAACTGATTTAGGCGATTTTGAGATTCCGGCGAATGTCGAATCAGTCGCCCATTGCAGTTACGCGACCACACTGATGCGCACGGGCGTGATGCTCTCAACCGTCGAGCACCTCCTGTCGGCACTGCGTGGGTGCGGCATCGATAACACCTACATCGAAGTTGATAATCTGGAAGTGCCGATTATGGATGGCTCGGCGGAGGCATTCGCAGACATGATCGAGAATGCGGGCATTAGCGAACAACCACTAGCGCGTCGCGTGCTGATGATCCGCGAAAAAGTCGGCGTCGAAGCCGGAAATCGGCGCATCAGCATCGAGCCGGCCGATGCCTATGAAATCGACTGCACGATTGACTTCCCTCACCCGCTCATTGGCACCCAGCGTCGCTCCATCACTTTGGACAATGGTTCCTTCGCTCGCGACATTGCCTCAGCGCGCACGTTCGGGTTCATCGAAGAAGTCGAAGCCCTGCGGCGGGCAAACCTAATTCGCGGGGGCTCTCTCGATAATGCCATAGTATTGACTAAGCACGGCATGCTCAATGAAACCGGTCTGCGCTTTCCCGACGAGTTCGTACGACACAAGATTCTGGACATCGTCGGTGACCTGGCGCTCCTCGGTATGGCGTTGCTGGGCCGGGTCAAGGCTGAGCGAAGCGGCCACCTGCTTCACGCCGCGCTCATGTCCTCGCTGCTTCGCAATCGCGCCGCCTGGGAGATAGTGGACCTGCCTGCGCCACTCGAAGTCTCAGCACCGGGATGAGCGCCACTGAGTGAACCAGCCTGCTATTGGGTAGTGGTTCAGTTGAGCAAGTGGCACGGGCGTCTCGCCCGTGAAGCCACGCGCAGGATACGCGTGCCACCTCAAACTGAACCACTACCTGCTATCGCGAGCGGTTCTGTACCGCCCCTTCCGTCTGCTAGAATCAAAACTCAGTTAGACGTTTTTGCAAATCTGGGCATCTAAATCTGCGATTATTTTTTCGGAGGAATTCCGCTTGATGAGACATCATGTAACACTTGCCGTGCTGTTTGGGCTGGTTCTTTTATTCTCGCCTGCAAGATTGGTGGCGCAGACCCCGACGGTCACGGATGATGAAGTAAAGGTTAACGTCTACAAAAAATTCGTGGAGAACTGGGACCGTAATCCGCCGATAGCGTACGAGGCTGCCAAGGAGTACATGCGTCGTTATGGCAAAGAAGACGATCAGTACACGCGATATTTCAAGCTTTGGATGGGCGACTTACGGCGGTTATCTTGCTACCACAAACGCGAAGAATGAAAGTTTCAATGCAGATTCCGTTCGCTATGCCCAGAAAGCCATTCAGTTGATCGAAGCCGGTAAAGCTCCGGACGATTGGAAGCCCTTCCAGAGCAAGGACGATGCGCTGTCTTCACTGCATTACGCGATTGGCTTTACTGAAGTGAAGACTCGACCCGATGAAGCGATTGGTCAATTCATCAAAGTCTCCCAGATTGATGGTGTTCTCAAGAAAACGCCATCGACCTATTACTTCCTGGCGGTGGCGTACGAGCAGGGTCCTTTCAAGAGACTTTCCGCCGATTATACCAAGCGCTTCGCTAATCAGCCGGAAACACCAGAGAGCAAAGCGGCGCTTGATTCCCTCAATAAAGTCATGGACCGAATTATCGATGCTTATGCGCGCGCAGTAGCCCTGGCCGGAAACGATCCTCAACATCAGGCCAGCAAGGCTGAATGGACGAAGAGGCTTACGGAGCTCTACAAGTTTCGGCACGAGAATTCCGACGCGGGTTTGAATGAGTTAATCGCCGGAGTGCTGGCAACGCCTTTGCCCCAGCCTTAAGGGTGGCGCAACAGAAGTAGCGCAAGTTGTTAACTTGCGTGCCTGGAGCATGCACATCCTGCGTGCGGTCCGCGAGCATCTTGGTCGGGCGTAAGGGAACGCACGCATCCTGCGTGATCCGGAGCGCACGCATCCTGCGTGCGGTCCGCGAGCATCTTGCTCGCGCTTTCGCTGGATTTTATCCTTCCCTGCCGCAAGCGGGTCCCGGCGGTCCGCAACACAAGAGGATAGTCCGGAGATAGTGGGGTAACTACCCGCCACACTTTTACCGCGCATATCAATTCGCAGGTACTGGCTCAATTTCAAAAACAGGAGGCTATATTTCACTGGGAGCGCGGGCGCCCACGCCCGCAATGAGCGCGAAGCGCGAAAGAATATACTTCGAAGAGGTTCTCGTTTGTTTTCGATCGAGCGCGCTGGTGTGTAGTGCGGGCGAGGGCGCCCGCGCTCCCGGTACCAGCCGTCCTTACGAAATTGAAGCATTATCAATCCGCAGGCTACCTTGACAACCCACTTCTAATCATTAGAATCGAATCTCGTTGAAAAAGCGGGAGTAGCTCAGTGGTAGAGCATCGCCTTGCCAAGGCGAGGGTCGCGAGTTCAAGTCTCGTCTCCCGCTCCAAAATCTAAGGATGAAGGCGGAAGGAGACTAACTGCAAGGATGAAGTAGGAAAGATGAAATGTCGGATTTGATCGTTTTATCCATCCTTTGGCCTTCATCCTTCATCATTGCTTTTTCCTTCCGCCTTG
>WNFY01008317.1_pt1 | contig 11268 bp, 6 predicted proteins | sample 5400091 | NCBI WGS metagenome assembly WNFY01 (sample SAMN13153364, study PRJNA577476) | soil metagenome | isolation source: 60 cm soil or saprolite under grassland replicate 1 | place: USA:California | collected 2016-06-15
CAGATCGAGCAACCCGTCGCGATCGTAATCAACGAAGGCGCATCCCGTGCCCCAGGCTTTGCCTGATCCCGCCACGCCCGATTTCTCGCCGACTTCAGTGAAAACGCCGTCTTGATTGTGATAAAGACGATTCTTGCCATAGTAGGTGACGTAGAGGTCCTCCCATCCGTCATTGTCGTAGTCGCCCACGCATACCCCTTGCCCCCATCCGCTTGCCGCGAGTCCAGCCTTCACCGTCACATCGGTAAAAGTTCCATCGTGATTATTTCGGTACAGATGATTGGTCGGGGCCTTTCCCCCGGGAAATCCTTCGAGGGTCGTGCCGTTCTCCAGAAAAATGTCCGGCCAGCCATCGTTGTCATAATCGAAGATTGCCGCGCCCGTTCCTGTGGTCTCGATGATGTATTTCTTCGTATCCTTCCCGCCGAAGACGTTCAGCGAGGTCAGCCCGGCTTTCTGTGCGATGTCGGTGAAATACGCGATGGGCTGAGAGGGCTTGCTGTTTTGTGCCGCTGCGCCGCTCGCAAGCAGGATAGGAATTGCAAGCAGGCCACGAAGCAATTTTCGGAATTCCCGCACTCCCGCTCTCGCCCGCACATCACCTGTGTGCCGGACAATCACACGCGCGAGCGCCACGGAACCCCCAGGCTCATAACTCTTCGCATACTATGGCCCTCTTTCAGGCCGGTCAAGATGGGTACAACTCCGCACGTGAAACTAGTACTATTGGACAAGCCCGATACAGAGCCGCATCTGCGCGTTTTCACTGTGATCTCTACGTTCTCTCGTTCCAAATTCGCAATCACCGTAATGATTGCGCTCAGTTCGTTTGCTGCCGCGCAGAAGCCCTCCGGAACACAGGTTGAATCAATTTACCAGCGCGGAATGGCGGCGCTGCAGAAGGGAAATCTTCCTGCCGCACGTACGGCTTTCGAAAAAGTGGTGAAGCTCGCACCCAAGAGTCCGGAACCTCACAACTCGTTGGGCTGGGTGCTTCTGAATCAAGGGCAACTCGATCCAGCAATCGCACAGTTCCTCACTGCCCTGCGCTTGAAACCCAATTTCCCGCAGGCACGCATCAATCTTGCAAATGCGCTTACTCAAGACGGCAAGTTGGAAGATGCCGAAGCGCAAGCGCGCGAGGCTGTGCGAATTGCTCCAGACGATTCGGAAGCACACCGTACCCTCGGACGTATCTTGAGCTTGCACGCCGACCGCAACGCCGCAATCACCGAACTCGAGAGAGCAGCAGAGCTTGAGCCATCGCGAGCTGACCTGCATGACGAATTGGGATCACTATTGGCTCAGAACGTAAAGCTGGACGAAGCCGCGGTCCAGTTCTCCGAGGCGTTGCGGCTGAAGCCAGATTACCCGGCGGCGAAGTTGCATCTGGGCGTGATCCGTTGGCAGCAGAAATCGCTGGATGATGCTCTCGGCCTCCTGCAAAGCGCCGTGCAATTGGACGCAAACAATCCACAGTCTCATTATTATCTGGCGCGAGTGCTGGAAGAAACCAATCAGCGCGATCAGGCGATTACTCAATTGCAGGCGACGGTTAAGCTTCAACCCGATTTTGCCGATGCCCAAAATCAACTGGGCCTCTTGTTGCAGCGCGCCGGGGATGCTGACGGTGCGGTTGCCGCCTTTCGCCAGGTTCTCCGGCTACAGCCCGACAGTGCCGACGCCCACAACAATCTCGGACTCGCTCTGATTCAAACCGGCGATGCCACCGGTTCAATCCCCGAATTCGAAACCGCTCTCCGTTTGCACCCCGATGACAGCGGCTATCGTATGAACCTTGGAACCGCGTACCTGCAAAAAGCGGATTTCGATTCCGCTATCCAGCAGTTTCAGAGTGCGCTAAAGACCGATCCGCAAAATGCCACTGTGCATTATGACCTCGGCCTCGCACTCAAACTCAAAGACCAGCTTCCCGAAGCCCTGGCCGAACTCCGAAAAGCTGCGGAACTCGATCCCGCACAGGCCGATGTTCATTACACTCTCGGCGTGACCCTCTGGCAGCAAGGTAATTTCGACAGCGCGGTTCAGGAGCTTCGGCTTGCCATCCAAAACCGGCCCGACTACGCCGAGGCCTATTACACGCTCGGTACGGTCCTAAAACAGCAGAAGAAATTACAAGACGCTGCCAGCGCTCTGCGCGAAGCCATTCGCCTGCAGCCGGATTTCGCCGGCGCCCATACAACTCTCGCCGCGGTGCTCCGTCAACTCGGGGACAATGCCGGAGCAACCGAACAAAGCCGTCTGGGAGCTGAACTCAGCAGGGAAAAGAACAGTCTTCAGGCAGCGACATTTAACACCAATTCAGGGAAAAGACTGCTAACCGCGGGAGACCTCGACGGCGCCATCTCCCAATTGCTCCTGCGCACCTTCACCTGGCGGAGGCGCTACAAAGAAAGGGCGAGAAGGAAGAGGCAAAGCAGGAATTTCAACGAGCCGCCCAACTTGATCCCCGTCTCCAGACAAGCACACCGTAGCATTTCATGAACCGCTGCGTAGCGCCACGATGCTGGATTCCACCGGAACTCCCCTCGTCACCTTCACTCGCAGCACAGCCTCGAACGGCTTCATCTCTCCTGTCTGTGAAACTTTCAGACGGCCCAACAAGTCCTTCAATGAATTCTCGCTACACACAAATTCGACGGCTGCCTGGGTCCCAAGAGTCGTGGTTCCTGCAAGAATCATCACCCACTGGCTGGGATTAAATCCGCGCACCAATGCGATAACGGAATAATCTTCCGTGAGCGGCGTGTTTGATCGGCTGCCGAAGAAATATTTGTCCTCCCCTGCCTGTGGGCGCAGGTTGACCACGGCCAAGTCGCCCCTGCGGGGGCCCGAATCAAGCCGCTGAAAAACAAATTGCTGCGTGCTGGGTATATCGCGCAGCGTCAAATTTTCCGCCGGCGAGCCGACAAAAATCAGATCGTTGTTCTTGGCATCGTCCAGCGAGAACAAGCTACCACGCTTGACCCGTATCTGCCGGTGCAGCGAGGCGAATACCCGATCGAGATCATGTACCGCCAGCACCTCTCCCACTCCGGTGTAATGGTCGAGAATCAAGTCACGCGAGTCGCGTGCCGCATCGAAATAGCGCATTCCCGTTTCAGGGCGCCCAACGAACGCCCCATTGCTAAAGATGACCCAAGGCTCCTCCGGACTGGAGAGAAATCCACCCCAGAACGTTCGAAACACCGCCGGGGCCATCTCAACGTACCCCGCGGCTCCCACTGCGGGTTTGTTCCGCGTTTCCACCAGGATCACGATAACCGCCAGTGCCGCCGTCAGAAGCACCGAGAGCGCAATTGTGGCCCTTCGCACTTTCGGTTGCGCCTCAGGCGCCATTTCTGGACGGAACTCCCGCGCCGGGGCATGCGCACGTTGATGAAATGAGAGAACGTAAGTCCCCTTAGGTAGCTCCACAACAAGAGGATCATCCGCGCCTTCTGAGCTGTAGTACTCCGCCAGCTTCATGCGCAGCCGGCCCGCCTGCACGCGGATAGTCGAATCCGACTGCGGATCGAAGTCCGCCGGCCTGCCGAAAACTTCGGTAGCGATCTGATATTCCTTCAGCGGTACGCCAGGATGATGGAGGGCATGCTCGGCCAGATACCGAAGCAATTTGCAGAGAGATTCCGATCCGTGCAATACATGACTGCTGATCAGGCGCTCGATCTGACCGAGAAGTTGGTCCCGCTCGGCTATCGGGGCGCGATGATAGCCTGTCACACTCATTTAACAAGAGGGTAACAAGCCGCGCATCTGCTTGCAAGAGCGTACTTTGTTTCCGGTAACCGTATCAAACCTCCTGAAACTTCTAAACGTGGGCAAAGGCGAGGAAATTTCACGCGCCTGTTCCGAGCTGCATTTTCGCGGCAGGAGAATAGTGTCGTCGGCTCGTTACGTGGAGGTGTGTAGATTTCCAGTTGAATTGAACGAGCGCCAAAATCAAGGGATGCTCTGGTTCAACATTTCATAGAACTGTTTGTGCCACACTTCCAAATGCCATAGGCACAATTCTCCGATCAGCAGCATTGTGCAATAGGATCAACACTCTACATGAAAAATGATTTGGGAAGGCGACCTGCTACTGCGGATGGTTAAGTAGTAGTTTCGTATTAGGGAATCTGTGTCGGGGCGTGCGCCGGAAAACTCCTGAGAAATTCCCTAACCTTCAGCAGCGCTAAATGCAAAGCCCTCCGGCCTGACGCAAACAGAACTGCAATGCTAACGCGATGACGTGGGGAGGCATTCAATGAAACTAAGAGCTTCAGTCATTCTGACCACCTTGGCAGTATTCACGCTCGTCACTAGCATCTGGACGCCCCCAGCCTCCGGCCAAGCTGTGTTCGGCAGCATTTTCGGAACTGTCACAGACCCGTCCGGGGCAGCCGTGCCCAATGCGAAAGTCACCGTGACGTCGGCGACCAAAGCCACTAGCTACACGGCTACTACTAATGCCGACGGTAATTACAGTGTCACGCACCTTATTCCCGATACGTACAATGTTAGAGCGGAAGCGGCCGGCTTCAAGGCTTTTGAGGTGAAGAACATCCCGGTTTCTGCTGATGCGGCCGCTCGCGTAGACGGGCAATTTCAGGTAGGTGGAACTACGGAAACTGTCGAAGTGACCAGCGAAGCACCGCAATTAAAGACGGACCGCTCGGATGTCGCAATCGAGTTTAATCAGAGGTACGTAGAAGACCTCCCCGTCCTGAATCGTAATTTCACTAGCTTTGAACTTCTATCCCCGGGCACCCAGAAGTTAGTCGGCTGGAGCCACGCTGCGACCGAAAACCCACAAGGTGGCCAGCAAATTTTCGTGAACGGTCAGCACTTCAGTGGCACGGGTTTTGAATTGGACGGCACGGACAATCAGGATCCTATTCTCGGGATCATTGTCGTCAACCCGAATCTAGAGGCAATTCAAGAGACCAAGATTGCGCTGCAAAATTATGACGCGGAATTCGGCAAGGCTGTCGCCGGCCTGGTTACGGTCCAAACCAAGTCGGGCAGCAATGATTTGCATGGCAGCGGTTTCTATTTTCGCCGAACCGACGCCCTAGCCGCACGTGATCCGTTTACCCAGTTCGCACCCGATCCGCTTACCCACCGTTTTATCCCCCCCTCTCGGTGGCAGCAGTTCGGGGGGACTCTCGGTGGGCCGATCATTAAGAATAAGCTGTTCTTTTTCGGGGACTATCAGGGCACACGGCAGAAGGTTGGCATTACGAACCCTCTGACGATCCCAACTGCTAAGGTACTGTCAACTTGTACCCAGCCCGCGGGCTTCTGCGATTTGAGCGACTACGCCGGAGTAACTGGCGGGGGGCTGATTTATGACCCCGCCACGGGACTTGCCGACGGCACTGGACGTTCTCAGTTTGGGGGCAACCTGATTCCAGTTGATCGCTTGTCCCCGCAAGCAGTCGCTATCTTGAAGGCTTTTCCACAGCCGCAAAATGGGAGCCTTACCCATAACTTCATTGCTGCGGGATCGGGTCCGTACACCCAGAACAGCTTCGACACGCGCGAGGACTGGAGTGTTAGCCCGACCCTGCAGATTTTTGGGCGGTTCAGCCTCGACTATTTCAGCTTGTCTGGAAAAGGATCGCTGCCATCGGTCAACGCGTTACCTGCGTTGAACGGTATCGGTTTCGGCCCTGGAGGCTTGGCGGGCAGCTCCACTGTTCATAACATTAGCTTGGCGACCGGTTTCACGAAAACACTCAGCCCATCGCTGCTGACGGATTTTCGGTTTGGTTATTTCAAGTACAACCCCGTTACTGCGAAGCCTGACGGCGGAACACCGATGGATACATTCGGGATACCGGGACTGAACAATTCGGCGCAAGCGGCGGCAACCGCGGGATTGGCTGCATTCTTCCTAGGCGGACAGGATTTGGGTAATAACGCCGCGCCTGCGAATGGAAACGAAGGTCAGGCGATCACGAATTTCGGTGATGGACTCAACGTAGGTCGCTGTAACTGTCCTCTCACGGAAAACGAACACCAGTATCAGTTCGTGAACAATTGGACAAAGATGCAGGGTAATCACCAGATCAAGTTTGGTGGCGATATCCGCTTTGCTCACAACCTGCGCGTGCCCAGCGATGCCAATCGTACCGGCCAGTTAAACTTCAGTCCAGAAGGTACGTCGCTTGCCGGAGATGGAGGATTGGATTTGGCTACGTTTTTATTGGGCGAAGTGACCAGCTTCCAGCGTTACGTCAGCACGAGTTTGAACGCGGCAGAGAGTCAGAAACGTTTATTCTTCTACGGACAGGACACGTGGCGCGTCACCCCCAAGTTTAGTCTCAACTACGGCTTACGTTGGGAAATCTACACGCCTGAGAGCGTCAACGGGAAAGACAAGGGCGGGTTCGCGAATATAGTCGGCAATGGGACGAACGGCGGGGGCGTGGTACGGGTGGCAGGCGAGGGAGGTTTCGGCCTCAATGGCAACATCAAGAACAACCTTACGGCATTTGCGCCTCGATTGGGCATCGCATATCAAGTTAGTCCCAAGACCGTAGTCCGCCTAGGCTACGGACGTAGCTTCGACATCGGCGTGTTCGGCTCAAACTTCGGCCACACTGTGACACAAAATCTACCCGTACTGGTCAATCAATCCTTGAGTGCGAGCAACTTATTCCCGACTGCGACGGACAACCGTGTACCGGTATTCACACTGGGATGCAATCCTGCTTCCTCGGTGCCGTGCGTGCCATTCTCAGGCGGGCCGACTCTGACCCAGCCGACAGCTTACCAATTCCCGACGGCCTTCGCGAATGGTCAGTTGCCATTGGAAGGACCGGCAAACAATGTTTCTCCGAAAATGCGTCCACTCAGACAGGTTTTGCCGACCATTGATGCGTGGAACGTAACAGTCCAACGGCAAGTGACCAATACCATCTCGCTGGAAGTAGCTTACATAGGGAACAAGGGATCCCACGTTTTTGCGGGCGATGGGCCGTCCTATAACATCAATCCTGTATCAATAGATCACTTCGGACAGATCAACCCTGCGACCGGCCTAGTCTACACATCGTCCGAACGGCGGCCGTTCTGGGGTGCCAATGATCTTGGTGCATTCCACACGCCGTGCTCAGATGCAACGTGCGTGGCTCCTGTCGTGGCCTGCTGCGCAAGCGACCTAGGCAACTACCTGGGCAACGATGCGAATAGCATCTACAACGCCCTACAGGTAAAGGTAGAGAAGCGCTTCAACCATGGGTTACAGTTCCTCTCGCACTATACCTTCTCGCACGCAAACAAATATGACGGCAACTACTACGCCATCAGTCACGCGATTGCGTATGGCCCGGACGATCAGAGCCGAAACCACGTTTGGGTAAATAATATCGTCTACGAATTGCCAATAGGGCGGGGAAAAACTTTTGCCGGGAGCGTTGGACGGGGCTTGGATGCCATCATAGGTGGCTGGGAGGTGACGAACACAACAAACTGGAGTAGCGGCTTGCCTTGGACGCCCAGCACCAACGAATGCGGGTCAGAACAAGATGTGGGCATTTGCCGTCCGAACAAAGGACCGGGATCATTCCACGTTGGAGCAGGCAAGCTCGACCCAGTTACGCACACCGTAAAATTCTTTAATCCATTAGTGGACGCGTCCGGCACATCGCTTTTACTCAGCGGCCCAGCGGGAGGTTTCGCACTGCCTGCAGGCGGCACCCTCGGCAATATCGGTGTGTTCAGCTTTCGCGGACCGAGGGCGTTTACCGCAGATGCAACTGTAGCCAAAAACTTCACGATCACAGAGAGGGTCAAGGCTCAATTCCGCACCAACATCTATAACCTCTTTAACCACCCGGTGTTGGGATTTAATTCCAACCAAAGTGGAAGCGGTCAGTGTATTGACTGCTCTGGCAACGGCCTAATCAAGAACATCGAAGCCGATTCATCCCCAGGTTCTACCACCGGCATGCGGCAGATCGAGTTCGGTCTAAAGCTGTCGTTCTAGCCAGCGTTATGCTAAGCGAGGGAGTCCTGGCGACTCCCTCTTCTTTTTGTATTCAGAGAACTTCCGAATGCGTACCCTGACCTTCAGCCGAATCTGGCTTGCTTTCCTTCTCCTCTCGTCAGCAGACCCGAGTCCCCCCTTTGCCTCATTCCATCGACTGACCAACGATCCGATCCTTTCCCCCCAAGGCGCCTCCTGGCAATCCGCTGGGACCTTCAATCCTGCCGTGGTCCTCTACAACGGCAAATTCGTCATGCTCTACCGGGCGCAGGATAAGAAGGGCACCTCGCGCCTGGGCTACGCCGAGAGCAGTGATGGCCTCCACTTCACACGCCGTTCCGAGCCGGTGCTTTCTCCGGAAACCGATTACGAAAAGGATGGCGGTGTCGAAGATCCACGGCTGGTCAAATTCGGCGACATGTATTATCTGACCTACACCGGATACAACAAGAAAGACGCGCAGCTCTGCCTGGGTACTTCCCGAGACCTCGTTCATTGGGAGCGCAAAGGCGTGATCCTGCCGGCCTATAAGGGCAATTGGAACGTGGGCTGGACAAAGTCCGGCGCCATTGTCTCCGAGAAGATTCAGGGCAAATACTGGATGTATTTCCTGGGCACCAGCGCCGACAAGACCGACCAGATGGGCTTAGCGTACTCAACCGATCTCATTCATTGGGCTGAGGCGACGCAAACGCCTGTCCTGCCGCGGCGGCCGGGCCAGTTCGATTCGCGTGTGGTCGAGCCTGGGCCTCCGCCGATTATTACGAAAGATGGCATCGTTCTCATCTATAACGCTGCCGATGACAAACTCGTCTATAGGACGGCGGTTGCGGTTTTTGATCGCAATGATCCGAGCAAGCTTCTCTCCCGCAGCGACAAGCCGATCTTTGCTCCGGAGAAAGACTGGGAGAAGGTCGGGCAGGTCCCCAACGTGGTTTTTGTCGAAGGCATGGTGCACCAAGGCAGCCGGTATCTTCTCTACTATGGCGCTGCCGACAAATACATCGGCGTGGCTGAAGCGCGGGCAGAGGATTGATGATTTGGCGAGCTACGCTCGCCCGCCCGGACGAGGGCGTCCGGGCCTACGTGTTTCGGCCTTTTGACTGCTGGCTGAGAAATCCCGCGCCAAATGTTCTAATGTTTAGCAAGCTGCTATGAGGCTCGTGGCATTCATCTTTGCCGTCTCCGCCCTGCTGTTGTCGCAAGCGGTCCCTGGATCGCCCGCGCCCAACCAATCTGCTCCGGACTTCACCGATGCCCGCCGCCTCATGCAGCAAGGCAAGTACGACCAGGCCATCGCGCAATTACAGGAATTGTCTGCCAAGGACGCAGGCTTAAAGGGGCTACCCCACGAACTCGGCACCGCATACTACAAAAAGGGCGACTACATGAAAGCCGTGGAGTCGCTCAAAGCCGCTCTGGAACAAGACCCGCATGATAACGAAGCCGTCCAGTTGTTGGGGCTTTCGTACTATCTAAGCGGACGTCCGGCAGAGGCTATCCCGCAGCTTGAAAAAGTCCAGACCTGGTATCCGCGGGCAAACGTGGACGCCTCCTACATTCTCGGGCTTTGCTATATCCAGACCAAAGATTACCCGCACGCGCGAGCCGCTTTCGCCAAGATGTTCGACGTCCCGTCTGAATCTGCACCGGCGTATCTCTTTACCGCGCGAATGCTCTTCCGCCAGGAGTTTGATCCAATCGCCGAAGAGTACGCGCAAAAGGCCGTTTCGCTTGATCCCAAGATTCCCCTAGCGCATTTTCTTTTGGGCGAGCTCTATCTGTTCAAGTCGCGGGTCCCCGAATCGATTGCTGAATTCCAGAAAGAGCTGGCGATTAATCCTGGAGACGCAGCGGCCTACTACAAGCTGGCAGACGCCTACTCGCGCATCCAGAAGTTCGATGACGCCGAACGGCTTCTCCAGCGCTCAATTTGGCTGGATGCGACCTCTACCGGGCCGTACATCCTGATGGGAAAAGTGCTCGAGAAAAAAGGCGAGCCGGAGTTAGCCGTCCGGAGCTTGCGGCACGCGCTCGCGATGGATCCAAATAATCCGATCACGCACCATCTGCTAGGGCAAGCCTATCGCGACCTGGGCAACACCGAAGAAGCCGAGCGCGAGCTGAAGACTGCCCAGCAGCTCGGCGCGAAGGACGATGCGAATCCCTGAAAGAAATCAGACTCGTTATCTTGCCGCTACGTTCTGTCGCGAGCCTTGTTCCTTTGCTAAACGCTCGCGCCAGTCCTGCGGCAACGCGTGCAGCAGTTCCAGGAACACGCCGTTAGTCCAGCCGAAACCCACGACATTCATGTGATACCCGGCGCTAACCTGTGTTTCCGACGAACGGGTTACGGCATTGTATTTTTCTTTTATCGTGCCATCGCGGCGGAAATTCTCCGCGATCATCGAAAGAAACTTGTAGGAAACGCGGTTGGCATCGTCATTAAATCCATATCGCCGCAGCCCTTCGATGGCCAGGAGCTGAGTGGGCGCCCAAGCATAGGGATAATCCCACTGCGCGCCGCTTTCGGTATGGCTCATCGCCAGCCCACCCGCCTGCTCGAAAATTGAAAGATTCCGCACCAGCGCCTGAGCCTGCTCCGGCGAAGCCAAACCCGCCCACAAAGGGTAAAACGTCGTGATGTATTCGTAAGACGATCGCGCTTGCGTGTCGAAGTTGTAATCCACGAACAAACCGCGTTCCGCGTCCCACAAATATTTTTGGATTTTCGCCTTGCGATCCGCGGCTCGCTGGCTCCACTTCTTGGCATCATCAGTCTTGCCCAAGATCTGACTAATCTGCTCCATATCTGCTTCGTATTTATAAAGAAGACTGTTCAGGCACACGGGCGCGAAGTGGTGTGTCGCTGCGCCGAAAGGCCCGAAGCGGGAGGAAACATCGAATCCGGATTCCCGCATCGCGCGGTCGCCTTTGTAATAATCGGCATTCAGGGAGACGTTTTGGCTCGGCTCGCATCCGGACTTCGCCATCGTCTGAGTGGCATCGCATACCTGCACGGAATATTGAAATCCCACCACCGGCTGCGCATTATCCGCGACGACATAGTTCCGGCCCCATTCAGGATGCAGCAAAACATAGGCCGCAACCTTGCGGTGGAAACCACTCTCGTCTTTTATGGCCTCCGGTGCCGGCCCGTTGCCGAAGTCGTAGTAGCGAGACAATCCAGTTGAGCCCGCTAGATGCGGCTCCCGGTTCCACATCTCGTAATCTTTTGCCGCATAGCCATAGGCCTTCTCCAGCCAGGC